>WNGL01014352.1_pt1 | contig 17383 bp, 14 predicted proteins | sample 5400591 | NCBI WGS metagenome assembly WNGL01 (sample SAMN13153377, study PRJNA577476) | soil metagenome | isolation source: 80 cm soil or saprolite under Garry oak tree replicate 1 | place: USA:California | collected 2016-06-15 | reverse complement strand
CCGCATCAGCTTGAACGCGCCGTTCGTGATGGTCATCGCGTCGAGCCGCTCCGCCGGGGTCGCCACCGAGCGCCGGTACGACTCCGGCTGGCGGGCGAACAGCTGCGGGCTGAGCGCCGCGACGATCTTCACGTTGATCCCCTTGGCGTCCAGCGACGGCAGCACGTTCACCAGGTTCCGGGTCGGCATGGTCCCGCGGAGGAACACGGTGCCGCCGCGCGGCAGTCCCGGCCGGTAGTCCCGCAGCACGTAGGCGCCGCGCGCCGCGGCCAGATGGGACGGCATGCCCAGCACCTCCCGGTCGGGTATCTCCACCGGCGGCCGGGTGAGATGCAGCGCCACGATCGGGACGTCGGTCGAGAACGCCGCGGCGAGCATGACCGGCACCTCGTTGTACTCCCACGGGTGCAGGTCGATGACGTGCCCTTCGGGGAAGAGCTGGGTGACCCCGATGGAGAAGATGCCGAAGTGGGTGCGGGAGTCCTCGGCCGTCTCCGGACCCGAGTGGCCCGCGATCCACAGCACCTTGCCGACCTTGAGCTCGCTGTCCTGCGCTAGCTGGCTGAACAGCCGCATCAGCCCGTACTTCAGGTAAGAAAAGGAACCGTAGGTCGAGCACGCCCCCCAGAAGCCGTCGAAGGACCCGAAGGGGTCAGGGGACAGGTTCACCGTGGCCAGCCCGGCGACCATCCCCGCGTTGGTGAACTCGGTGATCTCCGTCGGCAGCAGCGCGCCCGTCGGATTCGAATTCCGCTCGTACCAGCCGGTTCCTGGCGAGCCGTCGAAGTCGTGGCCGAACCCGGCGATGTTGGTGGACTCGGCCAGGTCGGCGGAGGCCGCGATGAACAGCGGCCTGCCGTACTCGCGCAGCGCGACCGAGTTCACGTACGCGCTCCAGGCGCCCAGGCCGGCCCGGTTCGGCGCCTGGTCGCCCGGCTTCTTCCACATGCTCTCGGGATACTGGCCGACGTCGAAGATCCGCCGGTCGGTGAACACCCCGGGCGAGCCGAGCCGGAAGCCGCCGATGTCGGAAGGCACCGTGTCCGCGATCGCGAGCAGCCGGTCAGACAGCCAGGTCACCAGGTCGTCGTCACGCCGCAGGACGCTCATCGCCAGCCGCAGGTTCGCCGCGCCCTGCGCCTGTGCGGCTTCGGCATCGGAAGGCGCGGGCGACCCGAATCCCTCGTAGGACACCCCGTAACGCTCCATGAACCCCTGCCGCACGGCCCAGAACTGCGGGGCGTTCATCGGCCAGGCCGTGCCGTGGCTGGCGGCGTCGACCTTGCCGTAGCCGCGGCCCTTCTGCGTGCGGAACCACGCCATGGTGGGCACCCGGCCGGCGTTGGGGTCACAGACCGCCTCCAGGACCGTCCGGGTGACCGGCCCCCACTCCATGCCGTGCTCGGTTCCGGTGACCCGCCAGCCGTACGGCGCGAACCAGTCCTGCGGCGTGCCCGCCACCACGCTCGAGGCCGGACGCGGGTCGATGCCGAAGTCGTTCCAGTCGACCATGAAGACCAGGTTGTGCAGGCCCAGGCCCCACGCCGTGTTCTTGGTCTCGTGGGCCGAACCAGGGGTGAGGCCGCCCTCGCCCTCGAACACGAAGACCTTGACCTCGCCCGCGCCCGCCAGCTTCAAGGCGAGCGCCTCGCCCGCGGCCGGCGGCATGCCATGCCCGGACGGACCGGTGTTGAACTTCAGGAAGAGCGTCCTGCCCTCCATCTCGGCGTGCCCCGGCAGGCCGCCGCGCCGCCGGAGCCGCAGCAGCCACTCCCACGTCAGCGCCCACCGGCCGTCGTCGGGGAAGGCGAACGACGGCGACCCGTCACGCTCGTGACGGGCGCGGACCGCCTCGTTGAGCACCGCCAGCGTGGCGTAGACGAGCGGCACGGTGTGGCCGGCCGAGAGCACGAAACGGTCACCGAACCGCCGCCACGGCCGCAGCAGGTCCCAGCGCATGGCGCCGGACAGCAGCAGGGCCAGCATCATGTGCACCTTGGACCGCGACCCGCCGGGGTGCCCGCTCTGCCGGTAGTTGAGCGACAGGTCGATGCACTCGTCCACGAGGTCCTTGATCACCTCGTAGCGGGCGAAGTCGGCCTCGGCCGCCGCGAACAGCTTCCCGGCATCCAGTTCGCCGCCCGACCGCGCCGCGGGCCCATCGGACATTCGCGCACCTCCTTGTGCTGCACCGACCTCAAGACTGACGTCTCACCAAGCCAAGAGCAAGATCACCGCGCACTTACCCCCAAACGATCGCAGACCTATCATCAGGGCCATGACAGGTATCCGTCTCGCAGACCGCATGAGCAGGCTCGGCACCGAGTCCGCGTTCGAAGTACTCGCCCGGGCCCGGGCCATCGAAGACGCCGGCGGGAAGATCATCCACCTGGAGATCGGCGAGCCGGACTTTCCCACCGCCCCGCACATCGTCGAGGCCGCCGTCGAGGCCTTGCACGCGGGCCATACGCACTACGTGCCCGCGCCCGGCATCCCGCCGCTGCGCCAGGCCGTGGCCGCCTTCCTCGAGCGCACCGGCCGGATGCGCGTGACGCCGGACCGCGTGGTCGTCACCCCGGGAGCCAAGCCGATCATGTTCTTCACCATCCTCGCCCTGGCCAACGAGGGCGACGAGGTGCTCTACCCGGACCCCGGGTTCCCGATGTACGAGTCGATCACCTCGTTCGCCGGCGCGGTCCCCGTCCCCGTCCCGTTGCGCGAGCGCAACGGCTTCCGCGTCGACACCGACGAACTCGAGCGCCTGATCACGGACCGGAGCAAGCTCCTCATCATCAACTCGCCGCACAACCCCTGCGGCAGCGCGCTCACCCGCCAGGACTGCGAGGCGATCGCGGACATCGCCCAGCGCCACGACCTGACCGTCCTGTCCGACGAGGTGTACTGGGCCATCAGGTACGGCGGCGGCAGCGCTGACCCGGGGGGACACTCTGCCCCCCCGGGGACACCCCGGACCCCATGGCCCGGAACCCCCCGAGGGGCCAGCGTGCTCGACGTGGACGGGATGGCCGACCGGACGATCCTGCTCGACGGTTGGTCGAAGACCTTCGCCATGACGGGGTGGCGGCTCGGCTTCGGCGTCTTCCCGCCCGCCCTGGTGGAGCCGGTGACCCGGCTAGCCATCAACTCGGTGTCGTGCACGTCGGCCTTCAGCCAGTACGCCGCGATCGCGGCCCTGGAGGGCCCGTGGGACCCGGTCGAGGCGATGGTGGCCGAGTTCCGCCGCCGCCGGGACATCATCGTCGCGGGGCTCAACGACCTTCCCGGCGTCACCTGCCTGGAGCCGCAGGGCGCGTTCTACGTCTTCCCGAACATCACCCAGACCGGCCAGTCCTCAGCGGATCTGCAGGCCAGGCTGATGAAGGACGCGGGCGTGGCGGCCCTGTCCGGCACCGCGTTCGGGCCCTGCGGCGAGGGATTCCTGCGGTTCTCCTACGCGAACTCGGTCGAGAACATCCGCCTCGCCCTGGACGCAATCAGGGCGCAGTTGAGCTGACCCCGGCGGAACGGCGACGAAGAGCCAGGTCACTCAGACCGGCCCGTCCTCGTCCTCGGGCAACTTGAGAAACTCCTCCGCGGTCGCGAGCATGGAAATATCGCCGGGCTGGAGCCCCACGGCGGAGCCGGGCGGGCTCCCCGGGTTGATCTTGACGAACGGCGGCAGCGTCGGCTCGGACCAGACGACCTTCTTGCGCTTACCCATGACCCAGCGCCTTATCTTGATCATGCCCCCTACCTACCCACGACACCTGGGATAACCGCCCCGCGAGAACCTACCTGGCGGGCATCTGGGGAGTCATCCGCGGGTCCGCGTCGCGGCCGACCGGCCGCTGGATGTCGTGACGGGTGATGGCGAGGTAAACGACCAGGCAGGCGACGGCGACCGTCACGATCACCGCGATCCGGCCGGAGCCGAAGCCGAGGCCGCTCAGCGACTGTTTCCGCCCGATGTAGTCGGCGAACGATGCGCCCAGGGGGCGGGTCACCACGTAAGCGAACCAGAAGGCAGCGATCGCGTTGAGCTCGAACCGCGACCAGGCCACCGCGGGGATCAAGATGATGAGGAAGAACATGATCCCCGAGGCGAGATAGCCGAGGCCCAGAACGCTGGCGGTGAAGTCGCCCAGCGCGGTGCCCAGCGCGAAGGTGGCGAACACCACGGCCCAGTAGTAGGCCTCGCGGCGCCGCGTGACCACGCTGTGGATGGACAGCGTCCCCTCGCTGCGGTACCAGAGCCAGAAGACCAGCGCCAGCACCACGGACCACAGCAGCGTGGTGCCGCCGTACGGGATGCCGACGAACAGGTGCAGGGCGTCCGACACCCCGGTGCCGAAGATCGCGATCGCGTAGGCCAGCGACCAGTAGGCGGCCGCGACGTAGCGGCGGGTCCTGAACTGCCACACCAGAGCGATGACGAACAGGCCGGCCTCCACGACCGCGCCGACCTGCCTGTTGCCCAGGGCGAGGTAGTCCGACACGGCCTCGCCACCGCAGGTGGTGAGGATCTTGACCACCCAGAACAGGAAGGTGATCTCCGGAACCTTCGCGGCGAGAGGCTCGGGGAAGAGCCGCGCGGCCGCGCGGCCCGGCTGGCCCAGGTCCCGATCCAGCCAGGCCGGCGGTTCAGCAGGCAAGAACCCCTCCATCAGCGAACGGTGCTAGGCCACGCTATGCCGCGCCCGGCCGCCGCGGGGACCACCCGGAGGACTAAATCTGCCTCGGCCCCCTCATCCTCAGGTCGGAGACGCGGCCCACAGACCGCCCCCTACCAGCGATGATGCGGTGCACCCGACGGCCGGCGGCGGGCCACCGGGGTACGCTGCCGGTAAGTCATCACAAAGGACGCACCTTGGGCACCATGACCAGGCTCCGGGCCACGCCGCCGCCCGTCCTGCCCGCGTGGCCCGGCGAGCAGCCGCCGGACGAGATTACCCGCGGCCTGTTCGGCCGGGGCCGCCGCGTGATGCGCACCCATCCGCTGGCCAGCGACGCGCTGCTGGCGGCCGTGCTGCTGGCCACCTCCTCGGTGTGGCTGGCCTGGTCCGGATTCACCGGCTATCGCCCGGCGCTCGTGCAGACCGTGCTGATCGCCGCCCTCGTCGCCCGCCGCCTGTACCCCTCTGCGGTCTTTCTGCTGGTCAGCGCCATCGCGTTCGCCCAATGGCTGCTGGGCTTCCCGCTGTTCGGTGACGCGGCGCTGCTGGTCGCGCTGTACACGGTGGCCGCCCACCAGTCGCGGATCCGCGCCGTGCTGGCGGCCGGGCTGCTCGAAGCCGGCGCCGTCATGGCGGCGGTGAAGTGGGTGCCGGCCGGGACGCCGCAGCGTTCGCTGCTGTTCCTGTCCGCCACCGTGGTGGCCGCGCTGTTCGCCGGGCTGACGGTGGCGTCGGGAAGCAGGTACCTCGCCTGGATGGACGAGCGTGCCCGCAGGCTCGAGACCGAGCGGGACCAGCAGGCGGTCATCGCCGCCGCCGCCGAGCGGACCCGGATCGCCAGGGAACTGCACGACATCGTGTCCCACAGCCTGTCGGTCGTGATCACCCTGGCCGACGCCGCCGCCGTGGTCAGCCGGATCGATCCCGCCCGCGGCGTCGAGGCGATGACCGAAGCCTCCGAGGTCGGCCGCCAGGCCCTCACCGACATGCGGGTGATGCTGGGCGTGCTGCGGACCGACGAGCCGGCCGCCGCCCTGGCCCCGCAGCCGGGCATCGGCGACCTCGGCGCGCTGGTCGAGCGGTTCCGGGCGACCGGGCTGCCGGTATACCTCGCCATCGAGGGCACCTCCTTCCCGCTCGGCGCCGCCGCCGAGCTGACCGCCTACCGGATCGTCCAGGAGGCCCTGACCAACACGCTGCGCCACGCCGCGGCCCGGCACGCGTCGGTCATCATCTCCTACTCCGATCCGCAGGTCCGGGTGCGAGTGACCGACGACGGCAGGGTGAGGGCGCGGGGCGCGCGCCGGGGGCACGGCATCGACGGCATGCGCGAGCGGGCGGCGCTGCACGGCGGCACCCTGCGGGCCGGGCCGGATCCGGACCGCCCGGAGGGCTGGCTGGTCGAGGCCACCCTGGGCAGGCCCGCGTGAGCATTTCCGTCCTGCTGGCGGATGACCAGCCGCTGCTGCGCCGCGGCTTCCGCATGATCCTCGAGACCGAGGACGACCTCACCGTGGTGGCCGAAGCGGGCGACGGCGAGGAGGCCGTCGACCTGGCCGGCCGGCACGCCCCGGACGTGGTCCTGATGGATATCCGGATGCCGGGCACCGACGGCATCGAGGCCACTCACCGGATCACGGCCGCCGGGCCGCGGCCCAAGGTGCTGGTCCTGACCACCTTCGACCTGGATGAGTACGCCTTCGGCGCGCTGCGGGCCGGCGCCAGCGGCTTCCTGCTCAAGGATGTGCGGCCCGCCGAACTCGTCGCGGCCATCAGGACGGTGGCGGCCGGCGACGCGGTCATCTCGCCGCGGGTGACGCGCCGCCTGCTCGAGGAGTACGCCCAGGTCCTCCCGCTGTCAGCGGGCCAGCGGGAACAGCGCTACCCGCAGCTCTCCGCGCTGACAGAACGCGAGCGGGAGGTGCTCATCGCGGTGGCCCGCGGCCTGTCCAACACCGAGATCGCGGCGTCGCTTTTCGTCTCGGAGGCCACGGTCAAGTCCCATGTCGGGCGGATCCTGGCCAAGCTCGCCCTGCGGGACCGGGTCCAAGTCGTCGTGCTCGCCTACGAAGCCGGGCTCGTCCAGCCCGGCGCGGGCTGAAGGTCCCGCCCCATCGGCCCGCCAGCGCTGCCCCCGGTTCCTCAGCTGGCGGGGCGGCTCCGCGCCGCGTGGAGCACGGTCCCGCTCAACAGCGCCTCGATGGGCAGGGTGGCGGCGCCGAGAGCGACGGCATCCGGCCCTAGGCGGCCGAGCTATCGCCCGACGCCACCACCTGGACCACCATCTTCTCCACCACCACAGGCACCGGCGGCACCCAGACCCTGCCGGTGACCGGGACCGGCCGGTACATCAGGATGGACGGCACCGTCCGCGGCACCCAGTAGGGGCTACTCACTCTGGGAATTCCAGGTCTACGCCACCAGCAGCGGCGGCGGCAGCGGCTGCACAGGGCAGTCGAACACGCCGAACTTCGGCCCGAACGTCGACGTCTTCGACCCCTGGGCGGGGTTGGCGTGATCGAGCACGTCATCAACGAGACGGGAGGAGCCACGCCGTCCAACACCACCCCGGTGGACCTGGTCAGCTTCCCATGACAATCGCGGAGGCGGAGACGGGAATCGAACCCGTGTACAGGGCTTTGCAGGCCCTTGCCTAAGCCACTCGGCCACTCCGCCGCAAAGGGCGTGCCGCAAGGGCATACGCTCCCTCGAGAGCGGACGACGGGATTCGAACCCGCGACCCTCACCTTGGCAAGGTGATGCTCTACCAACTGAGCCACGTCCGCGTAGCGACCCCTGGGGGTGCGTTCAGAACTGTAGCCGATCCTGTCGCTCGCGCAAACTCGGATCCTCCGTCAAGGTTATGTCAGGTTCCCGACATATCCCGCGTAGGCGTACACTCCGGACACGTGCTCCGCGATCTCCCGGAGCGTCCAGGCCGGCGCGCGAGGAGCGTCCCATGCGGCCGGACCAGCCATTTCGTACGTCAGCACGTAGGTATGGGCCAGCCGGACCAGCCGGGAGGAGGCCTCGTCAAAATCTGGCTCGGTCAGCCGCGCCCAGTCCGAGTCCAGCGTGACCAGCCGGCCGTGCCACTGGTCGGGGACCGCCTCGGCCCCGGCCAGCAGCGCGTGCACCTCGTGCAGGTGGTCGATCAGGTGGTCGGTGATCCGGCGCAACGCCTTGGCCGGCGTCCATACGTTCGGCCGGCCCTCCAGCGTCCCGGCGATCGGCCGGCCGTCCCAGGCGTGCCACGTCATCACGATGGACAGGGATTTCTCGACGCCCTCGACGACGAGCCGGGCGGGGTTATCGGTCATGCTTCGATGCTGGTTGAAAAATGGTTGGGGTAGCGTCGAAATATGACCGCGCCGGCCCAGACCCTTCAGCCCCTTGCGTACGACACCGACATCGCGCCGGCGGCGGCGCTGATCGCGGACCCGACCCGGGCCGCGATCCTGCGGGCGCTGCTGCCGGACCGCCCGCTGGCGGCGGGGGAGCTGGCCAGGCTCGCCGGGGTCAGCGCCGCGACCGCCAGCTTCCATCTGGCCAAGCTGCTCGACGGCGGCATGATCGTGGTCGCCCGGCAGGGCAGGCACCGTTACTACCGGCTGGCCGGCCACGAGGTCGCGGCGGCCCTTGAGGCGCTCGGCCTGATCAGCCCGGCGCTGCCGGTGCGCACCCTGCGCCAGTCCCGCGAGGCCGTCGCGCTGGCGCAGGCCCGCACCTGCTACGACCACCTGGCGGGCCGGGCCGCCGGGGTGATACGTCCACCCAACGCTTCGAAGTCACCGGGGCCGGAGCGAAGGCGCTCGGCTCGTTCGGCATCAATGTCACCGAAGTACGGCGCTCGCGCCGCCACTTCGCCGGTACCTGCATCGACTGGACCCAGCGCCGCGGGCACCTGAACGGCGCGCTGGCCGCGGCCATCACCGCCCGGCTGTTCGAGCTCGGCTGGATCGAGCACGGCCAGCGCCGTCGCAGCGTGCGCGTCACCCCGGCGGGCGCCGAGGGACTCGCGCTGACCTTCGGCCTAGACCTTGCGTAGGAACGAGCGCCGTTCCGCCAGGATGGCCGTCTCCTTAATTCGGTGGCCGGCTCCGGAACATTTCGGCCGGGGCCGAACGATGGACGGCGGCCGGGCATGGGAAGCTGTCGATCATGCGAGAACTCGTGGTAGACGGAAGCGCGCTGACCGTGGACGATGTCGTCGCGGTGGCGCACGGGCAGGCACGGGTCACGCTGGGCGCGGACGTACCCAGGCGGATGGAAACGAGCCGTTCGGTGGTGGTCAAGGCGCTGAGCGGCGGCGCGCCGGTATACGGGGTGAACACCGGGTTCGGCGCGCTGGCCGACACGCCGGTGGGGGAGGCCGACCTGACCACCTTGCAGGGCGCGATCGTGCGCTCGCACGCGGCCGCCGTCGGCACGCCGCTGGACGACGAGACCGTGCGCGCCCTGCTCCTGCTGCGGGCCAGGACGCTCGCGGCCGGCTACTCCGGGGTGCGGGCGGACCTGCCCGCCCGGCTGCTCGAGCTGCTCTCGCTCGACCTGCTGCCGGTGATCCCGGGCAAGGGCTCGGTGGGCGCCTCGGGTGACCTGGCCCAGCTCGCGCACCTGGCCCAGCCGCTGATCGGGGAGGGCCGGCTGCGCTCGCCCGGAGATCCGCTCACCGGGCGCCCGGCGGCCGAGGTGCTGCGCGAGCACGGGCTCGAGCCGCTGACGCTGGCCCCCAAGGAAGGTCTCTCGCTGGTCAACGGCACCGAACCGATGCAGGCCCTGCTCGCCTTCTCGGTGCACGACGCCGGCATGCTGGTGCAGGCGGCCGACGTGGCCTGCGCGCTGTCGGTCGAGGCGCTGCTGGGCACCGACCGGCCCTACGACGAACGGGTGCAGGTGATCAGACCGCATCCGGGGCAGCTGGTCAGCGCGGCCAACCTGCGCGGGCTGCTGGCCGGGTCGCCGCTGCTGGCCAGTCACCGGCACAGCAGGCACGCGGTGCAGGACGCGTACTGCCTGCGCTGCGCGCCGCAGGTGCACGGCGCGGTCCGCGACGTGCTCGCCTTCGCCCGCCAGATCATCACCACCGAGCTGGGCTCGGTGGTGGACAACCCGGTCATCGTGCCGGACGGCGAGGTCATGACCACGGGGAACTTCCACGGGGAGCCGCTCGCCTTTGCCGCCGACATGCTCGCCATGGCCGTGGCCGAGCTGGCCTCGATCAGCGAACGGCGGGTGGACCGGATGCTCGACCCGGCGTTCTCCCGCGGCCTGCCGCCGTTCCTGGCCCCCGCGGCCGGCACCAACTCCGGCTTCATGCTGGCTCAGTACACCGCGGCCTCGCTGGTCAGCGAGAACAAGGTGCTCGCCCACCCGGCCAGCGTGGACACCATCCCGACCTCTGGCAAGCAGGAAGACCACGTGTCGATGGGCTGGCACGCGGTCCGCAAGCTGCGTGAGGTGGTTGGCAACGTCCGCGCCTGCCTGGCCGTCGAGATCTGCTGCGCCGCCCAGGGGATCGACCTGCGGGCGCCGGTGGCCGAGCCGAGCGTTCAGCTGCGCGCCGTGCACGCCCTGGTCCGCTCCTCGGTGCCCCGGATGGACATCGACCGCGAGGTGGCCGCCCAGCTGGCCGCCGTCGACGATCTGTTGCCCGAGATCTGCCGGGTCGCCGCGGAGGGCTTCCCCGGCTTCCGGTAGGGCGGCGAGGGCCGTAACGAAAAGTAACCCCGGCCCGCCACGGGAGTGGACCGGGGATGGTCTCGGGCGGCCGGGGCCGGGCCGCGACGCCTGGCTACGCCTTGCGGAGCAGGTCGTTCAGCTCCGTCTCAATGTCGATGTAGCTGCTTTCCTTGCCGGCCGGCACGATTTGATAGGTGCGGTGAAGGAACGCCGACATCGCCCGGGCCGGCGCCTCGAAATGGGCCTGGCCGAATGGCGACGACAGCTCGATATTCAGGACCTTTCCCCCGGTTTCCGCCGGCCTGGTCACATCCAGGCCATCGGTTTCCGCGCAGGAAGCCGACGACGGCCACACCTGGACGTCTCCGTCGCCCTGGCGGGACTCGATCCCGGCCGCCAGCAGGTCCCTGGCAAAGATCCACTCGACCGGCTCATCGGTGCCGACATGGAACGCCATGCGCACCGCGTAGGGGTCGCTGCCGCTGTAGTACATACTGGCCACAAGCGGAACAATCGTTTGCTGTGGGACAACGAGCCTGAGACCGAGTTCGGCCGAGATCGTGGTGCTGCTGCTTCGGCTCATCGCTTACCACCTCTAACCTAGCCGGGTCCCGGACAACCGGGCTCTGCCAATCCAACGCGACCGCCCGGCAACTATGACGCGTACGGAGGGTGAAGTTTTCCCAGGTCGTGAGCACTCCGTTTTGCGCCTTTCGTTCCCTGCCGGGAGACGGGCCCGCACCATTGCCTTGACCTGGACAAATGTCGTTCGGCCTAGGCGATGACGTTGATGCAGTTTAGTGTTTCGGTACCTCGATTGCATAGCCTGTGACGCTCATCTCACGCATTAATCTACGAGGCGTTTCAATAACAATACTGAGCGTAATTAAAGACGTTCCGATGCGCACGTTTGCAGGATTTGACCATTACTCAGAGTGATTGACGGCCTGGCAGCGCCGGCGCGCCGCGCTGGACGTGCCGCGCACGATGAAGATGCGCTAACCTATGGGAGCGCCGGGACGCAGCCCGGCGGCGGGCGATTGGCTCAGCGGGAGAGCGCCTCGTTCACACCGAGGAGGTCACTGGTTCGATCCCAGTATCGCCCACAGATGTAAGGCCAGCTCAGAGGCTCCACGGACAGCTCTCATCCTACGCGTCGGATGGGAGCTGTCGCCGTATTGGGAGAAATTTGGGAGATTGCCCTCTCCCGCAGGCTGCCCGACTCCTGTGCGTGAAGGTAACCGCATCGATCGTGTCGGCCGTGCCGACAAGGCCGATACGGCGCTGGCGCGTAAGGTGTCGCGGGCTGCTGCACGCCGGGTCGTCGGCATGCTCGTGATCACAGGGGTATTCCGGCTCCTGGTCAGGTGGCAGCAGCTGACTGGCGACTATCCGGCCGCAGCCATCCCAGCTGACCAGCTGCTTTGTGTACTTAGCGTCCCGAGCCTTATACTCTCCGTTAAAAGGGATGCGAAGGCTAACACACATATTTCTCAGGGTCCTGATGGAACGAAATCTCGTACAGGTCGATTACGAACACAATTATAACTGGTACAGCGTATCCGGTTATCGTCTGAGCGACCGGCTGATTTTGACAGCTAGTGCCGCCTTCGCTGCGTCAAATCCGCCATCAGGCATCAGCGTGACAATGGCGGATCAGCAGAAAATTCCAGCAGTCCTGAAATGGAGCGACCGGCGTAACGGTGCCGCCTTGCTTAAGATCGACGGACCGTCGCCGTCTCCGCCCGTGACGGCGTTCCAGTGGGGTGAGTTGGGAACAGCACACGGCAAGCTCGGCTGTGAAGTGCGCTACCGGCAGCCTGGCCTCGCCGCCGTCCAGCATTTTCCTGCTTTCCTGGATCCACGCCGCCGGGACGAAGAACATAACTACCTGCTTGATGTCCACAGAAGGCCGCGGACCGTATCAGCACCTGACGAGCCAGATAACCCCGGCTACCACACATAGCCAGGTTATCTGCGCAGGCATTTTACCTCACCGACGCCATGTGCAAGGAGCAAATAATCGGCAGGGATCTGTCACATGAATCTTGAATCAGCGACGCAGAAGGTACCGTCCGGTTCGGGCTGGACGGCACGGAATACAGTACCTCGACCCCATCCGGGCGGCGGCCGAAGCGATCCGTCGGGACGCCGACGCCGCGCAGGTCACCGTGATCGACTCGTGACCACGGCCGGGCTGACCGCCGGAACCGGCACCTGCCCCGCCGCGTCTTAAGGGGTGCGTCTACTACGGGGAGTCATGATGTTGCCTAGCATCTCGCGCGCCGCGGCGGTTCTCGTCGCGGCCCTGGCCGTCGCGGCCTGCGGCTCACAGCGCGCCGGGCCGTCCGTCACCACCCACGCCGAGCCGCCGGCCGCGGGCCAGACCGGTCCGGCCGCCTTCGTCGCCCGCGCCGGGCAGGTGACGGCCCAGTGGGACCGGTCTCAGGGCGCCCTCATCTGGCGGACCGGCCTTGTCCTGCTGGACTCATCGGACCTGACCCCGGTACCGCGCGATAAGGGCTTCAGGAGCCAGCGCGAGAAGGACGCGTTCGGATCCGGGCACTTCAGGCTGGCCGGGGCCCTGCCCGCCGGACCGCTGCCGGGCGTGGTCCGCTGGGCCGACGGCACCACGCTGCGGCTGCCGTTGCTGACCGCCAAGGCCGCGTTCGCCGCACTGGCCGCGCAGCGCCCCTGCGGCGGCCCCTACGCGTGCGGCCAGCTCACGGTGACCGGCGCGCAGCCGGGCATGGTGACCGTCCACACGAGCCGGGGTCTGGCCAGCGTGCCTGCCTGGCGTTTCACGGTGGCCGGGCTGGGCTGGCAGGTCAGCGAGGTCGCCGTCACGCGCAGCGCTCTCGTCGTCCTGCCCGGGTACGGCCCGATCCCGCCCGCGGGCCGGAACACGCCCGGAGTCAACGGGCTGACCGCGGTCTCCGCGGACGGCCGCACCCTGACCCTCAACTTCGTCGGCTCCGCGTGCGACGCGGCCTGGGGCGCCTACCGCTACGAGAGCGGCGGCACCGTGGTGGCCGGCTCGTGGGAGAAACCCTCCGCAGGTAACACGCCCTGCCCGGCCGTGGGCATGTTCCGCACCGCCCGCGTGACACTCGCCCGCCCGCTCGGCACCCGCGTGGTCCTGGACGTCGCGTCCGGCCTGCCCCTGGTACCGGGATACCAGCTGCCGTGATCGCGCCAGCGCGTCCCGGCCCGCAGATCGGCCGGTCTCGAAGTCAGCGAGTTCTTCCGCTAAATGAGTTTCGAGCGCAACCGGCATCCCTTATCGGCTGGTCATACCGGCAAAAAAGGACGCCAGCGTTTGATTTGCTGGCAAAGGGTAGGAAGCCAGAATCCAGGAAAACGAAAGGAACGTCAGGATGCGCGGGCGCGTATCCATCCTATGGGTGTACGAATGAGCAGAGAACTCGGAGCAGATGTCATGCCGGAATTCGCCGGCCCGGTGGATCTCAGGGAACTGCACGGCGCGCTGGTCAACAGCAAGAGCGTCGAGCAGTTCCTGCACGAGATGGCGGTGCTGGCGGCCCGCCTGGTCAGCGGCGGCCTGTCGTGCGGGATGACCATGCAGCCCAACGGGCGGCCGGTCACCGTGGCGTGCAGTGATCAGGTCGCCGCGCGGGTGGACGAGCTGCAGTACGAACTCGATGACGGCCCCTGCCTGCACGCGATGCGTGACGGCCACTTGGTGCGGATCGAGGACACCGCCGACAAGGCGCGCTGGCCCGAGTTCGAGGCGCGGGCGGCCTCGCACGGGATCCGGTCCTGCCTGGCCCTGCCGCTGCACGCGGACGGCAAGCCGCTCGGCGCCCTCAACTTGTACGCGCGGGAGGCCTCGGCGTTCGGCACGGCCGCTGCGCGGCGGGCCGAGAACTTCGCCGAGAATGCCTCGGGAGCGCTGACGCTGGCGATCAGGCTGGCCTCGCACGCCGCCCTGATCGAGCAGTTGCGCTCGTCGCTGGCCTCGCGGACGGTCATTGACCAGGCACTGGGGATCATCATGGCCCGGGAGCAGTGCACGCAGGCCCGCGCATTCGCGATCCTGCGGTCCGCCTCGCAGAACAGCAACACCAAGCTCAGGGATATCGCCAGCGCGATCGTGACCAGCGTTACCGGTGAACCCGCGCAGCCGGGACCGCCGTTCGAGGACGGGCAATCTTAGGCGCCGCCGCCGTCGGAATCGGCTGTCGCGGCGGTATTGTCCGGCTGACTCGGCTGGCCAGACTGGCCCGCCAGCGACGCCGCGACGCTGGGATAGACGTCTACCAGACGATCGACCCCGGAGATCGAGAGCACCCGTTGCACGACGGGGGTGCTGACGACTAGCCGCATTACGCTCGCGCTGGCGCTCGCCCGCCGGAACGTGCGCACCAGGGCGCTTACTCCGGCCGAATCGCAGAAGCTCGTTTTACTCATGTCCGCGACCAGCAGAACCGCGCCCTGGTTCATGACAGAGAGGAGTTCCTCCCGGATCATATCGGCATTGGTCACGTCAATCTCCGCTGGCAGCGTGACCACGGCTACCTGGCCGATCCACAGCACTGGATAGCTCTCGTGAGACACGCACCACCACCGTCTTCCTGCGCGAAAAGTAAGCAGGCCGCGTCTCTGGACCTGGAAGAGCGGCTAACCGCTGGGCTTCGCCGCGCAGCGAACATTATTCACGCATGCGCAGGTGCGGCGCAAGGCCAGCGGGGCGGGTTCATCCCGGCGTTTCGCCGCGGCAAACAAGACCCGGAAGAAGGGCTCGAAGTCGCACCCGTTCGGATCAAATGACCGCACATTGGGATGAGGTGGACCTATGGGTCCGGCCCTAGGCTCATCGCCGTAACCGCAGAAGCCGTAACGGGCGAGCGGATCTATTACAACGCTTCGACCTCCGACCGAGCGACCCGGCTTCACTCGCCCGGCTTGACCATGACTTTGATGGCGGTCGGGTCGGAGCGGGACGCCGTCAGCGCGACTTCCACGTCCGCCAGGCCGAAGTGGCCCGTGACCATGGAGTCAAGGTCAACCCGTCCTGACGCGGCGAGCTCGATGGCGGTCGGCCAGGTATTCGCGTAGCGGAAAGCACCGGTGATGACCAGCTCCCGGTCTTGGACGTAGGACAGCGGTAGGCGCACCTCGTCGCCGCCCATCCCGACGAGGACGACTGTGCCGGCGCGGGCCATCACCGACACCGCATCCCAGGTGGCGCGGGCGTTGCCCGAACACTCGAGCAGGACGTCCGGCTCGACCCCGGCCTTCGCGAGGGACGTCCCGGCTACGTCGATTGCGTTCAGACCCAGCGTCGCGGCGAGCCGCAGCCGGTGCGGGTTGACGTCCGTCACGGTGACGGAGTCGGCGCCGTATGCCCGGGCCGTCTGCGCGGCGATGAGACCGATCGGCCCGGCACCGGTCACCAGCACGATGCGGCCCGGCGAGACCTGGGCGCGGCGGCAGGCCCAGACGCCCACGGACAGCGGCTCCAGCAGACCGGCCGCGTCGTCGCTGATGCTGTCGGGCACCGGGAAGACGAACTGCGCCGGCATCACCACGTACTGGCTGAAGGCTCCGTCGTTCGGCGGAGTCGCGAAGAACTTCACGTCGGGGCACAGGTTGTAGCGCCCGGCGAGGCACTGCGCGCAGGCTCGGCACGGCACCCCCGGCTCGATCGACACCCGCTGTCCCACCGAGAGGGTCGTGACACACGGGCCGACCGCGGCCACCACGCCACCGGCCTCGTGTCCCAGCACCAACGGCGACTCCACGACGTACGGGCCGATCCGGCCGTGCTCGTAGTAGTGCACGTCCGATCCGCAGACCCCCACGGAACCGACCTCGACGAGCACCTCGCCCTCGGCAGGCCGGGGTGTTTCCCGCTCGACCACCGCGACGTCGCCGACACCGCGCAGCTCGCTGACCCGCATCACGGCCATCACCTCTATTATGCTCATATGAGCCATCTTGGAGTCTCGATGCTCTGACGTTACCGTAACCGTCAATGAATGCTCGTTTGTATTTCGGAGGCGCTCATGGGCCAGGGACCGATCTCGGCGGTGGCTCGACCCGATGACCTGATGCGGGCAGCCCGGGCCGCCCGCCTCTATTACTTCGACGACCGCTCCAAGATGGAGATTGCCTCCGAGCTGGGCGTCAGCCGGTTCAAGGTCGCGCGCCTGCTCGACCTGGCCCGCAGCAGCGGCATCGTGACTGTCACCATCACGGGGCCGGGTTCGTTGGACCTGCATCTCAGCGACCGGCTGCAGGACCGGTTCGGCCTCCGGTACGCGATCGTCGTGGGCACCAGCCAGGACGACGACACCCTGACCCGCCGGCAGCTGGGCACCGTGGCGGCGAAATTGCTTACCGAGATCACCACCCCTCAGGACGTCCTCGGGCTCGGCTGGGCACGGGCCGTGCTCGACATGGCCAGCGAGCTACGCGAGCTAAAGGTCGCCCGGGTCGTCCAGCTGACCGGCGTCCTCACCCGGCCCGACGTGGAGGTCAGCTCGGTGGAACTGGTCCGCGACGCCGCCCGCCGGGCCCAGGCCGAGCCCTCGGTCTTCTACGCGCCGATGATCGTCAGCGACACCGCCGCCGCGCGAGCCTTCCTGCGCCAGCCGCATGTCAAAGAGGCCTTCTCACACTTCGATGCGGTCACTAAAGCGGTCATCGGGGTCGGCGGCTGGAAGCCGCCTAACTCGACGCTGTACGACGCGCTGAGCGAGTCGGATCGGGAGGTCATGGGGAGCAGCCGAGTGCACGCCGACCTCTCCGGAGTGCTGCTCGACGCCTCCGGCCGCCCGGTGCAGTCCCCTCTGCGCGACCGCATCATCGGGATCACGCCGGCCCAGTTGCGGCGGATCCCGGAGGTGATCGGCATTGCGTACGGCGTGGGCAAGGTCTCCGCCGCCTATGCCGCCCTCCGAGGTGGCTACCTCCAGGGCATCGTTACGCACACCAAGTTCGCCGAGCAGCTTCTCGAGTTCGGGGACGACCGGCCACCCGGCCGGCGCGGGCAGTCGGCGACG
>WNGL01012219.1_pt1 | contig 17386 bp, 1 predicted proteins | sample 5400591 | NCBI WGS metagenome assembly WNGL01 (sample SAMN13153377, study PRJNA577476) | soil metagenome | isolation source: 80 cm soil or saprolite under Garry oak tree replicate 1 | place: USA:California | collected 2016-06-15 | reverse complement strand
AGATTCCCGGCAGTGGTCAGTTGGTTGGCAGAACTGAAGAAGTTGATGTTGCCGGTAGTGGCATCGCCCAGTTGCAAGGTTTGTCCGTTGGTTGTTGCCAGTTTTCCGGTAGCAGTAAGATAGGTTGCGTTGTTATTTGCTGCTGAAATGGAAGCAGTTGGAGTGCCACTATTCACATTGGTAAAGGCGAATTTGGCTGATGCAGTTGCATTTGATCCAAGGAGGAGATCTTGTGTGGCAATCCGTTCAACGATCGCGCCGTTTGTCTGATCGAATGGCGATCCGCCATTAATAACAGGGAGAATTCCGGTTACATCAGTAGATGCCAAGTTCACAGCAGAGGAGGAGAGAACGCCATTGGTATCAGAGTGGACAATGCCGGTGCCGCCAATGCCGGAGAAGGTAATCGTTCCGCTTGAAGTAAGCCCTGTCAGCCCGGTCAGGGTTCCGGCGGCAATAAGATTTGCTCCCTGAGCAGTCAAGGCTGTTGTGCCAGCAGAAACAATCTTTACATTGCCGGTAGAAGCTGAGCCTAGTTGCAAGGTCTGTGCATTGGTTGTTGTCAGTGAACCCGACGCAGTAAGATAGGTTGCGTTATTGTTTGCTGCTGAAATGGAAGCAGTTGGCGTGCCACTGTTAACGTTGGTGACTGCAAATTTTGCCGATGCAGTTGCGTTTGATCCGAGCAAGAGATCTTGCGTCGTATTCCTTTCAAAGATCGAGCCGTTTGCCTGGTCGAATGGCGAACCGCCATTGGCAACAGGGAGGATGCCGGTCACATCAGTAGAACCCAGATCTACCGCAGATGATGAGAGAACTCCCGAAGAATTCGAGTGAACAATACCTGTTCCTCCAATACCGGAGAAGGTGATTGTTCCGCTTGAAGTAAGCCCTGTCAGTCCGGTCAGGGTTCCGGTAGCGCTGAGGTTTCCGTTATTGGCAATCGTGAATTTGGTTGCACCACTTGCGCTTGCAGTAAAGATATTGCCGCTATTTGTCTGATTAACAATTGCAGCAGCATTGCCACCAATGCCACCGGAGACAGAAAGCGGAGCAAGTGTATTTGCACCGGAGCCGATGAGAACACCTGATTGGTAGGTTGAGGTAAGGATCGTGTTGCCCGAGCCATTTGGCGTCAGTGTCAAACTACCATTTGCGCCCGTTGCAATCGTAAGCGCACCGCTATCAGAGAATTGATTGGCAGACAGGGTTTGGGTTGCAGCGTTGATTGACAAACCATTAATCGTATTGGTTGTCGCAGCAAGCGTCAGATTGCCCGCAGTCGTCAGGATATTGGCACTTGAGAAAAAGTTAATGTTGCCGGTGTTGGCATCACCAAGCTGGAGCGTTTGGCCGTTGGTTGTCGCCAGAGTTCCGGTAGCAGTTAATGAAACAGCATTATTATTTACACCTGAGATGGAGGCGGTTGGTGTACCGGAGTTGACATTGGTAAAGGCGAATTTCGCAGAGGCTGTCGCATTTGATCCCAGGAGCAAGTCTTGTGTAGCAAGTCTTTCAAAGATTGCGCCGTTTGCCTCATCAAAGGGAGAACCGCCATTAATAACAGGGAGAATTCCGGTGACATCACCTGATGCCAAGTTGACAGCTGAGGATGAGATGACGCCATTGGTGTCAGAGTGAACTATGCCCGTGCCACCAATGCCGGAGAAGGTAATCGTTCCGCTTGAGGTAAGGCCTGTTAAGCCCGTGAGGGTTCCGGCGGCAATAAGATTTGCTCCTGTTGCGGTCAAAGCAGTCGTCCCTCCCGAGACAATCTTTACATTTCCGGTAGAAGCTGAGCCAAGTTGGAGTGTCTGAGCATTGGTTGTTCCGAGAACTCCGGTAGCAGTAAGGGACGCGGCGTTGTTGTTTGCACCGGAGACGGATGCGGTTGGTGTGCCAGAGTTGACATTGATAACGGCAAACTTCGCTGAGGTAGAAGAAGTCCCGCCAACGAGAAGATCAAGTGTTGTGTTATTGACATATACTGCACCGAGATTTGCATTCCAGTAGTTGGCACCGACTGAGAAACCACAGTTGGCTGAATTCTGTAGACAAATTGTCCCGGTTTCATTTGGTAACGTAATCGTTTGAGTCGACGTTGCAGCAGAAGTGATCGTAACAGGGTTTATCTGTGATCCATAGATCTGTACGTTCCCATTGTTGGCAATCGTGAATTTGGTTATACCAGCAGCACTCGCAGTAAAGAGATCACCGGAGTTGGTTTGGTTGATAATTGCTGCTGCATTTTTGCCGATGCCGCCTGAGACTGAGAGCGGAGCTGGGGTGTTTGCGCCGGAACCGATGCGGACGCCACTATCAAAGTCTGACGTGAGAATCGTATTACCAGAGCCAGCAGGCGTCAAGGTGAGATTACCATTTGCGCCAGTTGTGATCGTCAATGTACCGCTGTCTGCAATTTGGTTAGCAGAGAGTGTTTGGGTTGCGCCATTTATTGACAATCCGTTTATCGTATTGGTTGTTGCGGCAAGCGTCAGATTGCCCGTCGTCGTGAGGACATTGGCACTCGAGAAGAAGTTAATGTTGCCGGTATTGGCGTCACCAAGCTGGAGGGTTTGTCCGTTCGTCGTTGCGAGTGTTCCGGTAGCAGTAAGATACGTTGCGTTATTGTTTGCTGCTGAAATGGATGCTGTTGGTGTGCCGCTGTTGACATTGGTAAAGGCGAATTTGGCAGAAGCAGTTGCATTTGATCCGAGCAAGAGATCTTGAGTTGTGTTTCTTTCAAAGATAGCGCCATTGTTCTGATCAAATGGTGAACCGCCGTTGGCAACCTGAAGAATGCCGGTTATATCACCTGATGCGAGATCTACCGCAGAGGATGAGAGAACTCCTGAAGAATTCGAGTGAACAATGCCGGTGCCGCCAATGCCGGAGAAGGTAACTGTTCCGCTTGATGAAAGTCCGCTCAGTCCGGTCAGGGTTCCGGTAGCCAAGAGATTGCCGTTGTTGGCAACAGTGAATTTGGTTGCTCCGGCAGCACTTGCTGTGAAGATGTCACCAGAGTTTGTCTGATTAATAATTGCGGCTGCATTGTTGCCGATACCACCAGACACTGAAAGCGGAGCTGGGGTGTTTGCAGAAGAACCAATAAGAACACCTGACTGATAGGTTGACGTAAGAATAGTGTTTCCTGAACCATTTGGTGTCAAGGTCAGATTGCTGTTGGTGCCTGTGGTAATTGTCAACGTTCCGTTGTCAGCAATCTGGTGAGAAGACAAGGTTTGCGTTGCGCCATTGATAGACAGGCCATTAATCGTATTGGTTGTTGCAGCTGAGATGACACCGGCGATTGAAAGATTGCCGGCGCTCGTTAACGCATTAGCACTTGAGAAGAAGTTGATGTTGCCGGTATTGGCGTCACCAAGCTGGAGGGTTTGTCCGTTCGTCGTTGCGAGTGTTCCGGTAGCAGTAAGATACGTTGCGTTATTGTTTGCACCGGAAATAGATGCCGTTGGTGTGCCGGAGTTGACATTGGTGAAAGCAAACGTAGCACTCGCCGTTGCATTTGATCCGAGTAAAAGATCCTGTGTTGTGTTTCTTTCAAAGATGGAACCATTACCCTCATTGAATGGCGATCCTCCATTGGTAACCGGAAGAATACCGGTCACATCAGCCGAAGCCAGGTTAATTGCGTTCGAGGAGAGAACACCGTTGGTATCAGAGTGGACGATGCCCGTTCCGCCAATGCCGGAGAAGGTGATGGTGCCGGAAGAAGTAATACCGGTGAGTCCGGTAATAGTTCCCGTGGCAGCAATATTTCCGCTGTTTGCAATCGTGAATTTGGTTGTTCCGGATGCTGACGCAGTAAAGAGATCACCGGAGTTAGTTTGGTTCACAATTGCTGCTGCATTATTTCCAATGCCACCTGAGACAGAGAGTGGAGCAGGTGTGTTGGCGCTCGATCCAATCAGGACGCTTGAGTCAAAGTCAGACGTAAGAATCGTGTTGCCTGAGCCGTTGGGTGTCAGCGTCAGATTGGCATTGCCGGATGGTGTTTGAATCGTTGCGTTGCCGCCATTGCCAAGGTTGAGCGTTGTTCCATTGACGGTGAGATTGCCGCCGAGGGTTGTCAGTCCGGTACCATTTAGAGTGAGGGTTGTATTGTTCGTCCCATTTCCTAGTGAGAGAGCAGAGGTATTGGCAGCGCCAAGACTCAAGGTTCCCGATGTTGGATTAATTGTCGATGATGCACCCAAGGTTAAGGTTGTCGTTGCGCCCATTGATAATGAAGCACCGGTGGTAAAGGTTGTTACTGCTGGAGCAGAGATAGTCGTACCATTGACTGTTAAGTTATTGGCAAGTGTCAAATTACCAGAGCTCGTGAATGAGTTATTTGCATTAAAGAAGTTGATATTGCCGGTGTTGGTATCACCAAATGTTAAGGTTTGTTTGGCAGTTGTTGCCAAGGTGCCATTGGCTGAAAGATAAGTAGCACCGGTTGTCCCTGCTGAAATGGAAGCAGTTGGGGTGCCATTATTGACATTGATAAAGCCAAATCGTGCACTGCTGGTTGCCGTTGAGCCAAGGAGTAGATCCTGCGTTGTGATCCGCTGTGTGATTGCGCCATTGCCTTGTTCAAATGGTGATCCGCCATTGGTAACAGGGAGAATGCCGGTGACATCAGTGGATGCGAGGTTGACAGCACTTGTTGAGAGAACACCAGAGGCATTTGTATGAACAATACCTGCTCCAAAGTTAAAGAGGGCAATATTGCCTGTACTGGTAGAACCGATGGTAAGGGTTTGTTTGTTCGTTGTTCCGAGAACACCTGCTCCGGTTAAGAATGTCGCATTGTTGCCGGAGTTAGCCGAGACAGAGGCAGTTGGTGTGCCGGAATTGACATTGGTGAAGGCGAATTTCGCGCTCACTGTTGCGTTACTTCCCAAGAGTAAGTCTTGCGTTGCAATTCTCTCAATGACCGAGCCGTTTGCCTGTTCAAACGGAGAACCGCCATTGGCAACCGGGAGAATGCCGGTGACATCAGCCGCGCCATTCAAGTTTACCAGTGAGGAAGAGAGAACACCGTTGGTGTCGGAGTGTACAATGCCGGTGCCGCCAATGCCGGAGAAAGTAACTGTTCCAGAGGAAGTCAGTCCTGTCAGACCGGTCAAAGTTCCCGCAGCAACAAGATTTGCCCCGGTTGCGGTAAGAGCAGTTGTTCCTCCCGGAGCAAGAACGACATTGCCGGTGCTGCTGTTTCCGAGGGTTAAGGTTTGTTTGTTCGTTGTACCCAGAACTCCTGCTCCTGTTAAGAATGAGGCATTGTTGCCGGAGTTCGCCGATATAGAGGCTGTCGGGACGCCGCTGCCATTATTGATAAATGCGAATTTTGCTGAAGCTGTTGACGTCCCGCCAAGTAACAGATCGTATTGATTGTTCAATGGAACAATTGACATGTTCTGGACATCCCATGGATTAAATCCTGTCGCAACGTTGGTAAAAGTGAGCTGCCCTGAGCCATTGGTCGTCAAAGCTTGACCAAGTGAGCCGTCACTTGTTGGGAGGATAAAGGTGTTATTTCCAGCAGTTGCATTTGCCACCAAACCGGTAAAGCCGGAAGTTGAACCGTACAATTTGAGAATACCACTGTTATCAATGGCGAATTTTGTCACACCGCTTGCAGAAGCAGCGAAGATATCTCCAGCATTGGTTTGGTTAACAATCGCAGCAGCATTATTGCCAATGCCTCCGGAAACAGAAAGCGGAGCCGGTGTGTTTGCGGAAGAACCAATGAGTACACCGGAGTCAAAATCAGACGAGAGAACCGTGTTGCCGGAACCATTGGGAGTTATATTTACGTTATTATTTGTCCCGCCGGTAATTGTTAACGTTCCGTTGTCAGCAATCTGATGAGATGACAAGATTTGTGTTGCGCCATTGATTGAGAGTCCGTTAATCGTATTGGTTGTGGTAGCTGAGATGATGCCGGTAAGAGAGAGGTTACCTGAGCTGGTAAGAGCATTCGCACTTGAGAAGAAGTTAATATTGCCGGTGTTGGTATCACCAAGTTGTAAGGTTTGTTTGTTGCTTGTTGCCAGGATACCATTACCCGAAAGTGATGTTGCATTGTTGCCGGAATTCGCAGAAATTGAAGCGACTGGTGTGCCGCCTGCGACATTTTCGAAGGCAAATTTTGCCGAGTTGGTGGCAGATGCGCCAAGCAGCAGATCATCAGTACTGTTAAGTGGAGTAAGTGCGCCCAGCGTTTCCTGCCAGTATTGGGTCAGGACAATTCCGTTGCTGGTGACGGTTCCGTTGCAGGCGATATTGCCGGTTGCATTAAAGATAGTACACCCGGTGGAACCATAACCGCCTGCGATATTGACATCACCTGTTGAAGCACCCGCAATATTCACCGCGCCACTTGAGCCTGCATTGAGAGCAAGATCGGAAGTACCGCCGGCAGCAATTGCTCCGGCTCCTGCAAATCCAAGCGCAGTTGCCGAGGTAGTAATCGTGTCGAGTGAGAAGACATTGGACAAGGCGCCGGAATTAATGTTGATACCGTTGATGGTGTTGGTTGTCGCAGCCGTTATACTTCCGGAATTGCTGACGATGAATTTGGTCACGCCGCTTGCAGAAGCTGTTAGGAGATCGCCGCTATTTGTTTGGTTCACAATCGCTGCGGCATTGCCGCCGATGCCACCCGAGACGGACAGTGGAGCAGGCGTATTGGTACTCGATCCAATCAGCACACCTGAGTCAAAGTCAGAAGAGAGAACTGTGTTCCCTGAACCATTGGGCGTAATCGTCAGGTTATTGTTATTGCCGGTGGTGGAGATAGTCGTGTTGGTTAATTGGAGTTTGTTTGTGCCGAAATCAAGTGTTCCGACATTTGAGATAGTATGCGTTGCCGCTAAGATATCTCCACCCAAAGTAAAGGCATTGATTTGGAGCGTTCCGGCAGAAGCCTGGATAATGTGCGTACTGTTGTTAGAAAAGGTAAGACCTGCAGTATTTCCTGTTGCAGTCAAACCTGCAGTTCCGGCAAGGGAAAGATTGCCTGCGGTATCCAGGACATTGGCTGAACTGAAGAAGTTGATATTGCCACTTGTTCCAACAGTCAGCGTTTGCCCGTTGGTTGTACCAAGCGTACCTGCACCTGTCAGGTAGGTTGCATTGTTACCTGAGTTAGCAGAGATACTGGCAACTGGTGTGCCTGAATTGACATTGGTGAAGGCGAATTTGGCTGATGCTGTCGCATTTGATCCCAGGAGCAAGTCTTGGGTTGCAATTCTCTCAATGATCGCGCCGTTTGCCTGATCAAATGGTGAGCCGCCATTGCCAACCGGAAGAATGCCGGTGACATCAGTAGATGCCAGATTGATTGCCGATGATGAGAGAACTCCTGAAGAATTTGAATGAACAATACCGGTTCCACCAATGCCGGAAAGAGTAATCGTGCCGGAAGAGGTGATACCGGTTAAGCCAGTGATCGTGCCGGTTGCGGCAATGTTGCCGTTGTTGGCAATGGTGAATTTGGTCGCACCACTTGCGCTTGCGGTAAAGAGATCACCACTATTCTTTTGGTTAATAATCGCAGCAGCGTTACCACCGATACCACCGGAGACAGACAATGGAGCAGGGGTGTTGGCACTTGAGCCGATGCGAACGCCGCTATCAAAGTCAGACGTGAGAATCGTGTTGCCTGATCCGGCAGGTGTCAGCGTCAGATCATTGTTGGTACCGGTCGTGATGGAAAGGGTTCCGTTATCAGCAATCTGGTGAGAGGAGAGCGTTTGGGTTGCGGTATTGATTGACAGACCGTTAATGGTATTGGTTGTTGCAGCAGAGATGATACCGGCGAGAGAGAGATTACCTGCGCTGGTGAGCGCATTGGCACTTGAGAAGAAGTTAATGTTGCCGGTGTTGGTATCACCAAGTTGTAAGGTTTGTTTGTTTGTCGTAGCCAGCATACCATTTGCGCCAAGCGTTGTCGCACCGGTTGTTTCTGCAGAGAGAGAAGCGATTGGAGTACCATTATTGACGTTTAAGAATCCGAATCGTGCGCTGTTTGTTGCCGTGGAGCCAAGGAGTAGATCTTGTGTCGTGATTCGTTCTGTTATTGCACCATTGCCTTCTTCAAATGGTGAACCGCCGTTAACAATAGGGAGAATACCTGATACCTCAGATGAGCCGCCGCCAAGATTTATCGCGGAAGAGGTGAGGATACCGGTACTATCCGAATGGACAATTCCGGTACTAAGTCCTGAGAATTGGATCGTCCCGCTTGAGCTAATGCCGGTTAAGCCTGAAATCACTCCTGTTGCAGCAAGATCCCCATTATTCGCAATTGTGAACTTCGTCGTACCGGCAGAAGAAGCGGTAAAGATATCACCGGAGTTGGTTTGATTAATTATCGCGGCTGCATTACCACCGATTCCTCCGGAGACAGAGAGTGGCGCAGGCGTATTTGCGTTTGAGCCAATCAGTACTCCCGAGTCTGCATCAGAGGTAAGGATTGTATTGCCTGTGCCATTTGGCGTAATGGTCAGATCCTGATTGGAGGCAGTTGTTATTTGGTTGCCGCCTGCTGTGCCGGTAAATGCCAGGGCTGCACCGTTTCCGGAGAGTGTGATGCCGTTTGTGCCGGAAAGGGTGAGGTTGCCCGTGCTGCTGAGAGTATTATTGGTGTTAAAGAAGTTAATATTGCCGGTACCGGCACTTTGCAAGGTTAACGTGTTTGCTCCCGTTGAAGTAAGATTCAGCGCACCCGCATCGGAAATAGTATTTGCTGTAAAGGTATCGGTGCCAACGACCGTGTTGTTGGTAAAGGTACCAACGCCGCCTTGGGTAATTCTTGTTGTGCTGCCAAGGACCACGTCACCGGCATTATTAATAGTAAAACGGGTGACACCGGAGGCAGAAGCAGTGAGGATGTCTTGATTTTCTGTCTGGTTAAATGAAATAAGTGCTTTACCCAATGCTCCGTCTGACAAGGTTCTTGTCACATATAATTCAGAATTTATTTGTGCTGTGTTGGTCGTGCCAATGCCGACTTGGTAGAGTGAGTTTGTTAGATACACTTTGGGAGTGACGAGTGTCCAGGTACCATTGGATGTCGGACAGTTATTCCCTGAGAAGTCACACACAGGGCTGCCGTTCTGGAAAAGCGCTTGTCCATAAATATTTTTGAATTCGAGACTTGACGTGCCAAGATCGGTGACATTTGTCGTTTGCGGAGTAATCGTACCACCTGCTTGAGCATTGCTTGGGTTAAGAATGATGTTGCCGGTTGTGTTGCCGCCGATAGTCAGGGTTTGGTTGGCAGTTGATTGGATTTGCGGAGTGCCGTAGAGTGCCAATTCTCCGGAAACTGATGCAGTGCCATTGACATCAAGTTTGGCAGAAGGCGCTGTCGTGCCGATGCCAAGTCTTCCATTTTGGGTGTCAAAGTTAAGAAGCCCTCCTTCAACATTCAAAGCAGAAGTATTGCCATTGACCAGATCAAGCGTTGCGGCATTGGTAATCGCAAGCGCAGTCCCATTCACTGTGAGATTACCACCAATGGTCGTGAGTCCTGTTCCGGTGGTGAAGGTAGTTGCTCCGGTTTGGGTGAAGTTGTTCGTGAGCACCGTGTTGTTTGACAAGACAATATTACCAGTACTTGCCCCACCCAAAGTCAGACTCTGCTCATTGGTCGTGCCAAGTTTGCCATCTGCACTCAGGAAGAGAGCATTGTTGTTTGCTCCTGATACAGAAGCAGTTGGTGTGCCGGAATTAACATTTAAGAATTACTTCCCAGCAAGAGGTCCTGGGTTGTAATGCGCTCGGTGATCGCACCGTTCCCTTGCTCAAATGGTGATCCGCCATTGATGACAGGCAGAATACCGGTGACATCAGCAGATCCAAGGTCTATTGCCGAAGAGGAGAGGACGCCATTGGTATCCGAGTGAATCAGACCCGTGCCATAGCCGGCAAGCGTAATGCCAGTGGGATTACTGTTTCTTCCGGAGAGGACAATCTGGCCGGTTGTGTTGCCGCCGATCGTCAGGGTTTGATTGGCAGTTGATTGGATTTGCGGAGTGCCATAGAGAGCTAGTTCTCCGGAAACTGATGCGGTTCCGTTGACATCAAGCGTGGCAGTTGGCGTTGTCGTGCCGATACCGATGCGCGAATGTTGGGTATCAAAATTAAACAGGCCGCCTTCTATATTGAGTGCAGACGTTTGTCCGTTTGCGAGATCAAGCGTTGCAGCATTAGTGATAGCCAGGATAGTCCCATTGACCGTTAAGTTACCGCCAACTGTTGTCAGTCCTGTTCCTGTGGTGAAAGTATTTGCGCCGGTTTGGGTGAAGTTATTGTTGAGAACGGTGTTATTAGAAAGAACAATATTGCCGGTACTTGCTCCTCCCAGCGTCAAGCTTTGTGCATTGGTTGTGCCAAGGTTGCCGGTAGCAGTCAGAGAGGTTGCGTTATTATTGGCACCTGAAATGGAGGCAGTTGGTGTGCCGGAATTGACATTGGTGAAGGCGAATTTTGCGCTCGCTGTTGCGTTACTTCCCAAGAGCAAGTCTTGTGTCGTCAGTCTTTCAAAAATTGTACCACTACCTTCAGTGAATGGTGAACCGCCATTGGCAACAGGCAGGATACCGGTGACATCAGTCGCACTGGTCAAATTCACAAGCGAAGAGGAGAGGACGCCACTCGCGTTTGCATGAATCAATCCCGTACCATAGCCTGCAAGCGTAATGCCAGTAGGATTATTGTTTCTGCCGGAGAGAACCACTTGACCGGTCGTGTTGCCGCCAATGGTTAAGGTTTGGTTTTGGGTAGTCTGAACATTTCGTGCAGCACCAGAGAGGGTGAGGTTTCCTGAAACAGTAGCGTTGCCTGCGACATCCAATTTCTCAAGCGGCGTTGTCGTCCCGATGCCAATTCTGCCACCGCCATTCTGCGTATCAAAGTTAAGAAGTCCTCCTTCGATATTCAACGCAGAAGTATTGCCATTGACCAGATCAAGCGTCGCGGCATTCGTAATTGCAAGCGTACTACCATTGACTGTCAAGTTGCCGCCAAGTGTTGTCAGTCCGGTACCGGTGGTAAAGTTGGTTGCACCGGTTTGGGTGAAGTTACCGGCAAGGGTTGTATCATTCGCAAGAGAAATGAGGCTGGAGCCGGAGTTAAGAACGATATTGCCGGTACTCGCACCACCAAGCGTTAAGGTTTGTCCGTTGGTTGTCCCGAGGTTGCCATCCGCTGTCAGGAATGTATTATTGTTCGATCCGGCAGAAAGAGAAGCTGTTGGGATACCGGAAGTATCATTTAAGAAAGCAAATTTAGCCGAGTCAGAGGAAGTACCGCCGAATAAGACATCCACCGTGTCGTTGTACGGAGCAATCACTCCCGGGTTGGGCGACTGCCAATAATTGGTGCCAAGTGCGAAACCACAACTGGCGGCATCTTCCAAACAGACCGTGCCGCTTGCGTTAGGCAAGGTATAAGTTTGAGGAGTGACTCCGGCTTTTGTGATTGTTGAGAGAGCGGTTTGTCCACCGGCGAATTGCAGGTTGCCATTGTTGTTGACAGCGAATTTGGTCGCACCAGATGCACTAGCAGCAAGGATATCTCCGTTATTTGTCTGATTAATAATTGCCGCTGCATTATTCCCAATGCCGCCGGAGACTGAAAGGGGAGCAGGCGTGTTGGCACTCGAGCCGATGCGAACGCCACTATCAAAGTCAGAAGTGAGGATGGTATTGCCGGAGCCATTTGGTGTAATGGTGATGTTATTATTGCTCCCATTTGAAATAGTATTTCCTGCGAGAGTAAGGTTGCCTGTCCCGAATGTCGCACTGCTGATATTTGTGATGCTATTGCCACCTGCTGCGAGTGTTCCGCCAAGTGTAAAGGCATTAATAGTGAGGGTATTTGTTGATGAAATAATCGGCGCCGTTCCGGTAAGTTGAATGGTATTATCTGCCAACTGGGTCACATTTGAACCCGAATCGATAACAATATTTCCAGTTGAACTGCTCCCCAAAGTCAATGTCTGCGCATTGGTTGTGCCAAGCCTGCCGTCAGCAGTCAGGAAGGTGTTGTTATTTGCTCCTGCTGAGAGACTGGCAGTCGGGACGCCGCTTGCCGTATTTATGAAAGCAAATTTTGCAGATGCAGTAGCGGTACCACCGATTGCAAAATCAAACGTGTCATTGGAAGGCGATACAAGATTGTTATTTAATTGCCAGTAATTTTGTCCGACAGTTGCGAAACCACAATTGTTGGTATCCAAACAGATCGTTCCGGAGAAATCAGGCAAGGCAATTGTTCTTGCTGTTATTGCATGAGAAGTAAGCGTGGTAATAACATTGGTATTTCCGGTAATGCCAAGATTTCCGTTGTTGTAGAGGACAAACTTCGTTGCTCCATCCGTTGAGGCAGTAAAGATATCACCGGTTCCTGATTGATCAACAATAAGCCCCGCATTGGTCGTTGCGCCTGAGAAAGAGGCAGTCGGAGCAGTACCTGAAGTATTTCTGACATCAAGGGTTGAGACAGGAGTGGAAGTGCCGAGACCCAATCGTTTGTTAACATTGTCAAAGTAAAGATTTGAGTCCGAGACAATATGTTGATTTGCATCGAAGAATGCAAGCTGGGTTGCGGTACCTGTTCCGGTGATACCTGATCCCGCGCCGGCACAATTACCGGAGCTGAAACAAAAGTCCACATTTGTTTGGCTGAGATCAGGGATATTCAGTATTCGGGAAAGGGTTGCATTGGAAGTAATTGTTTGCAGGAATCCTGAACCCCCGGTCAGTTGAATTGCTCCTGAATTATTAATGGTGAATTTCGTTGCGCCGGACGCCGAAGCAGTAAAGATATCGCCACTTCCCGAGTTATCTACAACCAGTCCTGCAAAGGATGATTTACCGGAGAAAGAAGCAATCGGTGACGTGCCAAGACTGCTTCGAAGGTCAAGTGCCGCAAGAGGAGTGCCGTTAAATCCGATGCCGATGGTGTTGCTTCCTGTTGGCGAGAGAATGATGCTGCCTGTTGCAGCGCTGCCAAGCGTAAGCGCTGCATTTCCTGTGGTGCTGAGTACGCCGTTGGCTGAGAGCAAGGTACTGGTGGAGCCGTTAAAGAGAGATATGGTGGGTGTGCCGCCTGCGATATTTAAGACGCCAAATTTTGCGGAAGCTGTGGCGTTACTTCCCAGGAGAAGATCTTCGGTTGAAAGTCTCTCAAAAATCGCACCATTGCCTTCCGTGAATGGCGATCCGCCATTGGCTGCGGGGAGAATACCACTGACATCCTGTGTCAAATCAACTGCCGAGAAGGAAGGTGCTGTTCCTCCGTGAAGCACCTGATGATCTGTTCCTGCTGTTCCTATTACCTGTTGCGAACCGTTGGCATAGAGAACAGATCCCTGCGCCAAACCCTGGAGGGTTAAGAACTGACCTGCTGGAAGTGTGACTCCTGCGTTTGCTGTTATTAATCCGTTTGCAGTAAAGGTACCCGAGCTGGTGAGGCTTGATCCATCAGCAATCAACGATTGTGTCCCCTGTGAGTTGAGAACAATTTTGCCTGTATTGGTGTCACCAAGCGTCAGAGCCTGGTCATTGGTCGTAGCAAGCGTACCCGTAGCAGTAAGATAGAGTGCGTTATTGTTTGCACCGGAAATGGAAGCAGTCGGCGTGCCACTATTCACATTGATAAAAGCGAATTTTGCACTGCTTGTCGCATTAGATCCCAGCAACAGATCCTGTGTATTAATTCTCTCAAAGATCGAGCCGTTTGCCTGGTCAAATGGTGAGCCGCCATTGGCAACCGGGAGAATGCCTGTCACATCAGTTGATGCCAGATTCACCGCGCTTGAGGAGAGAACGCCTGATGCATTGGTATGAACAATCCCTGTTCCAAAGTTAAACAAATCAATATTGCCTGTACTTGCACTACCCAATTGGAGGGTTTGTTTATTCGTTGTTCCGAGAACTCCCGCACCCGTTAGGAATGAAGCATTGTTGCCATTGTTTGCTGAAATACTTGCAACAGGTGTGCCGGAATTGACATTGATAAAGGCAAATTTCGCACTGTTTGTCGCAGGAGAACCAAGCAAGAGATCCTGGGTAGTAATTCTTTCAGTGATCGCTCCATTACTTTGGTTGAACGGTGGTAAGGTCGATCAGTCCTGAACCGGAGGTAAGAACAAGATTCCCGGTGCTTGCTCCGCCGATAGTTAAGTTCTGGGCATTGGTCGTCCCGAGATTGCCATCAGCAGTTAAGAAGGTGTTATTGCCCAATCCGGCAGAGAGACTGGCTGTTGGGATGCCGCCGGCGACGTTGATGAAGGCAAATTTGGCCGCAGAAGTTGCTGTATCACCAAGTAAAAGATCCTGGGTTGTGATGCGCTGGGTAATGGCACCATTGCCTTCTTCAAACGGTGAGCCGCCATTAATAACAGGAAGAATGCCGGTGACATCAGCAGATGCCAGGTTTAGCGCTGAAGAAGAGAGGACACCATTCACATCGGAGTGAACAATGCCGAGTCCGCCAATGCCGGAGAAGGTGATGGTTCCGCTTGAAGTAAGCCCTGTCAGCCCGGTAAGGGTTCCGGTAGCGCTGAGGTTTCCGTTATTGGCAATCGTGAATTTGGTCGTACCACTTGCAGATGCCGTAAAGATATCACCATTGTTGGTTTGATTAATAATCGCAGCTGCATTATTTCCAATGCCACCGGAGACCGAGAGCGGAGCAGGAGTGTTGGCAGTAGAACCAATGAGAACACCTGAATCAAAATCAGACGAAAGGACAGTGTTGCCAGAGCCACTTGGTGTCAGGGTCAAATTACTGTTTGTGCCAGTAGTAATGGTTAATGTTCCGCTATCAGCGAGCTGGTGAGATGAGAGCGTTTGGGTAGCGGTACTGATTGAGAGACCATTAATGGTATTGGTCGTATTTGCCGCGATAATCCCGGCAATTGAGAGATTACCGGATGTTGTCAGTTGGTTAGCTGTTGAGAAGAAGTTGATGTTGCCGGTGTTGGCATTGCCCAACTGGAGGGTCTGGCCATTGGTGGTAGCCAGAGAACCCGACGCAGTAAGATAGGTTGCGTTATTGTTTGCTCCGGAAATACTTGCCGTTGGCGTGCCACTGTTGACATTGGTGAAGGCGAATTTCGCACTGCCTGTTGCATTGGATCCGAGAAGCAGATCTTGCGTTGCGAGTCGTTCAAAGATTGCGCCGTTTCCTTCGTTGAATGGCGATCCGCCATTGGCAACAGGCAGGATACCTGTCACATCCGTGGCACTGGTTAAGTTCACGAGAGAGGATGAAAGCACTCCTGTTGATGAGACATGTGCAATACCCAGACCCAATGCTGAAAGAACAGTCGTACCATTAAGAGTGGTCGTGCCAGTGCCGTTTGCCGGAGAGATGGCAATGTTGCCGGTATTTGCACCACCGATAGTTAAGGTTTGCGCATTGGTAGTGCTGAGATTGCCGGTTGCTGTTAGGAAGGTAGCATTGTTGTTTGCACCGGAAATGGAAGCGGTTGGTGTGCCGGAATTGACATTGAGTACGGCAAATTTGGCTGACGCAGTCGCTGTTGCTCCAAGCAGGAAGTCTTCGGTGGTATTTCGTTGAACAATAGCGCCTTGGTTGGTCGTGAATGGTGAGACCGTATCATCGATAACACAGGTACTAACGCCGGTGACAATACCATTGGTTGTCGTGACACAAGAAGCGCTCCCATTGGTGACTCCGGCAAGACCGTTAACATTCAATCCGCCTATCTGTAAGTTGAGTTGGCCGGTTCCATTATTTGGCTGGAGGGTAATTGTCCCGGTTGAACTGCCTCCAAGGGTGAGGGATTCATTCGCCTGGGTTTGAATGGAGCGGGGACCTCCGGCAAGAATAAGATCACCTGAGACAGAGGCAGTCCCCTGGACGTCAAGCGTTGCCAAAGGAGTGCTGGTTCCGATACCGACACTGCCGTTATTGGCAATGGTAAATTTGGTAGCGCCTGCGCTGGAAGCAGAGAAGATGTCACCACTGTTGGTTTGATTGATAATAGCAGCTGCGTTGCCGCCGATGCCGCCGGAAACAGATAATGGAGCAAGGGTATTTCCTGCCGAGCCGATGAGCACTCCCGACTGATAGGTTGACGTAAGAATTGTATTGCCGGAACCATTGGGCGATAACGTAAGGTTTGCATTGCCTCCTGTGGTAATAGTCAATGTTCCGCTGTCAGCAATTTGGTGAGATGACAACGTTTGGGTTGCAGTGTTGATAGAGAGACCATTAATCGTATTGGTTGTCGCAGCGGTGATAATGCCAGCGATTGAGAGATTCCCGGCACTGGTGAGTGCATTGGCACTCGAGAAGAAGTTGATGTTGCCGGTACTTACATTACCCAACTGGAGGGTTTGCTTATTCGTTGTACCCAAAACGCCAGTTCCTGTTAAGAAGCTCGCATTGTTGCCGGAGTTGGCTGAGACACTTGCTGTTGGTACGCCGGAATTGACGTTGATGAAGGCGAATTTGGCAGATGTTGTTGCATTGCTTCCCAGCAAGAGATCCTGCGTTGCGATTCTCTCCAGGATCGACCCGTTTGCCTGTTCAAACGGAGACCCGCCGTTGAGAACCGGGAGAATGCCGGTCACATCGGTTGCGCCTGTCAAATTCACAAGCGTTGATGAGAGGACACCGGTTGCTGAGAGATGGGCAATACCAAGGCCGAGTGAAGAGAACCTCGTTGTGCCATTGATGGTTGTCGTGCCGGTGCCGTTTGCCGGAGATATGGCGATGTTCCCGGTTGACGCTCCACCAAGAGTTAATGTCTGTGCATTGGTGGTGCCAAGCTTCCCGTCAGCTGTCAGGAAAGTAGTGTTGTTGTTACCCGCAGAAAGGGAAGCTGTTGGTACGCCGGAATTGACGTTGATGAAGGCGAATTTAGCACTTGATGTCGCCGTATCACCAAGCAAGAGATCCTGAGTTGTAATTCTTTCTGTGATTGCACCATTGCCTTCTTCAAACGGTGAACCACCATTGGTAACAGGTAAGATTCCTGTGATATCTCCTGATGCCAGATCTACTGCGGAAGAGGAGAGGAGACCATTGGTATCGGAGTGAACAATGCCGAGTCCGCCAATGCCGGAGAAAGTGATGGTTCCGCTTGAGGTGATGCCGGTTAAGCCCGTGATAGTTCCGGTTGCTGCCAGATTTCCATTATTGGCAATCGTAAATTTGGTTGCACCTGCAGAAGAAGCAGTGAAGATATCCCCTGAGTTGGTTTGATTCACAATCGTAGCAGCATTGCCGCCGATACCGCCGGAGACAGAGAGTGGAGCAGGGGTATTGGCGCTCGACCCAATTAATACCCCACTATCAAAGTCAGAAGAAAGGACGGTATTGCCCGAGCCATTGG
>WNGL01004174.1_pt1 | contig 17390 bp, 11 predicted proteins | sample 5400591 | NCBI WGS metagenome assembly WNGL01 (sample SAMN13153377, study PRJNA577476) | soil metagenome | isolation source: 80 cm soil or saprolite under Garry oak tree replicate 1 | place: USA:California | collected 2016-06-15 | reverse complement strand
CCGGCTAAGCTAGCGCCCATGACTCTGGGACCCGAGACGAGTTACCGCGTGCGCGGAGGCGCTCCGCTGCACGGCACGGTTTTCGTGCAGGGCGCGAAGAACGCGGCGCTGAAGATGATCGCCGCGTCACTGCTCACCGCTAACGGCCACACGGTGCTGCGGAACGTCCCGGCGATCGAGGACGTCCGCCGGGCCGTCGAGCTGGCCGAGGCGGTCGGCGCGGTCGTCGAGTTCCACGAGACAGAACGGACGCTGGTCGTCGACGCGTCCAACCTGACCAGCCCGGTGCTGCCGGCCGAGATCGCCCGCCGGTTCCGCAGCTCGGTACTGTTCGTGCCGGCCCTGCTGCACCGGTTCGGCGAGGCCGTCATCGAGGGCGTCGGCGGCTGCAACCTGGGCAACAGGAACCTGGATTTCCATTACCGCGGCTTCGCCCGGCTCGGCGCCGTCGTCGACGAGGGCGAGACGGTCATCCGGATCAAGGCCAGCAGGCTGCAGGGCGCGCACCTGTACCTGGACACCCCGTCGCACACCGGCACCGAGAACCTGATCATGGCGGCGTCGCTGGCGCCGGGCAAGACCGTCATCGACAACACCGCGCAAGAGCCCGAGGTGCTCGACGTCATCGCGTTCCTGACCAAGATGGGCGCGCGGATCACCGGCGGCGGCACCGGCTTCATCACCGTGCACGGCGTGGAGGAGCTGACCGCGGTCGAGCACACCGTCATGGCGGACCGGATCGACGCCGGCGTGTTCGCGATGGCGGCCGCGATCACCGGCGGCCAGCTGAACCTGGTGGGGGCGTCGCTGGACCACTTCGGGGTGGTTCGGTGGAAGCTGGAGCAGATGGGGGTGGAATTCGGGACCAACGGGGCGGTGGTCTCGGTCCGGATGGACCGCCCGGTGCGCCCGATCAACGTCATCACCAGCCCGTACCCCGGGTTCGCCACCGACCTGCAGTCCCCGATCATGGCGCTGGCCTGCCTGGCCGAGGGGGTTAGCTACATTCGCGAGACGATCTTCGACGGGCGGTACACGCTGGTCGGCGAGCTGGTCAAGATGGGCGCGTCGGTCGAGCTTGACCGGGGTGCGGTGGTGGTGCACGGACCCTGTGCCTTCCAGGCGGCCGAGGTGGTCGCCCACGACCTGCGGACCGGCATCGCGCTGGTGCTGGCCGGCCTGGCCGCCGAGGGCGAGACGCTGGTCACGCCCGGCTACCCGATCGACCGGGGGCACGCCAGCATCGCGCAGCGGTTCAACGCGCTCGGCGCGGACGTGACCGCTGTCACGGCCTGAGATTTACCGGCGTTTCTGCAAGCTCCCGCGGCGTGACACAATGCCCTCGTTGCCCCGCGACGAAGAGGAAGCACGATGGAGCAGCTGACTACGCGCATCGGTATCGAGCCAGGCCGCGGTCTCGTCGGCCGGTTCGGTGACACGGTCATCCTGATCTCTCGCGGCGAGGCGGCCACCGGCCCGGACGAGGCCGCCGCCGCCCACGAGTTGCTCGGCCTGGCCGCCGAGGTCGCGTCCGACCGCCAGGCGCTGGCCAGCGCGATCGCAAGCCGCCTGGCCGCCTGGGTCATCGGCCACATGTCGGGGGACGCTCCCGCGTTCGGGATCGTGGCCCCGATGCGCGACGGCGTGGTCATGTTCCTGCGTGGTGCGGTGTGGTGCACGATCACCGAGGGCGGCTCGACCCGCGAGGTATCCGGCGAGCAGGCCCTCACCTGGGTTGACCAGATCGTGCCCGGCACGTTCGAGCGGCTGGCGATCGGCGGCGCGGCCGGCCGGCCGGTACGGGCGGACCCGCTGTCCGACCTGAAGGACGGGGTGGTCCCCGGCCAGGGCTTCGTGCTGAGCCGGACGGCAGGTATCCCCGGTCCGGAACCGGCCCTGGCTGATTTCGGCGCTGCCCCGGCTGATTTCGGCGCTGCCCCGGCTGAGTCCGGGGCGGGCTCGGCCGGATCCGGCGCCGTGATCGCGTCCTGGCCGGAGCCGGCGGCGGCCGCCGCCAGCTCTGGCGGCTTCGCGTGGCCGCCGTCCGAGGAGACACCAGCGCAGCCGGCCGACCGGCCGCAGGAGGCCTGGGCGCTCCGGGCCGAGGCCCAGAACCACCAGCCGACGATGGTCGTGCGAACCGGTGAACACCACGAGGTGCCCAGCCGGGCTGAGCCAGACCTGTCCCCGGCAGTCCAGCCCACGACCGTGGCGCCGGTGCCGCCCCGGCCGATGACGACGCAGCGGTCGGCGGGCGTGCTGACGTCGGAGGACGGACCACCGATCGTGCTGGACCGCGTCTACGTCCTCGGCCGGGAACCGCAGCAAGATCCCGCGGTGGAGAGCGGGGAGGCTGCGCCGGTTCAGCTGCAGGACCCGGACCACGTGATCTCGCGGGTCCACGCGTACGTCTCCGTGGAGAACGGCGCCGTGCTGGTCCGCGACGCCGGCTCGATGCACGGGACCTACGTCAGCCCGCCCGGGGGTGACTGGACGCGGATCGGCACCGAGCCACGCCCGCTCCCGCCCGGCTGGAGCGTGCAGATCGGCCCGCAGGTGTTCACCTTCGAGCTGACCGAGCCCGACGATGAATAGTCCCGCCCTCCTGGGCCGAGGTGGTCGCCCACGACCTGCGGACCGGCATCGCGCTGGTGCTGGCCGGCCTGGCCGCCGAGGGCGAGACCCTGGTCACGCCCGGCTACCCGATCGACCGGGGGCACGCCAACATCGCGCAGCGCTTCAACGCCCTCGGCGCGGACATCACGGCCGTGCCCGCCTGACGCCTTCGCGGTGTCACGCTGGCGGGGTCCGGCGGCTGGCGACCGCCCGGAGCACGGACTCGGCTTCGGCGTGCGTGAGGGCGAGGTCGGCGGGCTGGGCGACTTCGCGTTCGGCGTCCGAGACGATGATCCGGGCCTGCTCCCCGATCGCCGCGAACAGCTCGGGATCGTCTCCGGCCACGGCGGCGCAGTTACCGAGCAGGCGGAGCAGCGCGTGCGCGACGGTCGGCTCCCCGGCCCCGTAGCGGCGGATGAGGCCGCACATCACCGCGAGATAGTCGCCGAACCGCCGTCCCGGAATGATCACCGCCGCCCCGCTGCCGTCGCGGGCGACAAAGGTTCCCAGCGGCCGCTGGGCGAGCGTGCAGAAGATCACCGACAGGTGATCGACGGCCTGGACCGCGGTGTAGGGATCGTTGACCGCCGGGGACAGCGCCTTGCATGCCACGTCGACCAGCTGCCGGATCCCGAACGCGGCGTCCTGCTCCAGGGTGCGCTCGAACCCGATCCGGACCCCGGCGCCCAGGGCCCGCGAGAAGGCCCGCGGGTCCGGGGCGGGATCATCCGGGGAGGGGCGCCAGATCCACGCCAGCGTCGTCCCGGCGACCACGTGCTCGCCGACCCGGGGCCGCAGCCGCAGGCAGGCCCCGTGCCGGGCCGCGAGCGGCAGCAGGACCCCTGGGTGCACCGCCTGCACGTATCCCGAGCACCGGGAGATGACCGGCGCCGCCCAGGCCGGCACCCCGGGCGCCTCCTGGCCGCCGGCGAGCAGCCCGCCCCGGATCACCGCGAGGGTGCTGCACTGCACCGTGTCCATGATCGCGTCGACCTGGATCGAGTGCGCCAGGTGGTCAGCGAAGAACACGAGCAGGCCGAGGCTGACGAACAGCAGCACGATCGCGCCGCTCACCGCCAGCCGGGGAAAGGCGGCGGTGCGGTTGCCGCCGGACACGCCGACCGTGTAGAGCCCGGCCGCGCTGTAGGCGAAGGTCGCGACGAACGCGCTGAGCACGACCTGGTTCGGCCGGTCCCGCAGGAAGTTCCGGAGCAGCCGCGGCGAGAACTGGGTAGAGGACAGCTGCAGCGCCACCACGGCCAGGCCGAGCAGCAGCGCGATGACCGTGACCATGGTGCCGGTAATGCCCAACAGCAGCGTCCGGGCGTCATCCGGGGTCCCCTGGAAGGCCAGCGGCGAGCGCGCTCCGACGCGGACCGACGACAGCACCGCCCCCGCGGCCAGCGCCGCCAGCACCGACAGCGTGGGCAACACCCACAGCGACCCGCGCACGTATTCTCGCAGCGCATCACGACCCAGCATGCCCGCCTCCGCCATCGCGTCCGGTTCTGCACCGCACCCGCCCCGGCCCGCGGACCAGTTCCGCGGGCTGGGGCCAGCGCTAATCACAGCCTGGCACTGACCCGGTTCCGCCGGTGGGACGGGTCAGATCGGCGGTCGCGACGCGCCGGCCGGGTGACCACCGCTAGCACCAGCCCGCCGGTCACGATGTCCGCAACTCCGTAACGGCCGCCCAGGGCGGTGGCGGTCTGTTCCATGGCCGTGCTCGCCGCGACGACGGCAGCAAGGGCCGCCGCGGCTTCGAGCCCGTCGCGCCAGGTGCCCCGGCGGGGCCTGATCGCCTCGGCCAGCGCCGCGACCAGCCCCAGCCACCCTTCGGAGAAGCCGGCGCGTTCCGCCAGCCGCTCCAGTCGCGAGACCAGCAGCCAGCTCGCGGTCAGGCTCACCGCCACCCCGGCAGCAAACAGCAGCGCCTGCGAACCCGGCGGCATCACGGCCGCCCTTCTGTCAGCCGGGCGGCTTCCAGATCCAGGCTCCGCTGTAGCCGCCGTCGGGTGGCCGCGCTGATCGTGCCCGTGTCGAAGAGCCGGGACAGCTCGGCGTTCTCCACGGCGATGAGCTCGCCCCGCAGTTCCCGTTCGGTCACCGCTTCCCGTGCGGTTTCCGGGTCATGGTCCATGCGGGCGCGGGTGTTACCGATGCGGGCCTGCAGGCCGACCCGGAGCCGGTCGATCACGACGTCGGGGGCGGCGTCGTTTTCGGCCAGTTCGTCCAGCCGGGCCAGCCCGGCCTCGGCCAGCCGCAGCCGGGCGATGGTCTCCTCGCGGAGAGGGCCTGCGGGGCCGGCCCGGCCGAACCCGGCGAACCGGGCCAGCGGCTCCAGGGTGAAACCCTGCACGATGAGCGAGACCACGATCGTGGCGGCGGCCAACACCAGGACAAGATCCCGCTGGGGCAGCGCGGCCCCACTCGAGGTGGTCAGGGGAATCGACAAGGCGGCGGCCAGCGGCACCACGCCGCGCGTGCCGGCCCACGACACCACGGCGGCGGCCGGCCAGGCCGGGCGCGTGCCACCCCGCCGGCCGGACGCGGCGGCCAGCGGGAAGACCCACGCCACCCGGGTGACGATGAGGGTCCCGCTCACGGCGAGCGCCGCCACCAGCCACTGCCCGGTATGGCCCAGCGCGCGCACCAGTGTCGGGAGCTGCAGCCCGATCAGGCTGAACACGACGCTTTCCAGCACGAAGATCACGGTCTGGTACACCGAGTGCAGCTGCAGCCGGGTCTGCGCGGTAGTGATCTGCGTGCGCCGGGCGCCGATGACCAGCCCGGCCACGATCACCGCGGTCACCCCCGAGACATGCAGCACCTCGCCGAGCAGGTACGCCACGTACGGGGTCAGTAGCGCCGCCACCGTCTCCAGCACCGGGTCGGTGACCCGGCGCCGCACCGCGATGGCACCGACGGCCACCGCCGCGCCGGCCAGCGCGCCCCCGCCCGCCAGCACGACGAACTCACCCGCCCCGCGCAGCAGAACCCCCGCCACGTCCATACCGGCCGTGCCCCCGACGGCGAGGGAGACGGCGATCTGGAACAGCACCAGGCTCGTGCCGTCGTTGAACAGGCTCTCCGCCTGCACCAGCGCATGCACCCGGGCAGGCAGGGGAATCCGCCGTGCCAGCGCGCCGACCGCCACCGGGTCAGTGCTGGCCAGCACCGCGCCCAGCACGAAGGCCATGCTCGCCGACAGTGATGCCACCGCCCCCGCCACCACGGCGACCGCGGCCGCCGAGGCCAGCACCAAGCCCACGGCCAGCACCACCACCGGCCGCCACACCGCCCGCACATCACGCCACGGCAGCTCCTCGCTGGCCGCGTACAGCAGCGGCGGCAATACCACCAGGCTCACCACGCCGGGGGGAACGTGAACCTGCGGCGCCCCTGGCAGCAGGCCTGCACCCAGGCCCGCGGCCACCAGCAGGGACGGAGCAGGAATGCGCAGCCGTCCGGCGAACGCCGCCACCACCGTCGCCACCGCTACCAGCGCCACCACGGTCTCAACACTGCGCACGCCGCCGGCCCGCCTCTCCGATCCGATTAGCCGTTTGCCGACCAGACTTCCCGGCGCGCCGGAAACCTACTCTACCGGGAGCCCGGCAGACGCCCGCCTGCGCTCACAAAATGCCCTGCCGTGTCCCGCTCTTTCCTCAGGCCGCTGGCCTGGTCTGGTCACGCAGGATCTGCTCTGGGGTCAGCGATCGGTGCCAGAACACCCAGGCGAGGCGGCCGTGCCTGAGTTCGTGGGCCAGCTCGGGCGGCGGGGTGGCTATGACCGGGCACTGGGCATGGGCCAGGCAGTAGCGACCTACCTTGGAAAAGGCCAGCCGGGCCAGCGCCCCACGGCGGCCAGCACCTACCACCAGCACGTCCCCGGGGCGGCAGGCCAGGTTTACCAGCACCCAGCCGGCCGGTCCCCGCTCTATGTGCGGCTGCACCAGCGGATCGTCGGGAACCTCGCCCCACACGGCGATCAGCGCATCCCGGAGCCGCTGGCAGGCAAGATCCCGGCACGCCTTTCCCAGTTCGCCCGACGACGCGATCCGGTGGGCGCGATCATCGCCTGGCAGTTCCCAGGCGATAACCGGGACCAAGACCGCATCGTGCGCGCGGGCCAAGCCCTCCCCGTACCGCAGTGCCTGCAGGCTGCCTGGCGAACCGCTCGTCCCGACGATCAGCCGGTCTACGCCCAACACAGCCAAGCCCGTTTTCTCACGGGGTCTCGGAGAAGAGCGTCCGGGGCGTAACCACCAGCTGCCGCGCCGTTGCTGTTCATCAGGACTCCTACGTATATGAGTCCGAGGATCACGAACATCGCCGACCAGGCTTCCCGGCACACCTGACTCAATTCTAGACCCCGCGGGAACAACTGCCAAGAACGGGCGACGCGCAGGTCCGTCAGGCGGGTCTTAGGTGTTGCGGTGGGGGTAGGCGCGGGCTACGGCCAGGAAGGCGTCGTTGGCTTCGGGGTCGCCGATGCTGACCCGGGCGCCCTCGCCGGCGAACGGGCGGACCGCGATGCCCGCGTCGAAGCAGACCGCGGCGAAATCCATGGTGTGCTCGCCCAGCCGCAGCCAGACGAAGTTGGCCTCGGTGGGGGGAACGGCCCATCCGTCGGCGACCAGCGCCTCGCGCACCCTGGTCCGCTCCTTGACGGTGAGCTCGACGCGCTCGAACAGTTCGTCCTCCGCAGCGAGCGACGCCACCGCGGCGGCCTGCGCGATGCTGTTCACCGAGAACGGAAGCATGGTCATCCTGACCGCGGCGGCCACAGGCTCGTGCGCGATCATGAAGCCGGTGCGCAGCCCGGCCAGGCCGTAAGCCTTGGAGAAGGTGCGCAGGACGGCGACGTTCGGCCGGTTCCGGTAGAAGTCCATGCCGTCGGGCACCGCCTCGTCGCGGATGTACTCGCGGTAGGCCTCGTCGATCACGACCAGGCAGTCGTCGGGCACCTGGTCGAGGAACTCCTCGAGCTCGGCGGTGTGTACGACCGTGCCGGTCGGATTGTTCGGGTTGCAGACGAAGATCAGCCTGGTGCGCGGGGTGATCGCGGCCGTCATCGCGGCCAGGTCGTGGGTCTCATCGCGGAGCGGGACCAGGACCGAATCCGCCGCGGCCAGCGCCGACAGCGTCGGGTACGCCTCGAAGGAGCGCCACGCGTACATCACCTCGGCACCGGGCTCGCCGACCGCCTCCAGGAGTTGCTGTGCCACGCCCACCGAACCGCACCCGACCACGACGTGCTGCGGCGGGACGCCGAACTTGGACGCGATGGCATCGATCAAGGCCGACGCGCCGTTGTCCGGATACCTGTTGACCGATCGCGCCGCTTCGGCGATGACCTCCACCACCGAGGGCAGTGGCGGGTGAGGAGATTCGTTGGACGAGAGCTTGTGCGTCTGGCCGGCTGCGCTGACGGGTGTCCGGCCCGGCTTGTAGGCCGGAAACCCGTCGAGCACCGAGCGGAAACGTGGCGACGCGTCAGTCATGACACCAGTCTCGCACCCGCCGTCAACCCAGGAGAACTAGTGAAGCGACTGGGTAGCGTAGGCGTAAGCCTGGCTGGCCAGGTTCTTCGCTGCGGCCTCCGACGCGTCGGGGCCGACGATGGTGACCACGCCGACTAACCCGTTACCCCGGTAGACCACCGACCAGACGTTCACCTGGGCGTAACCCGCGGCCTTGACGTTCAGCGCCCGGGCCTGGCTGGCCAGGCCGGAAAGCGGGGCTTCCTTCACCGAGTAGCGGAAGATCCTGCCCTGCACCGTCGCGGTGTAGTGGGTGCAGCCGGCCGGCAGCCTGTGGCCGAACGCCGTCGACGACATCTCCGGCGTGGCCGAGACGAGCAGTTCCGACACGCCATCACGGCCAACGCGGAACGTCACCACCGATGCGGGGGCGTGCGTAAACGCCGCCGAGTTGAAGCCGGTCACCGTGGCCTCGGCACACTTGGCCGGGGTGACCTTGACGCCGTTCATGGTGTTCTTGCTGGTCCGCACGTCCGGCAGCGTCCCGTAGGCGCCGGCTTCTGCGGGCGCGGCCGGGCGCGCCCCGCCGATCTTGGTCAGCAGCGCGCCCTTCAGCTGAGCGGCGGTGAAGCCGCTCAGCTCGGCGGCGGCGGCCGCCCCAGCCGTCTGTGTCGCGCTGGCATGGCTGGTGCTGGCCGAGTTACCGCAGCCGGCGACGGCGGTGGCGCCCAGCAGGGCCAGCGCGGTGGCGGCCAGCGCGGGTCGCTGCCAGTGACGTTCGGACATGAATAAAACCCTTCTAACGCTACGAATTTTTCCGGACTCGAAGCGTGAGATTAGCCTACGTCGAGTGATCGCAGCGGTGCTTTGAGTAAAGAGATCGCCGGGCCGGGCCGGGGTCACCTCAGGGGCAGGCCGAGGGTCACCTGACGTCGCCGTGCCGGAGGTCGGGCGGTTCCGCGGCCTCGCGGCGCCGCCAGTCTCCGGGCAGCGTGACCTCGAGTACGTCGTCCACGGTGATCACGCCGAGTAGCCGGCGCTCGTCGTCCACCACCGGGATGGTGATCAGGTTGTAGTCCGTCATGAGCACGGCGACGTCGGTGATGTCGGTGTCCGGGCCGACCCGGACCGGATCGGTGTCCGACACGTCGATCACCGCGGCGCAAGGGTCGGCCTGGACCAGGGTAACCAGCCGGGCCACGCCGCTCAGCCGGCCGTCTCCGTCGACGGCGTGCACGCTGGTCAGCGCCTCGGGCTGGAGCAGCGCCGACTCGCGGACCCGGGCCAGGGCGTCGCCGACGCTGGCCAGGCAGGGCAGCGCGATGAAGTCCATCCCCATCAGCCCGCCCGCGCTGGCGCTGTGGAATCCCATCAGGGTCAGCACCTTCTTCTGCTGGCCGGGCGGCAGCAGGTCCAGCACCGGCTGCCGGCGCCGCTGCGGCAGTTCCGCGATCGCGTCCGCGGCATCGTCGGCGCGCATCCGGGCCAGCACGCCGGCGATCTCCACGTCGGTGCGCGCGCCGAGCAGGCGGGTGGCCAGGTCCTCGTCGAGTTCCTCGAAGACGTCGGCCTCGAGTTCGGGGTCCGCGTGCACCCGGCCCAGGATCTCGGTCTCCTCTTCCTTGGAGGCGCTCTCCAGCAGGTCGGCGATCTGGGCGGGCTTCAGCCTGCGGATGCGGGCGAACGGGCCGCGCAGCCGCGCGCTGCCTTCGTGCCCGATGAGCCACTCGAAGTCGTGCCAGTCGCGGAAGACGCCGGCCTCCCCCGGGGCGGACAGGCCGAACGGGCGGCGCGGGCGGCGCCTGGTGTCCACCCCGGCCAGCACCCACCCACGGCCGTCCCTGGCCAGTTCGAGTTCGGCCGCGCGGACCAGGCGCGCGTTCTCCACGTCGATGAGCCGGTGGCCGAGCACGTCGGCGCGGAGCAGCACCTCGCCGTCACGCCGGTCGAAGTGGCGCAGCGAGAGCCGCGCGCTGGACAGCCGCAGCGGATCGCCGTCGAAGCTGCTCACCTGGTCGATGGGCACGAAGATCTCGCGTCCGCCGACGGCGGCGACCAGGCCGGTGACGAGCGGGTAGTCGGCGCCGCGGAGCCGGACGATGACGTCGGCTAGCCGGCCGAGCGATTCGCCACCGCGGTCGGTGACCGGCCGCTTGAGCAGCCGCGACAGGCGCAGGGTCGCTCCATGCTCCGCCGGGGAAGGCGGCGTGGTCGTCATGGGAAGCCTCCTTCCCGCCCAGCGTAGGGTCATGTCACCAGCGGCAGCGCGGGCACGGGCGGGTGAACGCGCAGGATAGGGGGTAGTCCTTTTTCCAGGCAGCCCACGTTGGTTACGCCCACGCCGGTTGTGGTGGTATGAAGTCTCTGGCGCCCAAAAGCGATAGACCGGACGAAAGGCGCAGATCAGTGGCCACGCGGAAGGCAGTCGGCTTGCTCGAGAGAAGCGCGGGCCTGCCCGACACATTCTGGTACTCGACCAAGCGCCGACTGCTGGGCCCGCCGCTGGTCAACCAGGACCTCGGCGAGCAGCGGCTGTCCAAGCCGCTCGCGCTCGGCGTGCTGTCCCCCGACGGGATCTCCTCTTCCGCCTACGGCACCGAGGAGATCCTCATCGCGCTGCTGCCCGCGGTCGGCCTGGCCGCGTTCACCCTGATCCTGCCCATGACGCTGGTCGTCCTGTTCGTCATGCTGCTGGTGCTGCTGTCCTACCGCGAGATCGTCATGGTCTACATCAGGCCCGGCGGCTCGTACGTGGTGGCGCGGGAGAACTTCGGCCCGCGCATCGCGCAGGTGTGCGCGGTCGCGCTGCTCATCGACTACATCGTGACCGTGGCGATCCAGACCGCGGCGGGCACCGCCGCGGTCGCCTCCGCCTTCCCGTCGATAGGCCCGTACAAGCTGGAGATCACCGTCGGCGTTGTCCTGCTCATGTGCTTCGGCAACCTGCGGGGCCTCAAGGAGGCCGGCCGGTCCTTCGCGGTGCCTACCTACCTGTTCGCCGGCTCGGTCATCCTGATGATCTTCGTCGGCTTGATCCGCGAGATCTTCGGCGATCTTCATCACGTGCACCACTACACGGGGCCTGCCTACGCGTACGGCCACAGCACCGAGGGCCTGATCAGCTTTGCGATGATCTTCATCCTGCTGAAGGCGTTCGCCAACGGCGGCGCCTCGCTGACCGGCATCGAGGCGGTCTCGGACTCGGTCGGAGCGTTCCGGCCCCCGGAGGGCGTCAACGCGCGCCGGGTGCTGATGATCGAGGGCGCGATCCTCGGCACCTTGGTGGCGGGCATCTCCTGGCTGGCGCACGTCGCGCACGCGACACCCTACAAGAGCGGCTACCCCACCGTGCTGGCCCAGGAGGCGGACGTCGTCTTCGGGCACACGTTCATCGGGCGGGCCCTGTTCTTCCTGGTGCAGGCCGCGACCGCGCTGATCCTGTACACCGGCGGCAACACCAGCTTCAACGGCTTCCCGTTCCTGACCAGTTACGTGGCCGGCGACTCGTTCCTGCCCCGCTGGCTGCTCAAGCGCGGCCACCGGCTGGTGTTCTCCAACGGGATCATCGTGCTGGCCATAGGCTCGCTCTCGCTGCTGCTCATCCGCGGCGCGGACGTCAACAGCCTGGTCCCGCTGTACGCGATCGGCGTCTTCACCGCCTTCTCGATGGCCGGCTTCGGTATGGCCAGGTACCAGCGCAAACACAGGACGCCCGGCTGGCGGCGCCGGATGATCATCAACTTCTCGGCCGGCGTGCTCACCGCGATCGTGGTGGCCATCTTCGCGATCGTCAAGTTCGCCGAGGGCGCCTGGCTGGTCCTCGTCCTGTTCGCCGTCCTGGTCCCGGCGCTCATCCGGCTCAACCGCCAGTACGCCGCCGAGTCCGAGGTGCTCGAGACGATCAGCGAGAACCAGCCGCCGCCGGCTCCGCACTACGCCCGCCGCACCGTGTTCGTCTTCGTGGACGACTTCGACCTGGCCACCCTGGCCGCGCTGCGCTACGCACGGAGCCTGCGGCCCACCTCGATCCGCGCGGTGCACTTCGTCATCGACAGCGTCCGTGCCGACAAGCTGAGGCAGAAGTGGACCCGTGCCGACCGCGGCGTCGCTCTGGATTTCATCGACGTTTCCGACCGCAGGCTGACCAGGGCCGCGGCCGAACTGGTCGAGGGCGAGGTCAGCGATCCAGGGACGCACGTGACGGTGGTGCTGCCCCGGCGCAGCTACTCCGCGCTGCTCGGTCGGCTGCTGCACGACCGCACCGCGGACAAGATCGCCGCCGTGGTGAGCCGCATCCCGCGATCGGCCGCGACCATCATCCCGTATGACGTCGACAGCCGCGTCCGGGTGCTCCAGGAACGCCAGGCCGCTAAGATGGCCGCCGCCTCCCTGGACACCGCCGACCAGCAGGTGAGGTCCGAGGAGGCGGAGGTGGCGGCCAAGCATGGCCCGGCCGCCGGGGCACCCGGTGAGGAGTCGCCGGAAACCGGGGCGCCGCTGTCGGAGTCGGCGGCGAAGGCACGCGGCCTGCTCAAGAAGCGAGAGCCGGGCGACGCCAACGGCCAGCGCTTCGCGCAGGCCGGCGAGGCGGCCGACCAGCCATCCCGCGAGGTCACGCCGATCGGCTCGCTGACCAAACCGGGCCGGGTCACCGTCGAGGGCCGCGTCCGGATGGTGGAGATCAGGCCGGTGGAGCGTAACTCGGTGCTGGCCTGCGAGATATCGGACGGGACCGGCACCCTGACCGCCATGTTCTACGGCCGCTCGCACATCCCCGGCATCGTGTGCAGTGCCCGGGTCCGCTTCAAAGGCACGGTGGGCATCAAGAACGGCCATCCGGTCATGATCAATCCCGCCTACGAGCTGATCTTCCCCGCGGTGTGAGCGGGGAGCGGGTGACCGGGGCGGGAAAAGCCAGCCCGTTCGGCCTGATTATTCGAGGTCTGAGGCTGGCTTGCCGGCGGTGTAGGGGACGATGAGCTCGTAGGCCGGGTTGACCATGACGGGCGCGCCGCCCTTGATGCCGACCGAACCGCGGAACCGCACCCGGGATCCGCACATCAGCCCCGGTATCCGGGAACGGCCGTAGAACAGCGCGGTGAGGTCCCCGGTCGAATCGGAGATCTCGCAGGCCAGCACGGAGTTCCGCTCCACCGACCTGATCTCCACCATCCGGACGCGGCCCTCGACGATGGTCCGGCGCGGCTGGCGGATCGAGCCGATCGGGGTGACGCCGGGCGGCGGCACAGGCCGGTCGTACCCGCCGGCGCCGGGCAGCGGCTCGGGCTTTTCGTCGCCCGGCGTGGCGGCGGAGACCGCGGCCCGCCGGTGCTGGTGCCCGGCCGTGACGCCGTCGGCGGGCGGCCCGGGCGCCGACGTGACGGACGCGGGCGCCTTGCCGTCGCCGACGGTCTCGCGTTCCTGCAGGACGCGCAGCCGGTTCTGCACGTCGAACGGGATGATGGTGGCCGCGGCGTTCGGCACCCGGCTCACCACGCCAGCGATCTTGTCCGCCGTCCGGTCGTGCAGCAGCCTGCCGAGCAGCGGCGAGAAGCTGCGCCGGGGCAAGATCGCGGTCACCTGGGTGCCCGGCGGTTCGGCCTCGTGGCTGACCAGGTCGGCGGCGCACCGGGTCAGCCTCCGGTCCGGACAGTCCACGAACTCCAGCGACACGCTGCGATCCGGCAGCCATGCCGCGCGCAGCCGCTCCGCCTGCTCACTGTCGATGACGAAATGCACGGCCCGCACCGTGGTGGGCCGCAGGCTCTTCGCGTACCTCAGAGCGGCGATGGTGGACAGGTCGAAGTCGTCCACGAAGACGATGACCACCCGGCGGGTGTAGTTCGGCTGGCGCTGGGCCTCGCCGGAGGCCCTTCGCACGCCGATGGTCTCCAGCACCCGGGCCTCGGTCCGGTACTCCCGGTTCAGCCGGATGAACGCGTACACCCCGATCGGGAAGACGACCACCACCAGCCAGGCGCCCTCGGTGAACTTCACGATCGCGAAGATCAGCACGACCAGCGCCGTGTAGATCCCGCCGGTGAGGTTGATGACCAGCCTGCGGCGCCAGGCCTGCTCCCGGTGCCGCAGGTGGTAGCGCACCATGCCGAAGCCGGCCATCGAGAAGCCGGTGAACACGCCGATCGCGTAGAAGGGAACCAGGTTGTTGGTATTGGCCCCAACCGCGAGCAGCAGGGCGAGCGCCAGGACGGTGAGCACCACGATGCCGCTGGAGAACACCAGCCGGTGGCCGCGCTTGCTCAGCCAGCGGGGCAGGAACGAGTCCTCGGCCACGAAGCTGGCCAGGAACGGGAACCCGCTGAAGCTGGTGTTCCCGCCGGTGAACAGGATGGCGGCCGCGCCGACCTGCAGGACGTAGAACAGGACATTGCCGAGGACCGTGTGGCCGAAGATGAGCTTTGCTTCCTGCGACAGTACGGTCGGAACACCCTCTGTGTACGGAATCGCACGGGTGATGTGCGCCAGCCAGGAGATGCCCGCGATCAGGAACCCCACAATGGAGCCCTGGATCACCAGCAACTGCCGGGCGCTGGGGCCTTCCGGCGGACGGAGCGCGCTGACCGCGTTGGAGACCGCCTCGATCCCGGTCAGCGAGGAACCGCCGTTGGCGAACGCGCGCGCGATGACATAGATGGCGCCGAAGGTGAGGATTCCGCTCGGGTGGTGCTGCGGAGCGACGATCCCGGATCCCCAGGTGGCGCGCGGCAGCCCGCCACCGAACGCCTCCCGGTACAGTCCGACCACGATCATCAGGGCGACCGACCCGGAGAACAGGTAGGTCGGCAGCGCGAACGTCCGGCCGTTCTCCCGGACGCCGCGCAGGTTGACGTAGCACATGATCAGGGTCGCGGCGACCGCGATGATCAGCAGGGTCGTCTTGTCGCCGAGAGCGTCACTGAGGACGGGGAAGGTGGAGAGAATCGCCTGGCTGCCCGCCGCGGTCTGCACGGCCACGGTCACGATGTAGTCGACCATCAACGCTACCGCGGCCACCTGGGCGACCCGGGGCCCGAAGTTCTCCCGCGCGACCACGTACGAGCCGCCCGCCCGGGTGTAGACGCTCACCACCTCGCGGTAGGAGAGCACCACCAGCGCGACGCCGAGCAGGATCACCCCGGTCATCGGCAGCAGGAGCGCGAACGCGGTCAGGCCGAAGAACGGCAGCAGCTCGTGCAGTATCAGCTCCGAGCCGTAGTTCGCTGAGGAGATCCCGTCACAGGAGAGCACGCCAAGCGCGAGCGGCTTGGACAGCCGCTCGGTGCGGAGCTGTTCGGTGACCAGCGGGGGACCGAGCAGGCGGCGCTTGACGGAGTACCAGAAGGTCTCCGGGAGTTCGTTCCCCTGGCCGCTGCTGAGCAGGCCCGCCGCCCTACGCACAGCCACTAGGCCTCAGGCTCCGTTCGGGGCTCGGTTCGCTGATCATGTGATCCGACGCTATTAGCGCCGCGCGCGCGCCGCCGTATGCAGCCCGTCAAGCTTTCTGAGCTGGGCGTTAAGGATCCGTTAGGGCCGCTGGTATCGCCCGGTTCTGCGGATGAAATAGCAAGGGATGACTCACCATCTGGGACAGCGCGCGGTACCGGCGCCCTATGTGCTGCCGGCCGGCTTCGCCATGTTCCTGACCGTGGGCACGGTGGCCGCCGGACTGCACGGCCGCCTGTCCGCGACCGGGGTGCTGATCGCCTGCGCGGCGGTCGCCGGGGTCACCTCGTTCGCCGCCGATCCGGTCGCGTCGGTGCTGCTGGCCGGCATCGGCTGGCTCACCACAATCGGGTTCTCGCGGCCGCCCTACGCGCAGCTGCGGCCGACGGGACCAGCCGCGGACCGCGCCGCCGTCGTCCTCGCCGCGAGCGCGCTGGCCGGCGCCGGCCTCGGCCTGGTGTTCCGCTGGTACTGGCGACGGCTCACACTGGTAAGCGTGGGTACGTACAGGGGCATGCGGCCCTTCACCGCAAAGCGCGGCCAGGCGGCGTCGGATGCCGAGCTGCCCGGCGGGACGCCGAACCAGGCGGGCGCGATCGACGCCCGCCGGCGCCTCGCCGGCGTGGCCCTGGCCGCAGTCGTGCTTCCGCTGCTCACCGCGGTCCTCGCGACCCGGCGGCAGCACCTGAACCTCGCCGACGACGTGCTTGTCTACCTGGTCGCGGTGGTGACGATCACGGTGCTCGGCGGCTTCTGGCCCGCCGTGCTCGCCGCCGTGGCGGCCAGCCTGCTGCTCAACTGGTACTTCACCGTGCCGATCCACACCTTCACCATCCAGCAGCCGAAGGAACTGCTGGCGCTGCTGCTCTTCGTCACGGTCGCGGTCGCGGTCAGCAGCATCGTCCACCTCGCCGCCCGGCGCGCCGTCCAGGCCGCGCGGGCCAGGAAAGAGGCGGCCTCGCTGCTCGAGCTGGCGCAGACCGTGCTGGGCGGCGCCGACTCCCCCGCGGCCGTCCTCGATCACCTCACCCGGACCCACGGCGGCCAGGCCGAGCTGCAGGAACGCGCGGGCGGCCGGTGGGTGCGCACCGCCTCAAGCGGTGTCGAGGGGCGCCTGCCCGCGGCCACCCGCATCGATATCCGCACCGACCTGACCCTTCTGGTCACCGGGCAGGCCGAGTCGGCCACGCCGGCCCTGCTGGCCGGATACGCCGCCCAGGCGGCCGCCGCGCTCGACCGGGAACGGCTGCGCACTCAGGCCGCCCAGGCCGAGGCGCTGGCCGAAGGCAACCGGATGCGGACCGCGCTGCTCGCCGCGGTCAGCCACGACCTGCGCACGCCACTCGCCTCGATCAAGGCCAGCGTCAGCAGCCTGCGGCAGACCGACGTGGAGTGGTCCGAGGCCGACCAGGGCGACCTGCTCGCCACCATCGAGCAGAACGCCGACCGGCTCGACGCCCTCATCGGCAACCTGCTCGACATGAGCCGCCTGCACACAGGATCGCTGCAGCCGTTCCTGCGGCCGACGGCGATCGATGAGGTGGCGCCGGTGGCGGTGGGCGGCCTCGACGACAGCCTGCGGCTGGAGATGGCCGTACCCGACGGCTTCCCGCTGGTGCTCGCCGACCCCGGCCTGCTCGAGCGGGTCCTGGCCAACCTGTTCTCCAACGCGCTGCGGTACTCCCCGCCGGGACAGCCGCCCGAGCTGAACGCTTCCCTCGACGCCGGGACGGTCCTGCTCGAGGTGGCGGACCACGGGCCGGGCGTGGCCGACGAACAGAAGGAACGCATCTTCGAGCCGTTCACCCGGGTCGGCGACCGCTACCCGGGCGGTGTGGGGCTCGG
>WNGL01004170.1_pt1 | contig 17395 bp, 10 predicted proteins | sample 5400591 | NCBI WGS metagenome assembly WNGL01 (sample SAMN13153377, study PRJNA577476) | soil metagenome | isolation source: 80 cm soil or saprolite under Garry oak tree replicate 1 | place: USA:California | collected 2016-06-15 | reverse complement strand
CTGAAGACGTCATAATCCACGATTTTCCTGATGCGCTCAGCGACGCGGCGAAGAAGTTCCTCGCGGTCGAGAATGGAGGTGAGCTCGCGGCTCACTTCATGAAGGAGCGCTAGCGTCTTGGCCTGTTCGGGGTAGGCAACGAACAGACTTTGGGGAACGGGATCCGCATCCCCCAGCAAAGCAAAGGACCCTAGATTAATGGGGTCGTCCACGGTCGAAACACCCTCCGCCTATTTTACATTCGATGCGGCCAAACCCGGGCGGTTTCATTATTAAATGGAGGCAGGGAAGGCACAATAGCCAGGGCCGAAGAAAGAACCAGGAGAAGCAAGAGTACAAACTTTTTCATGACGTTTAGCTCCTAAGAAATTTCCGGCAAAATCGCCGGTGAGAGCAGGCTACGACGCGGCGGGAAACGTGCTCAAGCGACAAGGAACGCCATTGGGGCAAATGCTGCCCGTGTCGTGCAATGTCGCGGGGTCAGCCATGGGAGAGATTGAAATTGAAAGGCTTAGGAGTTCCTTATAGTATCGGGGTTAATCCAGTGTGTCTGGATTTTGCTCCCATGACCGGGTCTTCCTCAGCCGCACCTGCTCCACCCCCGGAATCCTCGCCTGGGGATCGCCTAGATTCCTGGAAGGAAATTGCAGCATATTTCAACCGCGACAAGCGCACCGTGCAGCGCTGGGAGCGGCAGGAGGGGATGCCCGTCCACCATGCCATAAAGGCGGAATTGGATGAGTGGTGGAAGGGCCGGCGGGCGCGCATCGAGCGCGAGGAGCAAGCGGAAAAGACCAAGGTACTGAATTGGCCAATCCCGGGGGACGCCATTCGTACGCCGGTGCCCACGGGGTGTGAAGGCACGCCATGAAGTGCTGGCAGAAATGGGCAGCGGCGGGATGGGGGTGGTTTACAAGGCGCGGGACCGCGAGAGTGCGAAGTGGTGGCCCTAAAGGTATTGCGAGATTTCAGGTTGAGCGAAACACTGGCTGTTATTTCACTTCCCAAATGTCGCCGGTGCGGAGGAGTTTGTTCAAGTCGCCAGAACCTTTCTTGGCGATGACTTCCTGAATCTGGTCTTTCATCACGTCTTCGTAGCGTGGCAAATCGTCCCACGCGCGGAAAACCCCGATGGGCGTTGGGAAACCGAGGCGATGCTCCATGTGCGAAAGCAAGAAGGCGTAAGACGGACGCGGATGATGCGCGTCGTGAATTACGAGGTCGCTTTCGGTGATGCCGTTGCCGAGTTGCACGATTTCGATATCGCCATCAGGTTTCCGGCGAATGCCTTTGTCGCGGTTTTTGCCGTAGATGAGCGGCTTGCCATGCTCCAACTGGAGAATATGTTCATTGCGCGCATCTTTTTCCGTGAGTGAAAACCACGCGCCGTCATTGAAGATGTTGCAATTCTGCAGGATTTCGACGAAGGCGGTGCCTCTGTGAGCGGCAGCGTGCTTCAGCGTGTCTTTCAAGTGCGACTGGAAGACGTCGACGGAGCGCGCCACAAACGTAGCCTCGGAACCAGTGGCCAGCGCGACAGGGTTGAACGGGCGGTCCGCGGTGCCGTAGGGAGTGGACTTGGTGATTTTGTGAAACTCGGAAGTGGGCGAGTACTGTCCCTTGGTCAGGCCGTAGATGCGATTGTTGAAAAGGAGGACCTTGACGCCGACATTTCTGCGCAACAGGTGAATCGTATGGTTTCCACCGATCGCCAGCGCGTCGCCATCGCCCGTGGCGATCCACACTTCCAATTCGGGGTTGGCAATTTTGATGCCCGTGGCGACGGCCGGGGCACGGCCATGGATCGTGTGGAATCCGTAGGTGTTCATGTAGTACGGGAAGCGGCTGGAACAGCCGATGCCCGAGACTACGACGAAGTTCTCTTTGCGAATGCCGAGCTCTGGGAAAACCGATTGCACGGCCGAGAGAATGGCGTAGTCGCCGCAACCGGGGCACCAGCGCACTTCCTGGTCGGTCTGAAAATCCTTCTTCGTCAGTGGCGGCGGAAGAGTCGCAGTGCTCATCGATGGTTCCCCTGTATTCCCAACATTTCATCAAACTTTTGTTCCAGTTCGGCTTGCTTGAACGGACGGCCTTGAATCTTGTTCAAGCCAACGGCGTCCACAAGATATTTGGCGCGAAGAACCCAAAGCAGCTGGCCCATGTTGAGCTCCGGCACAAGAACTTTCTTGTAGCGCTTGAGAATCTCGCCGACGTTTCCGGGCAGCGGATTCAGATAGCGGAGGTGAAGATGGCCGATTTTGCATCCTCTGGCGCGAGCCGATTTGACGGCCGCGGTGATGGAGCCGGCCGTCGAGCCCCAAGAGACGACGAGCAGGTCGCCGGAGGGATCGCCTTCGGGCTGTGCATTCGGAATGTCCTGGACAATGGCCGCAACTTTTGCGGCGCGGATGCGCACCATGTTTTCGTGGTTCAGCGGTTCGTAGTTGATGTTGCCGGTGCCGTCCTGCTTTTCGAGACCGCCAATGCGGTGTTCGAGGCCGGGAGTGCCGGGGAGCGCCCAAGGACGCGCCAGGGTTTGCGGATCGCGTTTGTACGGCATGAAGCCGACAGGATCGGTCGCGAATTTGACGGGGATCGGCGGAATATCTTCCGCCTTGGGAATGCGCCAAGGTTCCGCGCCGTTGGCAAGGTAGCCGTCGGAAAGGACAATCACGGGAATCATGTACTTCAAAGCGATGCGCGAGGCTTCGAGAGCGACCCAAAAACAGTCGCCGGGAGTGGCTGCCGCGAGTACAGGAATCGGTGCTTCCGAGTTGCGGCCGAATAGCGCCTGGAGAAGATCTGCCTGTTCGGTCTTCGTGGGGAGGCCGGTTGAGGGGCCGCCGCGTTGAATGTCACAAATGACCAAGGGAATCTCGGTGGCGATGGCAAGGCCCATTGCTTCAGTCTTCAATGCCATGCCGGGACCGGAAGTGGTGGTGATGGCGAGGCAGCCGGTGTAGGAGGCGCCGATGGCCGAAGTGATGGCGGCGATTTCGTCTTCCGCCTGGAAGGTGATGACGCCGAAGTTTTTGTATTGCGAGAGCTCATGAAGAATATCAGATGCTGGAGTGATGGGGTAACTCCCCAGAAAGAGACTTAGCCCCGCTTTTTGGGAGGCGGCCACAAAACCCATGGCCAGAGCCTGGTTGCCGCTGACGTTGCGATAAACTCCGGGCGTCAATTGCGCGGGCGGAATCTCGTAGCTGATTTGGAAAGCTTCGGTGGCTTCGCAATAGGAATAGCCGGCCTTCAAAGCCAGCTTGTTGGCCTCCATCAAGAGGGGCTTTTTACCGAACTTCTGCTCGATCCAACGATTGGTGGGGTCGGTGGAGCGGTTATACAGCCAATAGCACATGCCGAGGGCGAAGAAGTTCTTGCAGCGATCCATCGCCTTGGCGTCGATGCCCAGGTGCTGGAGCGCGGCGCGGGTCAGGCGCTGCAGTTCGACGGCGAAGACGCGGTATTTATCCAAGGAGTGGTCTTCCAGGGGGCTAACGGTCATCTGCGCCTTGCGCAGATCGGATTCCTTGAAGCTATCGCTGTTGACGATCAGGATGCCATTGGCTTTCAGGTCCCCGACGTTCACCTTAAGCGCGGCGGGGTTCATGGCGATAAGGGCATCAATGGCATCACCGGGCGTAAAGACTTCATTCGAAGAGAAATGCAGTTGAAAGCCGCTGACGCCAGGGATGGTTCCGGCAGGAGCGCGAATCTCGGCGGGGTAGTCGGGGAAGGTGGCGATGTCGTTTCCATAGAGCGCGACGGTATTGGTGAACTGGCTGCCGGTAATTTGCATGCCGTCGCCCGAATCTCCGGCAAAGCGAATGACGGCGCGCTCAATGACTTCCTTCTTGGTCTTTGATACTGGTGGAACTTCCGCAAGCGTAGACATTTCTTGGGCTAAACCTCCACTTTCCATGGGCTCCCCAGCATCCCCCGGGGAGTGTGGCTCGAATCCAGGATGAGGCGGTGTGGAAAGGATGGCTTCGCAGGCAAACCGCCGAGAGCCGACGAATAAAAGGATACCACAGTGGCTCGCTAAGGGAGGAGGCAGCGTCGCCCCACGTTCATAATGTGTCTGAGATGAAAAGACCCGGGCTAAGCAGTTGAAAGCACAAACGATCAGTAATCGCTTAGCTGATGCGGATTTCCTCGCCCAAAAGATTTTTAGTTTCTTCCAGGGCGCTCTACAGGTCCGCAGTGGTTTGATTCTGCTGAATCTCGCGCCAATTCCGACAATCGTATCCCCGATAACTGCTGCGCCACTGTAAATGATGACCTCAATAGCCTGATCTTCGCCCAGGAGATCTTCTCCGTGCTCTGCGGCAGAGAAGACACGAACACGTAAATTCAAGGCCCTTTCATTGCGGCAAGACAGGCATGACCCGGATCAGGCTAGCGTCGGAGTAGGCCGTCAGCCAGGAGTTTTATGCTTGACGTTCGCTTTCTTTTCGCCTAAAGTGCCTGTGGAAAAGACTTCGAGAGTGGAGGCAGGCCATGCCCTTAACCAAGCGGCAAAAGGAAGTTCTGGATTTTCTCGTGGCGTTCGAAACGAAGCATGGCTACGCGCCGAGCTTTGAGGAAATCGGCAAGGGCATGAAGCTCACTTCGCTGGCCACGGTGCACAAGCACATCACCACGCTGGAGAAGAAAGGTTTTATTCGGCGCGGGTACAACCAGAGCCGCTCGATCGAAATTGTGCAGTTGCCGAAGCCAGTGAAGGAGCAGGTGATCGAGCGGAAGGTCCAGGAGCTTCCGCTCGTCGGGCGCATTGCGGCAGGCCGGCCATTGGAAGCGATCGAGGAGCGAGAGACCCTTTCACTAGGGGATTTCGCGCGGGGCGGTAATTCTTATGTCTTGCAGGTGAAGGGGAATTCCATGATCGAGGATCACATCATGGATGGGGATTTCGTGGTTTGCGAACAAACGCAATTAGCCAATGCAGGGGACATCGTCGTGGCGCTGGTGGGCGGCGAAGAAGCAACGCTGAAACGTTTCTATCGCGACATTCCTGGAAAGGTGCGGCTACAACCTGCAAACTCCGAAATGGCTCCCATCGTAGTAGCGGCGAATGACGTTAAGATTCAGGGCCGGGTTATTGGCGTTTTGAGGAAATACTGAAACCTCCTTGGCTGCGCTCGGCCTGCTAGCCGGGATTTCGACTTTCCCTTGAGCCCGGTGGATTCGAAATTACGTCGCTCGTCTTCTCTCCGTTGCATCGTCCCTTCATGCCTACTTTATTCTGGAAAGCAGATTTGAGACGATGGCTGCTGCCCGGCTCAAAGAAATGAAACCCTGCTTCCGCGTACGACAAGTTCTATGGGTTTGCCTGCTCGTGCTTGCGCTACTGCGGCCCGAAGCCGCGCAAGCCTATGCCGTGCTTTCCCATGAAGCGATCATTGACGCGGCCTGGGACAGCCACATCAAGGCGTTGCTTTTGAAAAAGTATCCGCAAGCTACGGAGGAGGACTTGAGCCGGGCGCAAGCCTATGCGTACGGTGGTGCCATTATTCAGGATATGGGCTACTACCCTTATGGCAGCCCATTCTTCAGCGATCTGACCCATTACGTACGCAGCGGCGATTTCATCCGGGCGCTGCTGCACGATGCGCAAGACCTGACCGAGTATGCTTTTGCGCTTGGTGCGCTCGCCCATTACGCGGCGGACAACGACGGTCACCGCATCGGAACGAACCGGGCGGTACCCGTTCTTTATCCTGGGCTGGGCAAGAAATACGGCGACAGCGTAGCTTATGAGGACGGCAAACTCGCCCACGTAAAGACGGAATTCGGCTTTGACGTGCTGGAGATTGCGAAGGAGCGCTACGCGCCGGACGGCTACCATGATTTCATCGGCTTTGAAGTGGCGCGCCGCGTTCTTGACCAAGCATTTCTCGAGACCTATGGACTGGAATTGAAGAGCGTGTTGGTGAACGAAGAGAAAGCCCTGAATTCTTACCGGCGCGACGTGAGCAAACTGATTCCTAAAGCCACGCGCATTGCCTGGCACCTGAAGAAGGATGAGATTAAAGACGACATTCCCGACGCTACGAAAAAGAGATTTCTTTATAACTTGTCGCGTTCCAACTACGAGCGCGAATGGGGCAAAAACTACAAAAGGCCGAGTCCCGGTGAAATTTTTCTGGCGTTTCTCTACAAGCTGATTCCGAAGTGGGGACCGCTGAAGATTCTGCAATTCCGCACGCCCACACCGGAGACCGAACACATGTTCGAGGCCAGCTTTAATGCCACGCTCAGCCGTTACCGCAAACTTCTTGCCGAGGCTGGAGAAGGCACTCTGCAGCTTGAGAATGACAATTTTGACCTGGGGGAGAACACTGGGCCGGGAAAATACCGCATGAACGATGAGGCGCACGCGAAACTGCTGGACGAGTTGGCGGAAACGAATTTCGCAAATGTGACTTCGGAAACCAAAGCCGAGCTCTTGCACTTCTATGCCGACCCGGATGCGCCTTATGCAACGAGGCGCAAGGCCAAGGCGTGGGCCAAAGTGCGGGCGGAACTCCTGCAGTTGCAGGCGGCGCCAGTCGCCCCGCTCACGGGAGTATCCGGGGTAAACTCGAGACCGGCAAGCGCGCCGATTCCTTAACTCCACCTTCAAACGGGCTTCCTTACCTTGGGTTTGTTTCAGAAAGACTTTGTATTCGGTGCATCGAAAAAACTGTTCCAGCGTCGCCGGGTTCCTGCGGGACAATATAGAGTTTTGCTAGAGGCCGCGCGCCTGAAAGAATGAAGAACACAAAGCCAATCCAGAAGCTCCTAGCCGCGAACCGCAGTGAAATCGCCATTCGCATCTTTCGAGCGGCCAATGAACTCGGCTTGCGTACCGTGGCCATCTATTCGCAAGAAGACCGGTTGGCCTTGCATCGCTTCAAGGCTGATGAAGCCTATCAAGTCGGCGCCAAAAAGGGTCCGGTGGAAGCCTATTTGGACGTTGCGGGCATCATTGCGTTGGCCAAAGAAAAGGAAGTGGACGCGATTCATCCGGGTTATGGATTTCTTTCCGAGAATCCTGCGCTCGCGCGTGCTTGCGAGAAAGCCGGCATTGCCTTTATCGGGCCCCCGCCAAATCTTTTGGAATTGCTGGGCGACAAGACCGCCGCACGAAGACTCGCTTCATCGGCGGGAGTGCCGGTGTTGCCGGGGACGGAAAAACCGGTGAAGTCCGCCGCGGAAGCGCAAAAAATTGCAAAAGAAATCGGCTACCCGGTCATTGTGAAAGCGGCCATGGGAGGCGGAGGCCGCGGGATGCGCGTAGTGCACGACGCGACGCAACTCGATGCGCTGCTCGAAGAAGCTCAGGGCGAGGCGAAGTCGGCCTTTGGTGATGCTTCGGTGTTCCTGGAAAAATACTTGCCTCGGGCACGGCACCTGGAAGTGCAGATTCTTGGCGATCATCACGGCAACTTGCTGCATCTTTACGAGCGCGATTGCTCGGTGCAACGGCGCCACCAGAAAGTGGTGGAAGTCGCGCCTGCGGCGAGTCTCGACCGGGGCATTCGCGCCGAACTGTGCGACGCGGCCGTACAGCTTGCGCGCAAGGCGAAATATCGCAATGCAGGCACGGTGGAGTTCCTTTACGACGTGGATTCAAAAAAGTGGTACTTCATCGAAGTGAATCCGCGCATTCAGGTGGAGCATACGGTCACGGAAATGGTGACTGGCATCGACCTGGTGCGCGCGCAGATTCTGATCGCCCAAGGCCACAAGCTGCATGAGGCTCCCCTGGCCCTGCCAAAGCAAGAATGCATTCCGCTGAATGGCGCCGCGCTGCAGTGCCGCGTAACTACCGAGGATCCCGCCAACAATTTCGCGCCGGACTACGGAAAAATCTCGACCTATCGGTCACCAGCGGGATTCGGAATCCGTCTCGATGGCGGAACGGCGTATGCGGGCGCGGTACTGACGCCTTACTACGATTCGCTGCTGGTCAAGGTAACGGCGTGGGGCGCGAATCTTCCCGAAGCTTGCCAGCGGATGGATAGGGCTCTGCGCGAGTTTCGCATTCGCGGCGTGAAAACCAATATCCCCTTCGTGGAAAACGTGGTGAATCACCCCAAGTTTCAGGCAGGGGAAGTCACGACCTCGTTCCTCGACGATTCACCGGAACTTTTCCGTTTGCCCCGCACCGCCGACCGCGCGACGAAACTGCTTTCCTACCTTGGCGACGTGATCCTGAATGGCAACTCGGAAGTGAAAGGAAAGCAGATTCCCAAAGAACTGGAGACTGCAGTGCCTCCCGCGGCGCCGGGCATCGCGCCGCCGCATGGGACACGCCAACTCTTGAAAAAGCTGGGAGCGAAGAAATTCGCGGAATGGGCGCGAAAAGAGAAGCTTTTGCTCATCACCGATACGACTTTTCGTGACGCGCACCAATCGTTGATGGCGACGCGTGTCCGCACGCATGATTTGCTCGCGACGGCCGATGCAGTAGCTCAGCGGCTGCCCAACCTTTTCAGCCTTGAGATGTGGGGAGGAGCGACGTTCGACACGGCGATGCGGTTTCTCCATGAAGATCCATGGCACCGCTTGCGCGTGCTCCGCGAACGCATCCCCAACATCTGTTTCCAGATGCTGCTGCGCGGAGCGAACGCAGTCGGCTACACATCGTATCCGGACAACGTCATTATTGAATTCGTGCGCGAAGCGCACGCGCAGGGGATCGACATCTTCCGCATCTTCGATTCGCTCAATTCCATTGACAACATGCGCGTGGCCGTTGACGCGGCGCTGGAAACAGGCGCGGTGTGCGAAGCGGCAATTTGCTATACAGGAGACATTCTCGACAAAGGGCGCCCGAAGTATTCGCTCAAGTATTACGTTGCGCTGGCGAAGCAACTCGAGAGACTTGGTACGCACTTTTTGGCCATTAAGGATATGGCTGGTCTTTGCAAGCCATATGCCGCATTCGAATTGGTGAAGACCCTGCGTGAAGAGGTTGGCGTTCCCGTACACTTCCATACGCACGATACGAGCGGCATCAACTCGGGCTCGGTTCTGAAAGCCGCGGACGCCGGAGTGGATGTCGCGGACGCGGCGGTTGCGGCGGTCAGCGGCGGCACAAGCCAGCCGAATCTAAATTCCATCGTCGAAGCACTGCGCCACATGCCGCGCGATACGCAGCTCGACATCGAAGCGCTCAACGAGTGTTCAGACTATTGGGAGACGGTTCGTACTTACTATTTGCCATTCGACTCCGGACCGAAAGCTGGCTCGGCGCGGCTATACCAGCACGAGATTCCCGGCGGGCAGTACACCAACCTGCGCGAACAGGCTACGGCTTTGGGGCTGGGACATCGCTGGCGGGAGGTGGAGCGAATGTACGCCGAGGTGAATCAGCTTTTTGGCGACATTGTAAAAGTCACGCCCTCGAGCAAAGTGGTTGGAGACATGACATTATTCCTGATGGCCAAGGAGATGCAGCCGAAGGATGTTTTCGCCCTCAACGGAAAACACGACATCCCATTTCCCAATTCGGTGGTGGAGATGTTTTCTGGAGCTTTAGGAGTTCCTCCGGGTGGGTGGCCGAGGAAGCTTCAAAAAGTCATTCTGAATGGACGCACACCGCTGAAGGGCCGCCCAAGTGCTAGTTTGCCGCCGGCAAATTTTGAGCAGGAACAAAGAGACCTGGAACAACGAGCCGGGCATGCCATTCGGCGCGACGACCTTCTGAGCTTTCTGCTCTACCCGGAAGTGTTTGAGAAGTTCGATCGGTTTCGCCGGACGTATTCCGACGTCAGCGTGTTGCCTACGCCAGCATTTTTCTATGGACTCAAATCCGGCGAAGAAATCACGGTGGAGATCGAGTCTGGAAAAACGCTCATCATTAAATTCCTCACGTTCAGCGAGCCGCATCCGGATGGCACGCGCACGCTTTTCTTTGAACTCAACGGGCAGCCGCGCGAAATTACGGTGCGAGACAAATCTCTACGAGTCACGGAACGCGCGCATCCCAAAGCGGATCCTGCCGATCCCGGCCAGGTGGCCGCGCCAACCGCCGGAGTCATCATCAGCGTGGCCGTGCAGGCCAATCACGCAGTGGAACGCGGCTCGAAACTTCTCACGCTCGAAGCGATGAAAATGCAGTCCAATATCTATGCGCCGCTTTCGGGGCGAATTGTGAAACTATGGGTGTCACCCGGGCAGCAGGTGGAAGCTAAGGATCTCCTGGTGACAATCGCACAGTGAGTTCCGGACAGCTTCGCAAGCACGAACGATTTCGGTCGCGCTTCCTGCGCAATCAGCGCGATCTTATCGTTTACACGCCGCCCGGCTATCCCGATCAGCCGGCGCGGCGCTTTCCCGTTCTTTATCTCCATGACGGGCAGAATCTCTTTGACGGCGCGACGTCTTTCATCCCGGGGCAAGACTGGCACGTCGGGCAAACGGCCGACGAGTGCATCAACGCTGGCACCGTCGAGCCTCTCATCATCGTCGGCATGTACAACACGAAAGCGCGAATCCGCGAATATACGCCCACGCATGTGCCAAAGCTTGGCGGCGGGCGCGCGGACCGTTACGCAAAATTTCTCATCGAGGAAGTGAAGCCTTTTGTGGAACGCGAATATCGCACCCTCGCTGGTCCGCAGCACACCGCCATCGGCGGCTCGTCGCTGGGCGGACTTGTGTCGCTTTACCTGGGACTCAAGTATTGCGGGGTTTTTGGAAAGATTGCCGCACTCTCGCCTTCGGTTTGGTGGAATCAATTAGTGATCCATCGCTTTGTGAAGTCCATGCACGTCGAGCCGCGCCCGCGCATCTGGCTGGACATCGGCACACGGGAAGGGCCGCGCATTGTGCAGGACGTTGAGCGATTTCGCGATGTGCTGCTCGAAAAGGGCTGGCGGTTGGGGCACGATTTGCATTACGAGCGTGTCGAAGGAGCCGAGCACAACGAACTGGCCTGGGCAAAGCGCGTGCGGCCATCTTTGCAATTTTTATATCCAGGCGGCCCTGGCGCTGTATAATCCGCGCTCTAATTGCTGTCGCGCCGAGGTGCGCATGCCAGACGGCCGACCCCTCACCATTCTCTGCATTAGTTCCTACGAAAAGGGACAGGAGTTTATCCGAGCCTGCAAGGGCATGGGTTGCCGCGTCCTGTTGCTGACGGTCGAGAAGCTGCGGAACGCCGACTGGCCGTTCGAATGCATCGAAGAAGTGTTCACCATGCCGGAAGAGCTGCCTCTGCAGAGCCTGATCTATGCAGTGAGCTATACCGCCCGGTCGCAGCCGATTGACCGGATTGTAGCGCTGGACGAATTTGACATGGAGAACGTCTCCGCGCTTCGCGAACATCTGCGGATTCCAGGCATGGGCTTGACGACGGTGCGGTATTTTCGAGACAAGCTGGCGATGCGCGCTCGCGCGAAAGAAACAGGGATTTTAGCGCCGGAATTTGAGCACGTTTTGAACTACGACAGCCTGCGCGAATTCATGTCCCGCGTGCACGATCCGTGGCTGCTCAAGCCGCGTTCGCAGGCGTCGGGCATCGGGATGAAGAAAATTCACAAGCAAGAAGAACTTTGGCCGTGGCTCGACCAGTTGGGCGACCAGCAATCGTTCTATCTGCTGGAGCAGTTTGTGCCCGGCTCGATCTATCACGTTGACAGCGTAATTTCCGAGGACGAGGTTGTTTTTGCAGAAGCGCACGGTTACGGTACGCCGCCGCTAGAAACCTCGCATCAGGGAGGTGTTTTCACGACGCGTACGCTTCCGCGCGACGCCGATGAAACGCGGGCATTGCAAGAAATCAATCGCAATCTCATCGAGAGCCTTGGCTTGGTGCGCGGCGTGACCCACGCTGAATTTCTGAAGGCGCATGCGGATGGGAAATTCTATTTTCTCGAGATTGCCGCGCGTGTCGGAGGTGCCTACATTGCGGATGTCATCGAAGCGGCCACCGGCATCAATCTTTGGCGCGAATGGGCGCGCCTCGAAGTCGGCGCCGGCAAGCAACCCTATCAGCTTCCCGCCGCGCGACGAGATTACGCAGGAGTGATTCTCTCCTTGGCGCGGCAGGAGCATCCCGATACTTCGGCTTACAACGATGACGAAATCGTCTATCGCGTAAGCAAGTTTCATCACGCGGGATTCATTCTCAAATCGGCGAGCCACGAGAGGATTCAGCAGCTTCTCGATTCCTATTCGCGCCGCTTTATCGAGGACTTCCTGGCCACGCAGCCGGTTCCCGAAAAGCCTTCCCATTAATTGTTAATGTATGAAGCCCTTCTTTACTTTCGGCGGGATTTCCAGCAGAATCGCCAAGCCCAAACCAGCCCTGCCCGAAAGTCTAGTAACTATCAGGAACAGAGCGTCCAGAGTTTGTTTGCTGAGGGCCCCTTCGAGGAATAGAGTTTGCATTACCCCCGGGCGAAAATCTACGTGGGGTGTGCTGTCCCTTAGGGAGGATCGATGTGGGGTAATAAGAAACCGGATGCACCGCAACCGGGGCAACCGGAACAAAGAAATCCAATTTCGAATCAGCCGTCGCGACCAGCTCCGGCGGCCTGGGAGGAAAAACCGGCAATGAGTACAGATGCAATGCGTCCATTAGGTGGGACCGCGGACCGCGGCACAGCGCGGCTCGGGGCAAGTCTGCATGTGAAAGGAGAGATCTCCGGCAACGAAGATCTGGTGATCGATGGCTCAGTCGAAGGGCTGGTCCAACTCGATGAGCGGAAACTCACCGTCGGAGCCACGGCGAAAGTCACGGCCGACATCATCGCCCGCGAGGTGATAGTGTATGGCACGGTGAAGGGCAACCTTCGCGCCAAGGACAGAATTGAAATCAAGAAGGATGGTTCGGTCAACGGCGACTTGACCACCGCGCGCATCATGATCGAAGACGGTGCCTATTTCAAAGGCTCCATCGAAATCGACAAGAGCGAGCAGAAGGAATCGAGCAGCCCGGCGTTCGCACGGAGCTCTTCGGCTCCCGCAGCAGCGACGGCTACCAAGACCATATAGCTTTTGTCCGCATTCAATCCCTTCAGGAGAGCGTCCTGGCAGGTCCGGGACGCTCTCTTGTTTTTTGCAGTCGATCTTACCGTTGTTGTTTATTAGCTTGACACGTCTCGTATTCGTTGCTATTGTCTAAACGGCTTTCCCTCAGTGTTGGCGCAGAGAACGCACAGATGCCCGTCGTCTTTGGTCTCCGCGTTTCTCGCAAAGGACTTGTGGAGCCGTGTCGTGGGACGACTAACCGGCCGCGTCTCGGTGCTGGAATTGCTGGTGTTCGCCTCCGTGTGTATTGGGTGCGGGGGAGGCTCTGCTGTCACACAACCGCCGCCGCCTATGCCCGATTTTTCCTTGAGCCTTTCTACGAATTCGATCTCCATTTCTCAGGGTGGCACGAGCTCCGCGGTGAGTGTCTCCATCAATCCCAGCAACGGATTCACCGGCAACGTAAAAGTCACGCTGAGCGGAATTCCCGCTGGCGTGACGTCGAATCCGGCCAGCCCGTTTGATGTTGCGGCCGGAGCAAGTACTTCGGTTGTGTTTGGCGCTGCGTCGAATGCCGCAACAGGAAACTTTACGGTTTCCGCGCAGGGAAGCAGTGGCGCGCTATCTCATTCGCAAACGCTTGCTCTCACGGTGCAAGCGGGTGTGTCCTCCATGCTTCCGCGCACAAGTTATGTACGGACCGATTCGGTCTTGACGGCAGATGCACCGTTCGGCGAACCGCATCATCGTCACATCGCTTACGACCCTGCCAACAAGCAGGTCTTCGTTGCGAACCGCGCCATGAATCGCGTCGAAGTGTTTTCCACCTCCAGCCAGACGCGAATTTCACAGATTTCCGTTCCGGGCGCCACTAGTACTGACCTCTCGGCCGATGGGGCTACCGTTTGGATTGGCGCCGCGCGGAACGAGATTGTCGCCGTCGACCCGGCGTCGCTTTCCGTCAAGAATCGTTACGCGCTAGCAGGGCTTACGCCCATTCCTAACGTGATTTTTGATCGCCCGATCGAGGTATTGTCCCTTTCGAACGGTAAGGCCATGGTTCGCCTACGTCAGCCCGTGTCCGCGGAAGCCTTGCTCGCTCTTTGGGACCCGTCTTCAAATTCCTTGAGCGACTTGACGAGTGCGGCCCCGGTCGTTTTCCAGCAAGGAGTCGGCGTCCTGGCACGTTCCGGGGACCATTCGAAAGTCCTGACTGCCGCGAACGACTCGACCGGAGAAGCGGCTTTGTTTGATTCGGGAGGCTACGTCGTCGCCGGTCCGGTCGCGCTGGGGACCGGCACAATAGGGTGGGCTGCCGCGAACAATGATGGAAGCCGATTCGCGGTTGTCTTTGTGGGAGGGGGCAATGCCCAAGTGCTCATGCTAAGTGCGTCGCTCCAGCAAGTTTCTGCTTACATGTCCGCGAACGTCACGGGTGCGACTTTCTCTCATGATGGGAAAGAGCTGTATGTCGCGGAGACTTCCAGCGGCGCCTCGTTCATCACCGTGCTCGATGGCCAGTCGGGACAACTCATCGGCAGGGTGCAGGACATCCCGATCCAAGGCGTTGCTTCGATGCTTGAAGATGCAGATGAAACGCAGCTTCTTTTTGCGCTTTCCAACCGCGGATTTGGCTTCATCGATGCGTCCACGCCGGCAACGATTCCTTTGGTCGCCCCCATTGTTGCTCCTGCGCCCAGCGTGCAACCTTCCGAAGGGCAAATCGCAGGGGGCACTTCGACAATTCTAAGCGGCCAAAACTTCGTGGGCCCGGTGCAACTCAGATTCGGCTCGCAATTAGCGCCGAATCCCACGGCCAGCAGTTCGCAAATCCAAGCGGCTTCACCATCCAGTGTCGTGAATGGTACGGTCAATCTCACTGCCTACTTCCAAAACTCGTGGCTCGCACTTGCTCCGGATGCTTTTAGCTATGGCCCGCAGATCTTGCAGGTTCTGCCCAATGCCGGAACAAGTTCCGGCGCTGACGTGGTGCAGATTTATGGATACGGCTTTGGTACGGATCCAGCAAAGATTAGCGTGAAAATCGCCGGGGCTACCGCCACGGTGCAGAAAGTCGAGAACGTTACCACGATCGCTGCATCGCTGGCTCTCGATACCACTTATCCATTTCCTCTCGAGCGCATTACGTTGCAGACGCCAGCGGGTTCGCCCAAAAAGGCAGACATTCTCATTTCTGCGCCTGCAGGCTCCACAACTTCCTCCAAAGCTTTTCAATATTTGCAAAGCGTTCATTCGTACGTGAAGCCGGCATTATTCAAATTTCTGATCTACGATCAGCCGCGCCAGCGCCTCTATCTCTCGAACATTGACCACGTGGATGTTTTCGACCTGCAGCAAAATCTATTTCTGTCGCCGATCCAGCCTCCCGGAGGACCGCCTCCCAATGCAGGCTTGCGGGGTCTCGCTCTGACGCCCGACGGCTCCCAATTGGTCGTTGCCGATTTTGGAGCGCAAAATGTTTACCTCCTCGATCCTATCCAAGGCACGGGCAGAACGGTTTTTGTGGGTGGCGTTTCGGGCTTTACCAATTCCGGCCCGGCTCGCGTTGCCGCCACCAGCGTGCAGACAGTTTTTGTCGGACTCAGCGGCGAGGGCGGATCTACGGGAGCGTGTTCCACTTGCCTTGCCCAGATGAACCTCGTTGTGTCTCCACCAACAATTCAACCCGCTCCGCAGCCGGAGGTCACCAGCCTTACCGGTGCTCCACTTCTTCAGTCCAGCGCAGCGGGCGATCAAGTCTTTCTCGCGTTTGCGTCAGCTCCCGGCGGTCCACTCGCTTCGTGGAATGCCAACTCGCCCAATCATTTCGCCACGTCCGCCGCAAATTCCTCAGCCATTGATTTCACTACTTCTGCAGATGGCTCTGCCTTTGCGCTTGCGGCCAATGGAGCGACGGAAGTCCACGCCCCCAATTTCACCATTTTATCGGTTCCCGCATTTTCTGAACTGGCTCAAATCCCGGGCCGCGTTTCGGTACCTGGAATCGTTCTGCATCCTTCCGGTGCGTTGCTCTATCAACCTTTTCTGACTGGTGCGCCGGGAAGCCCCGGCGTGAAAGGCGGCGTAGATATTTTAGACGCCCATTCAGGTGTACTTCGCCTGCGGATGTTTCTCCCGCAGCAATTCATGACCGACGTGGACGACCTTCACGGCGGGTTCCTCACGACCGATGAGAACGGCCAAAGGCTTTTCGCCATCACTTCTTCGGATGGCACCGCCCAAAACGCTGCGCTCACTATTGTTCAGCTTTCTGCCGTACCGCTCGGCATCGGTACGATCCAGCCATCCACAATTTCGGCCGCTGGAGGAGCAACCCTTACGATTCGCGGCAGCGGTTTCGTCAACGGCGTTGGCCTCGCCATCAACGGAAAAACGGCAACAGTCACGTTCAAGGACGCCAACACGCTTTCGGTCACAATTCCCCCGCTCACCCCCGGTCCGCAGCGAATCACCATTAGCAATCCCGACGGCGAAAGCGTTTCGCTGGACGCCGCAATCACAGCAAACTAGGTTTCCTTCAGTCGTTCTGAGTGCCTCTTTTAACTTTTTCCCTTTTTGTTCATCTCATTTTATGAGAGACAAAGAGAGGAATCCGCGGCGCGGGAGCGCAGGCCGCCCGCGTGCGAGGGCGAGGGTTGAGATGGAAACACGAAAGCTTGGCAACTCCGATTTGAAAATTACCCCGGTTGGTTTTGGTGCCTGGGGCCCGCAGGACGACAAAGACTCCATCGCGGCAATCCATCGAGCGCTGGAAATGGGCGTCAACTGGATCGACACGGCCGCGGTCTACGGCACGGGCCATTCCGAAGAAATTGTCGCGGGCGCATTACAAGAATGGCGCGGTCCCCGGCCATATGTTTTCACCAAGTGTACCCTGACGTGGGACCCGACGCGGAAAATCAAGCCCGATCATTCAGCCGCATCCATCCGCCACGAATGCGAGGACAGTTTGCGCCGCCTGCAAGTCGAGACGATTGATCTATATCAAATGCACTGGCCGCCGTCGGACGACGGACCTTCCCTCGAGGGGGCCTGGCGCGCCATGGCCGAACTGCAAAAAGCGGGCAAAGTCCGTTGGATTGGCGTTTCGAATCATAATGTGGCGCAAATTCACCGCGTCGAGAAGATCGCGGCGGTCTCTTCTCTTCAGCCGCCCTACTCTTTGATTCGCCGCAAGATTGAAGACGAAATCCTTCCCTATTGTCAAAGGCAAGGAATCGGCGTGATCTCGTATGCCCCCATGGCTTCCGGGCTGCTCACTGGGGCGATGACCCGCGAGCGAGCGGCCGTGCTTCCTCCAGACGACTTTCGAAGCCGCAATCCGGAGTTCCGCGAGCCGCGCCTTTCCAAAAACCTCGAGCTTGTGGAACGCCTTCGCCAGGTTGGATCGCGGCATGGTCACGGA
>WNGL01004169.1_pt1 | contig 17398 bp, 15 predicted proteins | sample 5400591 | NCBI WGS metagenome assembly WNGL01 (sample SAMN13153377, study PRJNA577476) | soil metagenome | isolation source: 80 cm soil or saprolite under Garry oak tree replicate 1 | place: USA:California | collected 2016-06-15 | reverse complement strand
CAGTGATTGTACGGATCCCAAGCTGGTTCAACTCCCGGGCGAGCATGATGGCGTGTTCGTAATGAAAAGAGGGATCGCGCCCCGTGACTATCAAGTCTCCCGTCAGCGTTCCAGTCGTCTTGTCGATCTTGCCGCCAGCCCAGAGCGAAGTCACAAAACGATGCTCGGGTCCGAGGCTCTGCAAAGCCACGAGCGCGGTCGCCAGCTTGACTGCCGAGGCCGGATTGAATCTTTCGTCAACCGATTGTGCGGCGACTGTCGATCCATCGACGGTTTCCGCAAGCACACCTTGCAATCCATAAATTGACGTCAGATACGATGGCTGCACCGCTGCAGGTGTAACGGGCGAGATAGAGCGAGACGTTCCCGAGTTGTTCGCTGGTCCTTGAGCTTGTTCTACGCGCTGCTTTGCATCAGACTGCAAGACAGGAGTCGCGGAACTTTGTTGACCAAATGCGAGGGCCACGCCCAGCAAAATAATGGCCAAGGCAATTCCTGTCTTCATCAATCTCTGTCGTGCGTTCATTATTTGAATGATAGTAAGTTCAGGGAAAGCGTGTCGGGTAGGCCTCGCGTCGTCGCCGCTAATCATATCATGGAACAAGCTTGCGAGGTCCCCTCCTTCCAAAAACGCTCGATTCGATGCTGACAACTTGTGACAGGATGCATTGTCCGGGCGTGGTTCGCGTCGCAGGTTCGTTGACAGGGAAATGAACGCGCACCTAGAATTCACTTGTTGAAGTTGTGCCACGCGTTCATGCACCTGTAACCGTCGATCGTTTGCGCGTCACATATTTGGCGCGGCGCAATGAAATTCGAGCCAGGTTAAGCGAATTCACCGAAGTTTGGCACACAGCTTCAGACGCGCGCCTTTGGGAAGAGATGGTCTTTTGCATCTTCACCGCCGGCGCATCGGCAAAGATGGGCTTGCGAGCGGTAGAAGCGGTGCGGCCGTTATTGAAAGCCGGTAGGCAGAAGACCATGACGCGGGCGCTGGTCGAGGCGGGCGCCCATCGTTTTCCGAATGCGAGACCGGAGTACATCGTGATCACGCGAAATTACTTACAGAGATCGTTTTCGATGCGCCTGCGCGAACGACTGGAAAGCTTTCGCGTCGCGTCTGAACGTCGCGATTGGCTCGCGCAAGACCCGCGCATCAAAGGACTCGGCTACAAAGAGGCGAGCCACTTTTTGCGAAACGTAGGCTTCAAAGGATACGGCATCCTGGACAAGCACGTCGTTCGATGTCTGGCAGAGATGGGCGTGATTAAGTCGGCGAAGCCCCCGACCAGCCGCAAGAACTACATGGAGACCGAGGGGCGCATGCGAGAATTCGCCGATAAAGTCGGGATTGATTTTGACGAACTTGACCTGGTGCTTTGGTCGATGAAAACCGGCGAGGTTCTCAAGTAGTGGGACGACCATCAACTAGATCCACCGTTTCACGAATCGGCGTGCTGGCGCTGCTTTGTTTCGTCCTGGCAGCCGTTGCCGCGGCCACGCCGGCGGACAACGAAAAGTCGCGCAGCCGCGCTCAGCGGGCCCTCCGCAGCGGAGACTTCGAGCGCGCCGAACAAATTTATCGCGAGTTGCTGGCGAAGGACGATCGCGACACCGACGCGCGACTCGGCTTAAGTCAGGCGCTGCTGAAACTAAGACGGTTGCAGGACTCCTTCGATCACGCCGCGCGCGTCATCGCCATCGATCCGCTCTCGGCCCGCGCCCATGCACTGCTCGGGTCCGCCATCCTGGCTTCAGGAGACTTTCGCCTTTCAGTGGAAGAGTTTCGCACTGCACTAAGTTTGGATGAGAACCAAGCGATGGCCATAGCCGGTCTGGCAATGGTCGATTATTACGAGAACCGCCTGGCCACCTGCGTGTCCGGACTGCGTCGCGCAGCGAACATTGACCCCGGCGAGCCGGATTACGTTTTCAGCCTGGGCCAGGCCGCCGCCCGTTCCGAAAGGTACAAGGAAGCTGCGGATGCTTATGAACGCTTTCTCATCATTGCGCCGCGCACCGACGCCGATCGCCGGGCGCGCATTCGTGGCCTAATCGACTTCTTGCGTTATCTTGGACAACAGAGTTCGCTTTACGAACTTGCCGGCGCGGATCGAACCGTGGTCGAGTTCGAGAACCGCGATAATCGCCCGATCATCAAAGTTCGAATCAATGGCTCAAAGGACTATCTTCGTTTCGTACTTGACACTGGTTCGGGCATGTCGGTGCTTTCGGAAGAGACCGCTCGAAAATTGGGGATTAGGCCGGTAGCGCGGGGAGGTCTGGCGCGCGCGGTTGGTGGCGGCGGGCGGTTCGAGATCGTTTATGGATATCTCAGTTCGGTCGATATCGGCGAGGTTCGCGTCGCCAACGTACCGGTCTACATTCGCCATTTCTTCGACGATCATAATCCCGTGGATGGATATCTGGGGATTGCGGCATTAGGCCGGCTGGTGACTTCGGTTGACTATGGAACGCAGAGTCTGACGTTGATTCGTCAGCGCAACAATGACCTCGATCTGGGAAAGCTCATCAACAGCGTCGGAAAATCCGGTAACCTTCAGGCCGCCGAATCCAGACCTGGCTTCAATGTTCCCGTGCGAACCACGGCGAGCGGTTTTTTGAGTGGCGAAATCCTGATAGATGGAGTCAAGAAAACGCTCAACTTCATTATCGATACCGGAGCCACTGTTACCGTAATGGCCGAGAAGTTGGCGGCGCAGGATGACGTTCAGCCTTTCATCAAAGAGGGCCGAATGCGCGTGTTTGGGGCCGCGGGCATCGCCGAAGACGTTAAGATGGCCTTGCTGCCAAAGATTTCCGTCGGCGGCTATTCTCGTGAGAAGGTGGACGCGGCCGTGCTCGACCTCGAGCCGGTGAATGAAACCGCGGGCTTCCTGCAAAGCGGAATTCTGGGCGGTAATTTTCTTCGACACTTTCGCGTAGTTTTCGATTTTCAGAGGGGCGTGGTGCGACTCGAGCCGCTGGAGGCCGCGGTCCAAATCGGGAGCCCGACTCCGGAAAGCTCTGTCCAGTAACGATGAAACCCAGCACTTATCTCGAGACGTCGGTTATCGGCGCGTACCTGGACAATGGCGAGCCCTTTCGTCGCGACCTGACGATTCGCTGGTGGGAACATGAATTGTCAGAATATCGGGCGGTAATATCGCCGCTGGTGACGAGCGAACTTGGGCGCCTGGCTGAACCACATCGTTCCGCGTACCTGAAACTGGTCGCAGGACTCGAACAGGTCGAACTCACGGAAGAGGCGGCAATCCTCGCCGAAGGCTATGTCTCGCGCGGAATTTTTCATCGCAAGTTTATCGCCGATGCTTTGCACGTAGCGGTTGCTTCATTCCACAAAATCGATTATCTAGTTACATGGAACTTCGGCCATTTGGCGAACGTGAGGCGGCAAGCGCGCATCCGTCTATTCAATACGGCAGCCGGTTTCTTCGTTCCCATGATCGTGACGCCGGAGTTTTTGGTTTCGGAAGAAACTGAGGCTGCCTGAATTTGTGAATTCGACTTGAGATGTCGGATTTGGGATCTCAAATTTGAAATCTCAAATTAAAGATCGGAGTTTAACTCAAACCTTGTATCGCCGACCTAAATTCTTAACCGTGCTGCATGAGATTCGCGAAGCCATGTCGCGCGAAGCTGACTATGACGTCGATCTCTTTGCGGAGATGGTGCGGTCGGGCGCGCGCCCGAAGCATGGGCCGGCGCGCAACATTCGCGGCCAAAGGAAACACGCGCCGCGCAATGATGAAATCGAAATTGATGCAACACCGATTAATAGACGCCGACGCGCCTCTTAGCACTTTGCGCTTCGCCCTTTGCTCTCATGGACACCACCTTTGAAACGATCGGCTTGGAAGTGCCCAGCGAGAAGGCGATTAACTTTCTCGCCGAGCGCGCCGAGAATCAGGGTGAGCCTACGCGGCTGTTGCGGCGGGGCGCCGTCCTGCATGGCCGTTGCTGGAAACTCGGAGAAGGTCTCGAAGTCTGGACCGTGCTCTACGAATCAGGAACCGGCGAAGTTTTCTACGCGAACTGTCGTCCGGGTTTTCGCGCCCGCTACATGCAGCGGATCACACCCTGGGCCCTGACCGAATATGATGAACAAGGCGAAGCAGTGGTGCACGGTTACTGCGGCGGCTCGGATACCGAAGTCTTGTTCGAGCTGCAAAACCTGACGGAAGTTGGCGCGTCCGGTTTTCGCGCGCCGGCGCTGCACGTCGGCTTGTGCGGTTTGGCGTATCGCGCTCGGGTTTGCGCGCGCGAGATGGAGATGCGTTGGTTGCCTTTGGAAAAAGCGGCGCCGTCGCGCGCGTCCCACGAAAATGATTGGATACTTCGCGGCCGCGTGTTGGCTTTCAAACCGCTGCGAAATCCGCTTTCGGGCAGCGAACTCTACTGGATCTATCTCGATCTATGCGGGCTGAAATTGGAAGTGCTGGTGAATACGCGCTCGCTTAGCGGCGGGCCGCTTTATGTGGGCGGAACTCTTTCCGCTGAAGTTTGGCTTCAGGGTCATGTGTTCGACGAACAGGCACTGCGGCTTCGTTACGAAGGCGTGGATCCCGCCTGTTCGCCGCAGAGTTTTTGGCCACAATTTTCTCGCAGTAATTAGGGCTGAGATCAATCTCAATTTGAGATGTGAGATGTGAGATTTGAGATTTCTTAAGTGATTTAGTTTGGAACCAATTATCGTTTGATACCTCGCATGATCGTCCCGGCTTCTGCTCTGCTTGAATGAAGCGACTCTTAATCATCATCCTCACGTTGTTGGTACTGGCTGTTATCGGCCTCTATGTTTTCGATCAGTACTGGATCCACCATTACGATTCTCTAATTGCGCGCGAAGCCGTCCGCTATCAGGTCGATCCCGATTTGGTGTGGAGCATCGTGTATGAGGAAACCTATTTCACCCCGTGGGAGAAAGGCCGCAACGGAGAGATTGGATTGATGCAAGTTACCCCGGTGGTCGCTCGCGAATGGGCTGCCGAGACCAGCTTGACGCCTTTGGAGCAACGTACTGCCGCAGATACCGAGACGCTGTTGCGTGATCCGGAGCGCAACGTTCAGATCGGCTGCTGGTATCTCCAAAAATCCGGCCAGGAATACCGCGATTCGCCGGGGCGTGAAGCGCGGATGCTGGCGGCTTATAACGCCGGCCCCAGCCGAGCGGCGGATTGGAATCGCGTGGCTAATGGCGCTCCGCCTTTGACCGAGCAGGAATTCATCGCGCGCATCGATATCGCTTCCACGCGGGCTTATGTCACTTCAATTCTCGATCGCTATCATCGCGTCAAGGCGGCGCGGGGTGCTCCACAAAACAGTGTCAGCTCCAAAGGCCCAATGGGTCCTATCTTCTTTCAGCAGACATGACGGTAATCTATTCAGCGCGCTGGCTGCTGCCTATTGCCTCGCCGATGATCGAAGATGGCGCGCTGGCGATCGACGGTTCCACAATCGTCGCGGTTGGCCCACGCGGCGAGATAGTGTCTGCATTTCCAAATTCGCCGATTGAAGATTTCGGCCAAGCGGCGATTCTACCGGGATTAATTAACGTACATTCCCATCTGGAATTGACCGTATTGCGCGGCTTTCTCGAACCCGAAGAAAGCGATTTTTTTGCTTGGCTGAGAAAGTTGACCATCGCGCGCCTGGCTATGACGCCGGAAGATCTGATCGTATCGGCAACCTGCGGAGCGATCGAAGCGGCGCACTCCGGCGTTACGAGTGTTGGCGATGCCAGTTCATCGGGCACGCAAACAATGCCAGCGCTAAGACGTGTCGGACTCCGCGGTATTGTCTATCAGGAATCCTTCGGCCCGGATCCCCAACGAGCAGCCGAAAACGTCGCGCAACTATGCGATCAAATCGGCGGGATGCGGGAATACGAAAACGATCTGGTGCGGGTAGGCGTATCTCCGCACGCGCCCTATACGGTAAGCGCAACGCAGCTTGAGATGATTTCTCGCCTGGCCATCGATGAAAAGCTTCCGTTGATGATGCACGCGGCCGAATCACAAGCTGAGAAATTACTTTTATTGGAAGGTCGGGGCGCGTTCGCCGAAGGGTTTAAGAAACGTGCGATCGACTGGAAGGCTCCGCGCATTTCGACGATTGCATATTTAAAACGTCACGGCGTGCTGGAGACTAAACCTCTACTAGCGCACTGCATCAACGTCGATGATACCGATCTCGATCTGATCAAACACAGCAGCGCTGCCATCGCTCATTGTCCTAAGTCCAACGCGAAGCTGGGTCATGGCCATGCGCCTTTCGCTCAGTTCATCTCGCAGGGAATTACGGTGGGTCTGGGAAGCGATTCAGTCGCGAGCAATAACAACTGCGACATTCTCGCAGAAGCGCGTTTTGCGACCCTGCTCGCGCGATTTAATTGGGACGGTAGCCCGCGCGTTAGCAAGGGCGCCGAGTCCGTCGGCCTCGGCGAAGGAATCGGAGCCCGCCCTAACGTTCGGGCTAATGCACCGGTCACGGCTGAGCAAGCGCTGTTAGCAGCGACACTCGATGGGGCTCGCGCGCTGGGGATCGACGATCGAGTCGGCGCGCTCGCGAAAGGAATGCAGGCGGACATCGTGGTTGTCGATCTCAGTGGCGCACATCAACAGCCCATCGGCAATCCGGCAGCCACGCTGGTCTTTTCCTCATCGGGGCGGGATGTGCTGTTAACAATGGTGGCGGGAAGAGATATCTTTCGTGATGGTCGTATGAACACTGCGTCTGAGGAAGAATTACGAATTCGGCTGACAGAACTCCGGAGCAAGCTCGAAGGAACATGATTACCCAAGATTAATTCCCCATGAAAGATCGCATCCGGCAACACGCACCTTACGCAACGCAGCCGCAGAAGAAGTCTTTTTGAATCATTCCGATGAGGCTTCGCCTTACTTGTGCGCCATTCAACTCTCGTCCCGCGGCCGCGCCGCCTCTCTACTTCCGCCATCGAATCTTATCAACATCAACCCAGAGCGGCTCATCTTCCAGCGCCCTCTTATTCCAAATGCGAACGCTTGAAAAGCGATAATCCTCACCCCGCTCAACCAGCCCTGTCATGCGTCCTTACTCGTTATCTCCTCAATATGCAGAACTGTTGCGCACGACACGCCTTTCGAACCGGTTCTCCAGAGAACCGGTTTGCCCGTGTTCACGGTTCCAGTTTAAGGGTCATTGCTTCCAGGACGGTCTGTTCCCTTTGACCCGGCTGTTGTCCCAGTTCCCGGTATTTGCCGGCTAAGTTAATCAGACCAAGTGATTGATAATAACTATCATCAATCATTTGCAGAGCGGCGAGAGCTTCGAATAGTACTTCAGAGGCTTTGGTAGCTTGATCTCTTCGGGCAAGCCTGGGAGCGATTTCCATTAAGGCTGATGCTTTCTGGTTGGCTCGGGCGATCATAGCGGCGCGGGCAAGTGCCTGGGGCAGCATATGGTCGGCTAAAGGGAATTGGTCGGATGCTATGAACGCGTCGACAATTTCCATCTCACAGAGAACCCTTGCATAGTCGTCTCTGATCATCTCAATCACTTCAAACACCTGGCTATTATTCCCGGTACGCACATACAGTTTTGCGATCTCTCCCAGCGCGCGGTGTTGTTGATCTTGAGAATCCATCATTTCTATTACTTGCAAACCTTCTTCGCGATGACCGACCGTTGCGTAGCAAACCGCTAACTTATAAAGCAGAGTTTCGCGCATCATAAGGGTCTCGGCACCGTAAACTTCCTCAGCTTTGCCTATTTCCAACGCGTCTGCGAACAAGGTCAACGCTCTGGTGCTGTCCCCGGCCTGGTAACACTCGAGCGCCACCTTGACGTTAGCGTGAGCGAATTGAAACGGGTTTTCGATTTCTTCAATCAGTTGATCAGCCTGATCGTAACGGTGTAGCTCGGCAAATCCACCAGCGATTTGCGCTAAAGCAGAATCTTTCGCGGGGTTTTCAGATTCGTTACAAAGTCGATGCGCCCGAGCCAGGACATCCAAAGCCTGCGCTGCCTGGCCGCACTTTTCATGAAGAGAAGCAATCGAAACCAGAATAGAGATCCGCGGCTCGGCAAACTCAATCTCTTCCGCCGCGTTTGTCGCTTCCTGCAGAAGCTCGTCAGCCTCGGTGTTGCGACCATCGTGGAGAGCATGGGCCGCCAACTCAACCAAAACAGGCGCTTTCAAATCGGGGTAATCGATCGATCGTGCGACCTCGAGAGCCTGTACAGGATGACCACCGGCGACGAATGCGAGCGCAATCCGGCTTAAGGTGGGAGCGCTATCCGATAATCTATGAGCCAGAGCGATAGACTGTTCAAATGTCTCTGACTCTGCATAGGCAACAGCCATTCCCTCTGTCGCCAGCGCATAAGCGGTATCGTCTTCGATCAGATCGCATAACTGCTCGGCGTAATCAGGCGCGCGAACTTCAACACATTTGGCGGCAAGTGCTGCATGGGCCTGGTCTCGTTGGTAGGAATCGTTGATGGTTTCTGCCAGGTCAGCGGCAACATTGAGTTGCCCTGATTCAGCGTACTTGATCGCTATGAGAGATATGACTTCAGCACGCCCTTCAAGATTGTCAATGCCTTGCGCAATCTCCACCGCGCAATCAAGGAAGCTACTTCCGGTATCGTTGTCATCGGGTAATGTCTCACTCACGACAGGTTTGCGTCCTCGCGCGCGCAACTGATCGGCACTAGTGAGTACTAATTAGGAAACGAACGTTTTGCGTTCCGCCAGATAGTACTGCCACAACATTCTCGCAGCAACGGAACGATATGGACGCCAGGCTTCGGCGATTTGCGCGAGTTCAATAAACGAAGGACGCATGTTCAATTTGCGGAGTTTGCTAACGGCGGTGGCGAGCGCGACGTCGCCGTAGGGCCAGATGTCGGCACGTCGAAGGGCCATCAGCAGATAGATATTTGCGGTCCAGGGGCCGACGCCTTTGATGCCGAGCAGCGCCGCGTGGGCATCTTCGTCATTCATTCTGCTGAGTTTGTCCAATCGCCCGTCATTGAAACCGCGCGCGACCTGAACGCAGTAATGCGCTTTCTGCCGGGTCACGCCGAGCGAACGCAAGTAACTTTCACCCGCCTCGATGAAGCGTTCGGCCGTAAAGGGTTGAATGTTCGCCTTGAGTCGCTCGAACATTGAACGTGCGGAAACCAGCGAGACCTGTTGCTCAAGAACGATGCGTAACAGAGTCACGAATCCCGGCCGTCTTCCCCACATCGGCGGGACGCCATGAAGCCGATAAATACGCGCCAAATCGCGATCACGCGCAGCAAGTGCTTCAGCCGCTTCTGCCAAAGCCTCAAGTGTGAGGCGTGCTGGATCTAGTGCCACTTTGCTGCTCGTGATCCTTCCTATTGTGATAAGCGAGAACAGCGCCAAGAATCGCAAGCGAGGCGAAAACGCCGATGATTGTACACCAGCCAAATATCGCCAGCAGCCAACCAATAATCAATAGAGCAGCCAGCAGTGAAAGAATAGCCTTTCCTCGCCAAAGAAATACATCTTTGCCGCCAAAGTAATTGAGCCTCATGTTTTCGCCCCAAAGCCAAATGTCGAACCACATAAGGAAGGTAAAGGCGATAGCGCCAATTGCCAGGTGGGTTAGGGTGAGCTTGCCTAAAGGGTTATTGGGCCCGGCATCCTTAATCACCTTCGCAAGCGCAAATATTCCTCCATTAACAGCAAACATCAAATTGTATCTCTTGATCTTCCCGTCAATGTAAGTGCCGAGCGCCTTAAGCTTGAATTCATCGTCGGGCATGACTTACTCGTAACGTATCATAGCGTGCTCTTTTTAATGTGCCAGGGCCAGCCGCAGAAAATTCTCAAACAAAATTCTTCCATCCCGCGATTCGTTCGGATGTTCCCAGCGGGTGCGGCTCTTGTTCCAATCTTCAAAAGATTTTTCGAGATGGAATTGAACGGTGTAGATCAACTGGTCATCGCTGCGTCTAACCATCATCTGGTTCTTGCAAAGGTATGAAGTCGCGAGGAGCGTGAAGCCGTCGGGCACGCGATCGAGTTGCAGGCCGTGGTTTTGCCAGACGCGCAGGTTGCGTCCTTCCCTTGTGTCATCCTGCCAGATGCCCGACTGCGGATTGTCGATGCCGAGGAAGATCGGATCGGTCGGATCGACGATGCGCACCAGACGGTATTGATATTCGGTGATGCGATTGTCGCGGCGCTCGCGTTGCTCCTGGCTGTCTAAGGTGATGACGCGCGCGCCAAAACTCAAACCGATCAGTTGATGCCCACCACAGATGCCGAGCACGGGTGTTGTCGTCTGGCGAACAAAGCCAGCAAAGTCTTCAAGGATTCCCGGTTTGTAGTAATCGAAATCTCGCAACGTACCGCTGAGCACGATCGCATGGGGCCGAAACTCTGTAACGCCATCGGCAACTGCGGTCACGTGGACGATGCGGGTCTCAGGTTGCTTAACCAGACGCTCGACGTTGGCAACGATATTCTGCAAGGCCAAGTCGGCGATTTGGCGCTCGCGCTTGAGTTGAACCGAAGTGTCTTTTCCCCAATCCGCTCGCGCGACTTCCGATAGATCGTCTTCATTGCGGAGCAAGTTGTCCACAATCAACACGCGCGCTTGATTGATACTTTTCTCAACGGGCTCGTAGTTGCAGAACGTGCGCTGATTGAAAGGGAAGGGACGCGGCTCAATCAATTCGGAGCTTTGAGTTTCGCGGGTAATAGGCTCGTGTGTCTCAGTTGTCATCAGAAGATTTTAGCCACAAAAAGGCGCAAAAGGCATAAAACAAATCAAAGATAAAAGGGCTCGTTTTGATCCGGTTGCTACGCCGACTCTTCGGGGTCCTGAAACTCTTTTGTGCATTTTGTGACTTTTCGTGGCTCTCTTTGCCTGGTGCTCTGTTTGAATTCAGGGATGCGCGGTCCAGGGCCAGCCGCGGCAATCTCCGCTAGTACTTTAGCAATTAATAGCTTCCGAACGCGAGTGCGAAACGCGAGAGTTCGATCGGTTGTCATGCTGTCGGCCAAAAGCAACATGCGATGCCAGGACCGTTCAAGTTCATCCGCAACCAGCGAAATCTTGGTGATGTCGTAAGGGATGGCGACGGCTTGGCTACCGAGGCGCGCGAAAACTGCGAGATAACGCGCGGTCGGCAAATCAGGACAAAGCATCCGTCGTCGACCAACCTTTAATTCAACCCCGAGTAAGGTGTGGTAAATCTGTGGCTCGGCGCGCTTTGGGAGCATGGAAAATTCATAAGAGCGCGTGCGAATTTTCAGAATGAGCTCGCTATAGAGTCTCGGCAACCATGAGTCGCCCATTGTCTCTTCAATATCCGACAACAAGTTAGCAGCCGATTTCATGTGTTATCGAATCGACAGAGAGATGGCTGGTCGCGAACTGAACGCATTGATCACCCTGCCGGGGAAGAGGCCGAGATAAAAGACTCCGACAATCGTTAGCACCAACGCGAGCGCCGCGCTTGCGGGAATGCGCGGGGGTTCCCACGCAGCGGTTCGCTCACGAAAGAACATCACGATAATCAGACGCAGGTAGTAATAAGCAGAGACTACTGTGTTGAGCACGGCGATGACTACCAACCAAACGTACCCTTCGCGCAACGCGGCGCTAAAGACCATGATCTTTCCCATGAAGCCCGCCGTCAGTGGAATGCCTAACAAACTCAGCAGGAATATCGACAGCGAAAATCCCATAACCGGCGAAATGAAGCCGATGCCGTTATAGTCGTCCACCTCGGTACGCCGGTCCCCGCTGCGAGCAATCATGGTAACGATCCCGAAGGTGCCCATGTTCATTACGGCGTAAGTGAGCAGATAAAAGGTGACTGCGGTCAGCGCGCTGTTTCTTTCCAAGGGATCGGAAGCAGCGCCCGCGGCGACGAATCCCACCAACGCATAACCGGCGTGCGCAATCGAAGAGTAAGCGAGCATTCGCTTGACGTTATTCTGCACGATAGCCACCACGTTACCGATCGTCATTGTCAGCACTGCCATAATGGCCAGCGCTCCAACCCAACTCTGGTGCGCGTAGCCGCTGGTGCTCGCGGCCACAGTCGCGATCGGAAAACCAAATAGAAACACGCGCATGAACGAAGCGAAGCCGGCAGCTTTCGGGCCGGCAGCCATAAACGCGGTTACGGGCGTGGGCGCGCCCTCGTAAACGTCGGGCGTCCAAACGTGAAATGGCGCAGTGGCGATCTTGAAACCAAAACCAACAATGAGCATCGCTACGCCTGCGAATAAGAGCGGCGGATACAGCGATTGATCCAAGCGTCCGGCGATTGCTGCAATGTTCGTGGTGCCGGGCAAGGTCTCCGTGGCAGTCGCGCCGTAAATCAAAGCGATACCGTAGAGCAAAAATGCCGAAGCGAACGAGCCCAAAATGAAATACTTCAATGAAGACTCGTTCGAACGAACGTCCGTGCGGCGAAAGCCGGCCAGCACGTACGTCGCGATGGAAAGTATTTCCAGGCCGAGAAACACAATCACCAAATCACCGGCTGAAGCCATCAACATCATGCCGCAGGTCGCAAACAATAGCAGCGAGTGGAACTCGCCCGCGGGCAGCTTCTCGCCATCGATCCACACCGATGCGATCAGAACCGTTAGGATCGAGACAATGACAAAGATGAGCGTGAAACTCAGACGCAACTCGTCCAGCACAATCATGCCGTTGAAAGCTGAACGCTGCAGCGGCGCTGCGGCCCAAAGCCAGAGTGAAGCCATACCGGCGGCGATCAAAGCAATGATCGACAGCGCTCCCGTCACCCAACGCTGGCCGCGGCGGGAAAAGGCGTCAACCATCATCACGATCACGCCTGCAACGCTGACGATGACTTCCGGGGCGATCAGCGAGAAGCTGATGTCGGGATTGGCTGCTTGAAACGCGATCAGCGACATTGATGTTTCTAAATATGCTTAACGATCTGACTCACTGCGAACTGACAGAAGCTTATTCAACCTCGCGCGCATATCCGCTTTATAGCTTTCGGCCGGCGTGCGCATCCCGAACTGCACCGGCAGATCGACTCGGCCATCCTTGCTAAGCATTACGATCATCGGCAGACGCACTCGGGGTGAAAATTGTAGGAAGACCATTTTCGCGGTGTCGCGCAACACTGGAAAACTCACCTTGCGCTCTCTCGCGTAGCGCTTCAACGCGGTGTCGCTGACTTCCTCAGGCCGTTCAATGCTGACCCAGTAAAACTTTACCGGCCGGTTCTGATATTCAGCCCGCAGTTCTTCCAAGGCCCTCAACTCGGTGCTGCATGGTGCGCACCAGGTCGCCCCGAATGAAACCAGCACGACGTTGCCGCGCAGATCAGCCAGGTCGTAGACGCGACCATCGAGACCCTGCAACTTAAATTTTGGGTCTGTGAGCGTGGCCTTCTCCTGACCCAATGCTACGCCGTGCGTGACGAAGAGAAGGCTTAGCAAAACTGTGATTGATAATGTGCGATAGGACCGCTTCATCAAATCATCGGTCTGCCAACGCTTTCCGCACAGAGGATTAGGAGCAGCGCCGCGTAGCGGCGGATTGAGTTTAGCCCCGTCTTTTAAGGCGGGGTCAGGTCGCGTGCAAACGCACGTCGTCGCGTTAGCGACGGCTGAATCACTCCCTAATATAGCCTTCGTGGTATTCGATTCCATGGTTCTACGGGACAAGTTCAATTCAATCGTCGCTGACGCGACGCGCATGTTTAGCCGTCCGTCTACCCGGCCTTGAAAGACCGGGCTAAAATCATTAGACCGCTACGCGGTAAGACTCCTCCGAGACTAAACGCTAAGAGCTCTTCAACTCCCAATGGTGATGAATCCGCTATCGCGAGGAGTCTCGCCGCTCGGTTAAGGCAATGTTCACTCCACCTGATTGCGGAGAACTAATTCGCTGCCGTGCCGCTTCGATGCTTGCACGCGAGCGGCTCAGAAACGTCGTTGGATACATCCCCATAAAGAACATTAACACCAGCAGCGGCACCAGTAATCCAATCTCGCGCGCATTTAGATCCGAGAGCTTAGCATTTGCTTCGCTGGTCTTCGTGCCGAACACGACGCGCTGCAACATCCAGAGCATGTACACCGCTGCCCAAATCATTCCCGTTCCCGCCAGCATGGTTACGATCCAAGCGTGACGAACGATCGTCGAGGTCCAAGCTCCCATCATGATTAAGAACTCGCCGACAAAACTGTTTAGCAACGGCAGTCCGATCGACGAGAGCGAAGCGATCACGAAGAACGCCGAGAACCACGGCATCGGTCGGGCCAAACCGCCAAAGTCCGAAATCATTCGCGTGTGGCGACGCTCGTAAATCATGCCGACGAACAAAAAGAGCGCGCCGGTTGACACGCCGTGATTCAGCATTTGATAAAGTGCTCCCTGCATCCCTTCCTCAGTGAATGAAAACAGACCGAGCACGACAAAGCCCATATGGCTGACTGACGAGTAAGCCACCAGCCGCTTCACGTCCGGCTGTACCATTGCCACGAGCGCGCCATAGATGATGCCAATGACAGCCAGCGTGATCATGATCGGCGCAAACTGTTTAGCGGCGTTCGGGAACAGTCCGAAATTGAATCGCAGCAAACCGTACGTGCCCATCTTGAGCAGAATGCCGGCGAGAATTACCGAACCCGCGGTGGGCGCTTCAGTGTGCGCGTCCGGCAGCCACGTATGCAGCGGCCACAGCGGTATCTTGATGCAGAAAGCGAACGCGAACGCCAGGAACAACCAGAACTCCGCACGCGGCGAGATTGTTAGCGCACCGCTTCGCAGGGTCTCGACGAGCACGGCGTAATCAAATGTCGCGATGCCGGTCGCTCTCTGATGAATAAAATAAAGCGCGATGATGCCGACCAGCATTAGCAGCGAGCCAACCGATGTGTAAATGAAGAACTTGACTGCGGCGTAAATCTTTTGCTCGCCGCCCCAGATACCGATCAGGAAGAACATCGGAATCAGCGAGGCTTCGAAGAAAAGATAGAACAGCAACAGATCGAGCGAGACAAAAACGCCGATCATGGCCGATTCGAGCAGCAACATCAGGATGTAATACGTGAGCTGCCGCCTGGTGATCGCCGTCCAACTCGAAAGAATCGAAATCGGCATCAGCAGCGTCGTTAACAAGACGAGCCAGAGACTGATCCCATCCACGCCAAGGTGAAAGCGCGCGCCGATAGACGTAATCCAGGAATAATTTTCTTCGAAACGAAACGACGCGATGTTGCCTCCCGCTCCCTGAAGCAACAGGAGTGATACCAAGAACGAGAGCGTGGTGAAGCCCAGGACAATCCAACGATGATGCGACTCGCGCGCGCCGGGAGTGAAGCTATAGACCAGCGTCGTCGCCGCGCCGATGAGCGGAAGGAGAACCAGGATTGTCAGCAAATGATTCTGCATGGTTTAGCAGCGGGCTACCGCCCGCAGTGTCGGGCAGTAGCCCGACTCTACGTTTTATCTGATCAAAAACCTCAGCACGTGCGCGCCGTTGTACGCGAAGTAACCAATAATGATTATTGCACCGGCCAAAATGATTGCCGCGTACCCGCGCGCAAAACCAATCTGCATATAACGAAGTGTCCTGCCAAAGTTAACGACCGTTCTTCCCAAACTGTGAATCAAGCCATCGATCACTCCGAGATCGAAAATCTTCCACAACCCCTCGCGCGACGTAACCTGAATTGGATTGATGATCGCGGCGTCGTAGATCTCGTCAACGTAATATTTGTGTTCCAACAAGGTTGGCATGCGACGCAGCGGCTGAGCCTGAAACATGAACCAGCCAATTGTGATACCGGATAGCGCAATCGCGATCGAAATAAGCGCGAAGATGCGTTCCTGCGATATCTCTTGCGGGCTCGGTGTTTCAGCGCCGGAATTAGGAGCCTCGCCGACGGGCGCAACTGCCGGACGGCCATCGACCGGTTCCGGTTTTGGCGACAACCATATCGGTTCGCTTTGGGTAGCGCGCTCGGCAGTTTCATTGCCCGGCACAGCGCTAACGGCTGGCAACAGGGTCTTTTCAAAATAATTCTCGGGATGGCCACCGGCAAGCGAACTTATAGCGTAGGGAACTCCGACTAATCCGCCGATCGTTGAAAGCACAGCCAACACAATCAAGGGCACGGTCATCGACAGTGGCGACTCGCGCGGTTCGTGCGCGTGGCGCAAATTGTCAATTTGCGATTCGTTAGTCTCGTGTTCGTTGTGATGCAAACTAACAGTTTCCCCTACCTGGTGCTCGCGAAAGCGTTCTGTGCCCCAAAAAGTCATGACCATCAAGCGGGTCATGTAAACCGCAGTCAATAGCGCGGTCACCGCACCGATAAACCAAAGCGCTTTGCCGGAAGCGCCCGGAAGACTGAATTGTCCGGCCGTCCAGGTCTTCCACAGAATCTCATCCTTGGAAAAGAATCCGGCGAAGATCGGCACTCCACAAATCGCCATCCAGCCTGCGCACATCGTCAGCCAGGTAATCGGCATGTACTTTCGTAACCCGCCCATTCGGCGCATGTCCTGTTCGTGATGTGTGCCGATGATTACCGAACCCGAACCGAGGAAAAGCTGCGCCTTAAAAAACGCATGCGTCATCACGTGAAAAATCGCGGCGCCGAACGCGCCGACACCGCAGGCGAGAAACATGTAGCCAAGCTGGGAGATCGTCGAATAAGCGAGAACTTTTTTGATATCGTTCTGCGCGATGCCGATTGTCGCGGCAAACAACGCCGTCGCTGCGCCGATCATCGCGATGATGAACATTGCCGTCGGCGCATGTGTGTAAATCGCCGAGCAGCGCACGACCATATAGACGCCCGCAGTCACCATCGTCGCCGCATGAATCAGAGCTGAGACCGGCGTCGGACCAGCCATTGCGTCCGGCAGCCAAACAAATAAAGGAATCTGCGCGCTCTTGCCGGTGGCGCCGATGAAAAGGAGGATGGCGACTGAGGTTATGCCGCCATACCAGAGCATGTTCCACGCGAAAGGCTCAGGCGTCATACTTCCGATCGTGGCGAGAGCGCTTGTCACGCCTTGTGCGGGCTTATCGAAAAAGCTAATTGAGCCGAGTCCTTTGGCTGAAGTGAGAAAGAAAACCAGCATGATGCCCAGTACGAATCCCCAATCGCCTACACGATTTGCGATAAAAGCTTTTTTCGCCGCCGGTGCCGCTTCTTCTTTGTCGAGGTAGTAACCAATCAGAAGATACGAGCAGAGACCGACGCCTTCCCAACCGACGAACATCAACAGGAAGTTGTCGGCCAGCACGAGCGTCAGCATCGCGAACATGAACAGATTCAGGTAGGCGAAGAAGCGATAGTAGCCATCGTCGCCGCGCATGTAGCCGGTCGCGAAGATGTGAA
>WNGL01022348.1_pt1 | contig 17399 bp, 16 predicted proteins | sample 5400591 | NCBI WGS metagenome assembly WNGL01 (sample SAMN13153377, study PRJNA577476) | soil metagenome | isolation source: 80 cm soil or saprolite under Garry oak tree replicate 1 | place: USA:California | collected 2016-06-15 | reverse complement strand
CCTTGAACTAATACTTGGAGTCGTGGGCGGAGTGTTCATAGAAGCCTTCCTGGCGACATTGATCGCGAGCAAACGTAGCAAGAAGAAACCCTGACCCCAAACCGCAAGTTTGAAAAGGCAAGGGCAATATAAGCGACTCGAGACTTATCCTCGTTCTATGCGCTTGAGTCCTGTCACCCTAATTGGACTCGGATTGCTGGGGGTGAGTAGCGCTCTCGGTGCTTCTTTTTATTGGTTCAACCCGTTCGCCCTCCCCGGGCCAGTTCTAGGCCTCGGATTCCTTCTCTACCTCATGCTCGCTCTTGCCTTCGTTTACGGAGGTTTTGAATTAATGGTAGTCGGAGCGGTCCTAACTATTGTAGGCGCTCTTTCCGACTTAGTAAAGTGGCGCGATCAACAAGCGAAGCCCTCAGAGAATGAGCGACAACGAATTTGGCACCCGGAGAGCTCGAAGCCCAACGGTTAGGCAGTTCTCCGCGATTCTCATCTAGTCCACTATAATGTCCAAGCGGTACAAAAGACGAGGACGAACAATCGGGACGGGAGGGGCGCGACCCCGAAGTGGTTCAAATCCATGATCAAGAACGCTCATTTTAAGCGTGTCTCGGTTAGTCAGGACCCGACCGGATTCACCTAAAATTAAGGGAAATCCATTGTCCGATTCGAAACTGTTCAGTTAGAGATTAGCTCCGCAAGTCAGACATCTGAGTGTTCCTTGTTGATAACGAGCACCACAGCTTCGGCATTGGATCAAGACGACCTCCCTGAACTCTTTGATTACTTCACGTGTTGAAATCGCGGAAGACGACTTTTCGGTAACTTTTCTATCATCGAGTTTCATCCGTTCTTTGATTCTAACAATCATTTGCCCGTTCTTTCCATCGTCGGTCACTGGGAACCTCATTCCGTTGGTTAGAATGATGTACCAGCCTTTCCAGACTCTCCGTTCTCGGTTGAATAAACTCGTCGGCCCGAGGTCGATTTCTTCATAGACTATTGATTTGATTTTCGAATAGGAAATCTGGTCGTGTTCGACCCTAGCTGGAATCTTGGAAGAGTTCGGACCCCAGGTTTGCTTCTCCCAGAGAATGTGATCATCAGTGAATGTAAGTAAGTATTGATATGGGCTGTCGGTCAGCACAGCTTGGCCAAAAGCTCCAGTTGGATATGGACTAGGCTGGGATCCACTTCCTATAAGTTCGAGAATATGTCCTGTTTGTTGTCTGTGGCTGTAGGCAATCTTGGCTGATTGCGCAGTGAATTCACATGAAGAAGCGGTACATCGGTACTTATCCATGAGGGGCTCTTGGGAACTGCGATCTCAAGAAAAATAGGATGTTGTTACCCTACATCAGATGAATCGACAATTGATGCGTGGAGGGACCGGTGGGTTTCGCTATTACGTCATGGGTTTGTAATGCTACCCCTTTTTCCTGGATGACCAGAACCCAGTTAATCCCTCGATGGCGGTTCCTCAGAGCCGGGGCCTGGGAATCTGTGCCCTGCGGTCACCTTGTTTGCCTCCCGCACAGAAGATAATCTTCATGCAGTTTGGCCGCGCGGCCTTAGACCTAAACGGGGTGTAAAACCCACCCCAAAAGGAACCTAGCGGCGGAAGACCCGGCTCGTCGCCTGTTTGTCGAAAACCGTGTTGACCTTGTGGTCATCAAGTGTCAAGTTGGGAGAGATTCGGACGGCTAGCGATGAAAGACATCGGCCCCGCAAACACTGAGACTGCCTACCCCCTCTTTTTTCTAAAGGCATTTTTCCAGAGGAGGTCGTAAGCAACCCTTGGTTCCTGGCGCAATACACGGCTATCTGTAGGCGACTCTCATTACCAATCAGGTAGAATGTATTATATGCAACCAGCTAGGACCGCAACGTCCGAAGATATTTTGGAACAGTCAACTAGGAAGAAACTCTCTGTCAGCATGGTACTTTTTGGGCTCGCGATCGCATCACTGGGCTTGCTGCCCGCTTTGCCTCGATCCGCACACGCTCAATTCACAGGAATAGTCTGCCTCTCCGCAGTGACGACTTCCTGCCCGTCATCCGTGCCAACCTTCAGTGGGTCTGTGGGCAACCAAATCACGGTGAATGTCGTTATCCAAGGATCGGATTCCTTCAACAGCTTCGACATCAGCGTTCAAGCGGATCCAGCTGTTATTAGTCCTGTAGGCGTAAGCACGGCGGGCAACGTTTTTTCGGGACACGGTACCATCATCCTTGCAAACTCCACAAATACATCCACAGGGGTCGTCCGTCTTGCCGAGGCTGCGTTGGGCTTCATTACCTCCAGCCCTACAACAGGTCTGCTGTTCAGTATAAGATACAATATTGTCGGAACTACGACGGGCACTCCGATATCATATCCGACCGGCTGCAGCGGTAGTAGCGTGACCGGCACCACTACATGCGTCTCAGTTGTAAACCCTAACACACCTGGAGGGGTCGTCCCGGAGACAGCCCAAGGAGCAACATTTGTAACCACAGCCGGCTTCACTATCACGGCGAGTGCATCCTCCTTGTCGCTCCATCGGGGATCCTCAGGATCAATCTCTATTACCATCACCGGCACGGGCGGGTTTTCTGGAACAGTAAACCTCTCGGCCACCGTCTTTCCTATTGTAAAACATGACGTATCAGCTGCTCTCAATCCCTCGATTATCGTGGTCAGCGCCAGCAACATGGTCGGGACTTCATCGCTGACGATCTCAGCCCTTCATTCCACGCCAGCTGGAGCGTACACCATAACCGTGAATGGATCAAGTGGATCAGAATCTCACTCCGTGACAATCCAGGTAACCGTTAGCTAACCCCCTGCTCGATTCCGAACCTAAAAGGACCCACCCCTTTTTTCAAGGAAACAACTACAGCAATCCTGTGAAGTCATATCCGCATTCCAAGTGGTGGGCCCGCCCGGGTTCACAAGGTTACCATTGAAATTGCGAGGCCCAGATGAAACAGCGGTTGTTATCGCCTCTTTTTGTTAAAGTCGGGACCGAAACAGTGATTCGTCTAACCGAAAGTGGTTCACCCTAGAAACTCTTGCCTAGGGTTAGAGACCGGTGGGATTTGGATTTTCAGAAAAGCAGTCCATGGGACTCGAAAAGGCTGACAGGAGTGCCGTCGATCATCCCTCGCGTCGTTTTGTCATAGCTTCGTATTGATTTGGAATCTGGATCTCCTCCGGGGCTGCCATTGAACCCTCACGAATTTATTCCGAGAACAATTTCATTTGCATAGCAAAGCATTGAGTGCTTCTCCAAGACTTCTGACGAAAAAGTCATAGAGCTTAACTACATTTGCAAACATTCCGTAAGTGACCTTCGAAGGACCAACGGTATCTGAACATCAAGCTTTTCCTGCGAGGTTTTCTATCCTACATTTACGAACATCCGGTGAGATCGAAATGTGACCCGAAACCGAGTAGATGATAACTTAGAGACTGCCATTCCGTAAACGTGCCCATGCAGTGAACGGGGTAGGGCCTCTGGACCGCGACTAAAGGAACTGCGATAGAAAAAGCCAGGGCGAAGATTGCGATTAGCGTAATTGTAACAGCGGGACTTAGCATGTTCTTGGCTGCGAAGTTGAGCCCAATTGAAAGGGGAAAAGACAGCACTATTAGCCCGATAATTATCGCGTAGGGCAAGATGTAGGCGGCACCCAGGTACAGAAGTGGAGAGTTTGTGATAATGAGCGCGATCAGAACAAAGAAACCTCCAGTGGAGAAGGGTAGAAGGACTTGCCTAAGACGCCTCCACGGCTGACGGTTCAGGAACGCGAATTGCAATTGCTTCACGCAATCAATGCCTCCCCGAATAAATGAGTTTTTCGACAGTAGTAAGTTGGGCAGCTGAGAATCTGAGGGACTTGGGATTCCAACGCAGCATCCGTCTATGTTATTAGCTATTCAAGTGCGTTGACGATGTACTCTTGAACAAGGGACTGGTGGTCTTCGTAGTAGTACTATCGTTGTCGATAGGATTGATAGTATATCTCCGCGGCTTGTCAACTGTCTCCGACTTGGAAAATCGCAACAACGGAGGGGGGCATGCATCATATCCCAATTTTTCACTTGCTCAGCTCAAGCGAGCCTCGACGACGATAGTGATTGGCGTCGTTACACAGCAATTTGCGAGCTACGGTGCTACGGCGACTCTACCCAATGATATAGTATTCCAGTATACAATCTCAAGCTATATGAAGGGTAATGGAACAAGCTCAGTCTACGTCACCGATTCTGGTTCTGATCCGAACGATCCGATGGTTGCGAAAAACGGTGACGCATTGATAGCTGTGGGACAATCTTATGTTCTGTTCCTTTCATCTGACTGGACGTGTCTGCCTTCTCCTCCATACGCACCCTGCACCCTCCCTCCAACTCCTTTGAATAACACATATCACATTGTGGGGGGGCTCGAAGGAAAATTCCTTGTGCTAAGCGGCCTAGTGTTTTCATATTCGGCCCTCTACCCGATTGCTGATCAGGGACTCGGAGCTTATGTTAATGGTACAAATGTAGATTCGTTCAAATCCGAGGTAGTAAGAGCTTGAAGCAGGCATGTCGGGGATTTTGTTGCGCGTTTCTTGTTCTAACTATGGCGTCTACATTCTTGGCGAGTGACATCACTCCGGTGAACGGGTGGAAACTAGAGGCTTGCAAGTGGAGCACCCTGCCTGTAACATACTATGAAGACTCTAGCCTATCGACTGCAGATGCTCCGTCGGTTGGACTCGCGGCCCTGGCATGGAACGATGTCCCCTCGTTGCTGACGATAACACAAGTGTCTTCCGCAAGCAGTAGCAATGACATCGTTGTTTACAGCATTAACGATGCTAGCAAGTCTTGGGATGGCCAGACTACATACGCTTGTTCTGGTAATTTTGTGCCGCCGGTTTCCATAACCCTTAACGATTACCAGCTTAACCTTGAGATTAGCGTGAACCAGCTCGGAGCAGGCTACCAAGATCTTGCGATGAGTGTTGCCGGGCATGAAATGGGCCACGCATTTGGGCTCGACCACTCCCAGGTACAGCAGTCTCTAATGTGGTACAGTAGCACTCGTTGGTTCACTTATCGAATATTTGTTCCCGTTGTCGATGATGTGCGAGCTCTCGCGAGCGTGTACGGCTGGGCTCAGGACACCTCCTTTTCCGCCGAGGTGTATCCTCCCAGCTCGGCACCATGTTCGTTGCTACCGTGCTATCCTCCATATTATCTAACTATTCCGAGTCCAAGTCCGACGTTTTCAGAAACGTTTGTACAGTCAACACTGCCGAGTTCCCATCTTGCACTAATGTTTGCCTATGTGACGCCTATTACCCTGCACCGCTTCCACATGGGCTGGGAGAAATACTCCAATGATCCCACCGATACCCTGAACCGATACGCTACACTTGAGTTGGATGACGATGGAGCAAAATTCGTTAGCGTAACCAACGGCGGCGCTACCACCACTATACAGACCTTCGTAGGGAGCAACCAGATTTCGGCGAGTAGCTCGTATTTTCTTGAGCTGCTTGTTGAGTGCTGCAGCGAACTCAAAGCGACCGCCTATGCATTCATGGGAAGCCCTTTCACTAATAATGGGGGAGAAGTGTACCTAGGCAACTTCGATTCAGGCTCGGGTATCATTGATGGCTGGACAACCGCAAATTACTTCGACACCTCGGTCTGGACTGGCTCCTCAGATCCAGCGAGCAACTATGAAGTGAACGAATTCTGGAATTTCCAAAGTGGTCCCAAGCAACCTCCCCCAAGCCCAAGTGGGGGTGGCGGTGGCGGAAGCGTTGCGCAGGGAACAGAAATACTTACACCCAACGGTAATATCGCAGTTCAAAACTTGAATGTTGGTGATACAGTCATTTCAATAGACCCATTCACACAGCAATCATATCATAGTACTATTACAAGCATTAATATTGTCACTGTCGACAACATGCTGATATTCCATACAGCAACAGGACTGCCATTGCGCGTTGACATCAATCCCAGATTGCGATTCAACGCTATCCATAACGGTCTTTCAGGCTTATGGTCAACCGTGCTGTTGGTGCCTGGTGATTCACTGTATCAATCAGGGTATGGATGGACGACCATAACGCGAGTAGACCGGGTCTACGGCGGACAACACACATACTATGATTTGCACCTGGACCCTTTGCATGACTATATCGCTAATGGATACGCGGATTGTCCATGTAAGACATAAGATGGATTCATTTTTGACTTGGGAATTACACCCCTCTTTCAAGGCCCACACGGCTACGGTCGGTTGGGATGGATAATGAGATACAGGACAACCGGAACATCCAACTGCTAACCGAAACACTGGTCGACCACCTCCGTACCGAAGTTGCAAAGGCAGCCGCCGGTCAAGACTTGGGCCTCTAGAGATTCAAGGGTAACATGGTGGGCCCGCCCGGGTTCACAAGGTTACCATTGAATCGAGGAGGCCCAGTCGATACGACGGCTGCTACCTTGGAACCCGAAGATCTTTAGAACCACTATCTAGAGGTTTTAGGCAGAAAACTCAGAGAAGTCGTGCTCGGCCACGCAACCGAACCAACAGAGCCAAAGAAAGCAGTACAAAGTCCATGACGTCAAAGCGGGACCGGTGGGATTTGAACCCGTGCAAGTTGCCATTGCCACCTCTCAGAGCTTATTGTCCCTACTCCCAGGTGCAGTCTGTACTCTAGGGTCCGGCAACGTCCCTTGAGGAATTGAAAATGTGAGAAGATGACAAATCGAGTTTACGTTGATGCCAGGATTGAAGGTATACAGGACCCGAACCTACCGAACCTACCCAGAACGACTTACGTCGCTTACGTTGTCGAGAACGTACCTGGCCTTCAAGGATTTGATAAAGTGGACGCAAATGAAACAGACGACGCAGAGTTACACGCTATTGCCTTCGCCATTCAACAACTAAAAGGTCAGCTGAAACAGTTCACCGTATTTTCCGACCACGAACCTGCCGTGTCGCAAATACTCCTCAAGGACAGAAGCGGCGGGAAGAAGCGACCGATCCTACTCGAGATTCTGAATGAACTAGATTCAAACTCCTCGATCAGAGTCAAACTATTCGGCAAGAATCCAGCACACAGGGTCCTCAACAAGTATGTTGCCGGTCTAAAGGCTTCTAGGAAAGACTAACTCCGCATTCCTTTGCTCCATCGCTGAATCAGAAGGGATCGGCTTTATTGTCGAGTTGATGAGAACTATCATCCAATATGGGCCTTCTTTCCTGGTTGAATGACCTCTTCGAACCCCATGAGGAATACGGCACTCCATCAGTCACCATCACGGGTCAACCGGTTAGAAGTAAGGCAGAGAGAGTTATCGCCGATTACTTCACTCGCCACGGCATTCCCTACTACTATGAGGCCATGGCAACGACTAACGACTGGTTCATCTTCAAATCCAAGATAAGCAGACCCGACTTTTACCTTCCACAATACAACCTCTTTGTCGAGTACTGGGGCTTGGTCGATTCACCTGACCCGGGAACAAGAGACAACTACATCAGGACAATGCGCTGGAAAATGGCACAATATCGCAACAACAACATCAGATTCGTCTCAATATATCCCTCAAATTTGACCAACCTCGATTATTACTTCAAGAGAAAATTCCGAGAAGTTATGGGGTTCAATCTCCCAATCAGCCCAATAGTCACAACATGTCCAACATGTCACCACCAAATACTAGACATGCCACTACACATCAAATGGCACACTTACAGCACGGTAGCCCGATTGTAGCACTGCTATTCTGCGAGAACTTACGGGGCCTCAGAAACTGGGGCCAACACTCATCGCAGGCCTCAGTACTATCTGTGTGTCCCGACAAGGCATTGGTGGAAAGAGAATGAAAACGGTTGAACACAAGAGAATCCCTGAATCGAAGGGGGAAAAATGGCTTCAAGAAGCCCTAGAGATAATTAGGCATGGGCCGGGGACTGAATCTAGAGGGAAAGGGACGAGTCATACTAAGAACCTACCTGGACCCAAGGCTTCACGCAGCAGATACATCAGTTATTGGGTGACAAAGCAAAGATTGAAGCAGGTTGAGAAAGGCATCTATGCTGAGAATGACTGGGACCCGTTACAACAACAGCTTCCCGTTCATATTGCTGAGGTCGTTCTCAACCAGCTTCTCACATGGGAAGACCTGTTTGAGAGGGAGAATATTCGCAGAATCGCGGCTTCCTTGGGAATAAATTCTGAGAAGATTGGTGACTCCTATGGCAAAGTTCTGAGGTTCCAGCGCGAGAGTATCGAGAAGGCGATTGCAAACGCATTCGTAATACGTCTACAGAAATCAAGTCAACCAAGTGATAGTGAGAACTCTGAAGACATGGTGATAACTCCATTTCGGGAAGGGCAGTTGCCCGGGCCTCTTTCCAGCAAAGAAGGCAGGAGAGCAGAGGAAAAAATAAGAGAAGCGAATAGGTGGCACTATGAACTCGCCAGAAAATATGAGAATAAAGCGTTGTCACGCTTCTACGGTCATCCTCTTTGAGTGCAAGTGTTGAGATTGACAATTGTCCCCGGTGTAACACCACAGTGGAACTAAAGCGTGGCTTTGAGCATGGTGCACTAGAACCTGATGACGATGAAGAGTATCCTACAATTGCTTCTGCAACCTGTCCGATTTGCGGGACAAAATTCAGGCGCAGAGAGGCGAATGGGTTAGCAATCTACGAAGAGTGGACGAGCACAATTCGAGAGATTGATTTCAAGGGTATTAAACTCGGACCGTTCCTACGTAGATGGAAGAAGCTCAAAGAGAAAAGAATTCCACTGGATACGGAGGAGGATGAGGACGAGGAAGATGACGTCGACAATGAAGAGGACGAAGGGCCTGAATTTGATGAGTCCTAATCTTAGGAACCCGGGCACTTCAAATCATCAAGCTCGCTTACCTCATCATTGCAAAGTTAAATGTGAACTATCGGTCTGGTCACCGAAGGATCACATTAGCGAGGTGTGAACTGGAAATTGTCGGATATTGCCGTCCAGAAGGTATTGCCAGAAACCAAGCCTAATTTTGCGAAAATACTCTACGACTTGCGCCAACATCTCTCTCTTACACAATCGGAGATGGCCAAGGAGTTGGGAATCAGTCAGCCGGTGGTGTCCCTGATAGAATCGGGTGGAATGCAAGCTTCTCGTAAGATTGCTGAAAAGATCATCAAGCTCTCACAGACTATTGCACAAGAGGAAGCTGAGGCCTCAGAGAAGAGTACCTTCGGTGAATGGCTAAGAGATCAAAGAGCAAAACACAACATCACTCAAGCCCAGCTAGCCGAGAAAGCTGGTATTTCCCAGCTGACCATCTCATTCATTGAGACCGGAAAAACCCAGAGTCCGCAGAAAGCGACCGTACAGGCTATCGAGAAAGCCCTTGGCAAAGGGCTCCCCACCGAAGTCAAATCAGAAATCTCGGAAGAAACTGAAGTTGGAGGACTTGGGGAATACTTTGGTCCGTTCCCGACAAAGGACTTGGAAACAAACGTGGCCAATGATACTCCGGGAATCTATGTGTTCTACGACATTCTCAAACGACCAGTATACGTTGGCCAGACATCTGATCTCAAATCAAGAATTCGGGGGTATCAGGACTTCTTTTGGTTCAAATCGCCTATCGCGGATAGCTTCGCCTATATTGTCGTCAAGGACGAAAAACTTCGGAGACAGGTCGAGGCCGCCATGATAAAACTGGTAGGCGAGAACGCTATATTCAACAAGCAACACAAGATCGCGTAGTTATTTCGAAGCCGCCTTCTGAGCTTAAGTCTGCGGCGGGACTAGTTGATCTTCTTGCTCTCATTTAATCTTCTTTTCAAGCCCGCTCGATTCCCCCAGTCCCATCTCCGAATGCAAGTACAAGAAACATTCACTTTCGGGCATCTCAAAGTAAAAAGTTAAACGATGGAGAAGGTAGTCTTACCGTGAAAATGGGACTTGGAGATTTCACCCCAAAGAGCTTGCTGGCCTTCATAGTGGCCGTTTCGCTTCTCGCATATCTTGGTGGCATAGCATCCCACAATGACCAACTCGCTGGTGCTGGTGGTCTAATCTTTGGCGTGTTCGCCATCTTCTTCGTCGCCTTTCTCATCTTGTCCTTAGCGCGGAATGTTCGGCACTTTTAGTCTGCAGACTGTAGATCCAGCAGGACAGAATCAGAGTCATTCGGAAACGGCGGGTAGACGGGATGCTTCTGTAAAATGACCGCGAAAGAACCGGTTTCAATAGACGATATCATGGCAGAAAGTTGGGACAAGTTCTCGACCCTACACGATAAGGCCGAGACTGCACTCAAGGCTCTGAGCAGAGAACTACCGCCCGACCTTTATGAATCGTTAAAGGTAGAATTGCTCGGGCTCATCTTTCCGAAAGGCCATGCGACCAAACTTAGCGTAAGGCTTGTCATTGACACCAACATCATAATTCGGGACTCGTTCCGAGTAGGAAAAGGAAAACCCTCAACCACTGAGAGAATTCTCTCTTCCCCCTTCGTCGAGTTGCTAGCACCTCCCAATATTTTCGAAGAGGTACGGGAGACGATTCAGAAAGATCTACCGCCAGGTGCATCTCAAGAAAGGGCACTTGGTCACGCTATGTCTATTCTCTCAAAGGTCAAGATAGCGACCACGAAGTACGCTGCATATGCGGTCGTAAGTTTCGACAAGAAGGCGTTCGACCATTTACCTGAGATGAAGAGGTGGGAATTGAGCAAAACTGTTCAGGTGGTTCAAACGTATGAAGCGGGTACGCTCTCGTTGTTCCTCGTAGGTATGGGGTTCGATCTATCCTCAAAAATGTTCCAACAGCTTCTCGTCCTTGTTCTGAAGGGATTGGAAGAGGTCGTACAGATTGTCGTAGCATTGACCGGGCTGCTCGTGAAGGGTACTATTGATGCGCTCTCTTACCTCCCTCGCTGGGCTTGGGCGATAGTCCTGGGAGCTGTTGGAGTTGTTCTTGTACTCGCAATCATCAATCATGAATTCCAAACCGCGTTCACGGAAACAATTGCCAAGGTCCTCGACGAGATCAAAATCATATTCAAGGGCCTGTTTGAAGCATTAGAATATTTCTGGGTGGCGATTAAGGAGATTCTGATAATGATCTGGAACTTGACAGCGCCAGTTGTGGTGCCGAGTATGATTGTTATCACTGGAGTGATATTCAAGACGTTGGCCGGATTGCTCAGACAGGCGCATGGAAATTTCGACATCTTCACGTCGGAGTCCAAGTGACCAAGGCTCTCGAAGAACGTGGACCATCTCGTCAGATCACGCCTTAGGCAAGTCTTAGGTGAAGCCTTAGATTCTCAACGTTGTCCTCCAACGACGACCCTCTTATAGTGTCTAAGATGATCTTCGTCAAGAACACAACGTCAACATTACGATTCTTCTTTACGTCGTCGACCTCATAGTGAGCCTCCTCACAAATCATTGTGGTATCGGAGAGTACTACGAGTTGAGACGGTGATGTCCGGAAAATAGAGACAGCGTAATCCAGCCACCGTTTCTGGGACCATGCGGCTCCGAACTGGAAGAAGTTGGGGTCAAGTTTGATTAGGCTAATTCGATGGGTAGACCGTTCGGCCTCTGAATAGTGGTAAGTCTTACCCCAACGAGTACTATCGACAGTTTGCTGCGCCGTGAAACCGAGGGCGCCAAGGGCGGGTGCGAGATGGTTGAATATCTCGTTGGGCAGAGTTAGCTCTGTGGGAAGCTCATCAGGGGCTACATTATTCGATCCTGGTTGATCATTAGGCGAGTTTCTTCCAGCGACGGAAATCGGTACGCCTTTCAAAGTGAATAGGATCGCGAAGACTAGAAGCGAGATAACCACTAAAACTACGATCGCTGCGGTTACTATTACTAGTCCTTGGGCAATGGCGAAAATACCGAGAAGTACCAGGCCTATGATTATCAGCGCGAGTAGCTGAATTGGTTGAGTTATCTGCTTAGCAGCTTCAAGAGGTCTTGATACATCACCTATTTCCGATTGTGATAGCAGAGACTTTTGACTCCGCTAATGGTCTCTTGCTGGCAAGCTTGGAACTGCTTCGCTAAAAATCGATCTAAGCTCATTTTTATCGTCCGTTTGCATTACCCTGCGAATCATTTCCGGATCGACTGGGAGTAATCGTATGTCTGCCTCCTCAGCGAAGCTCTTCAGGCCTGCCGATGGTTTGGCGCCAATCATTACGAGTGCAGAATCGACTCGGGTGGGATTAGCAACGTTCAGGAGAGTTCGCCAACTTGAGGAGGCAATTCGAGTCGCGAGAAGTCTACGGGCCGACTCCATTCCGTTGGCGTCCTCTGCAGGAACATCCTTTTCACCGCCAACTTTGATCTCCAGAATGAGTAGCTCATCATCCTTGAACGCGAGAATGTCCGGAGAGATGGGTAGTGAAGATATTCCGCCTATGCGTGGTTCATTGAAACAAGTGAATCCAGCAGCTTGGAAAAGTTTGGTGACGGCTGTTTCGGCTTCCTTATGACTCAAAGGCGGGTGAAAAATTCCGATTCTGCGACTGGTAGCGGTAGGTGGAGTCGGGCCCATACACCGTTATTGTGTGATAGGAAATTTAGTCTTTTCTTTGCCTAAAATGCACTGTAAAAGATACATTATTGCAGGTGATTCTGACCTCGACTGGGTTCTCGCAGTCTTGATTTTTCGGTAGTCTCCTCGACGTTGCGTGCTCACCTGTTTAGGGTCAATCCTACGCGGCAGGAATCCTCGTTTGTTCGATTAGGCTTCGACTGTTGCTATCGGTCCTTTCTTCTCGGTGGCCAATGCCATGGAGAGAACTTCCCGAACCCCGTTAATTGCCTCAAGATACTTCTTGACCGCAGACAAGAAAAGGCCGGCCCAATCCGGAGGGAAGGTTAGACCCCAATTAACGACGACAGCCACGAATCCTGCATCATCTGGATGAACTGGGAAGGATTTGTTTCTGAGAGTTCGAATGTCCCGAAGCTTCTCGATAATGAGCTTAGACTTCTCTACAGACGCACCCGTCTTCGTGAGCCATTCTTCCATGGACACTATTGACTTCTTGTTTTCCGAGGAGCTACCAGGGAAGGACATCTCATCGACCAATATGCCGAGAGCTAGAATCCTATTGGTGAAGTCCTCTTCCGTGACGACTGGATGAACCAGGGCCCAAATTTCCGCTTCTCGTTGGTCAAAGAGGTTGAAGTGAAGATTTTGTTGTACCTTTTGATTAATACTCCTTCGAGTCTCGACAATACGGTCGACGAGGTCGACTAGGTCTTTTTGAAACTCAAGAGACTGGCCAGATATCTGTTGCTCAATTTTGAGGATCTCATCATGTGTCAGCTCCTGAGCCGCATTTCCTCTGATAAACACCATCTGAATTGGTCCGCCGACATTGGGATCCATGTGTGACGCCTGCTTGATTGCATATGCGGCCCACTTGGATGCCTCGCTGAGTGTAGAGTCTGGTTTGTAGACTTGCTTGAGGATGTATTCTCCGTAGAGGTTACTCGATCCGAAACATTGATAGTCGGAATACTTCTCAGAAATTCCCTCCGGGCGAATCTCGAAGATTCCTTCGGGAGTCGCACACACTAGGGAGAAATCGTAATCCTCTTCAGTTTCGGACAACGCTATTCTCTCGCGATACTTCTTTGTGATGCGGAAAACAGCTTCCTCACAGAGATCAATGAAGGTCTTCGGAGAAACTATGCTCCTGTTCGCGACTTCTTCCGCTATGCTTTCGATCGCCTTGGAGGTCATTGAGACTGCCCCCAGAGATGCAAGGCAGAAGCAGTCATTAATCACTTGGAGCTTCTGATCCGCCTCCCTCATGAGGGGGGGCATCCCCGTAGAAGATGGCCCTGCTATCGGAGGCGATTAGGTTTCCATCTCGACACCGTATGACCAAGATCAGAGTCAAAGCCGGTCAAGGTGGGGAAGAGTGGTTGTAAATAATAAGGGTTGAATGGACAAGTGGGGGGACCTGTCGATTTTTTTTCGCAAGGCCTAAGCTGAAGTGTTATGGTAGCAGGGAGAATAATGAGACGTAAACTAGGCGATTGGCGAGACTCTAATCAAGCTAGTTCCTGTAAGGATGTGGGCTCTATCTTGCGATAGACCCTAGAAGGGTCCGAAACTTCGCCTTGAACAGTTAGGATGTCTTTCTCCACTGATACCCCGAATAGTCTGCTGTTTTCCTCGAGATACGGTAAGATCAGCTTCCAATCATTCGTGGTGAGGTCTGTTAGTCGTCCGCCATTCAATTGCTCACTCGAAACTTTCCTGTAAGGGTCCCGAATGAATATCGCTCCACCGGAAGCTAGGGAGAACAAGTTGCTTCCGGGATAGGGATACTCTTGTTCCACGAATCGTCCATCAAATGACGGTTTCAAGCCGTTAACAACGACGAACCCACCACCGTTGTACGGGTCTCCTGCCATGAAAGATTCTGCAAGGTAATCAAGGCAGGTTCCGTTGATCACAACTCTTGGCCTGCCTACTGCGTTGATGAGTGGTCGTCCCGCTGCGTTGCCGAGCACGTACACGTCACCGCCCTTCGCTGCATACATGAAGGCCTGACCCACGTCACCGTGAACCACTAGTTTTCCATACTTGAGAATCTGGGCAGCCTGATCCTGAGCCGCACCATGAACAGTTATCTCACAACCATCAATACCGGACGCAACATAGTCGCCAACATCACCATAGCAGTCAACCTTCAAATTGTTTGTTCGTGGACCGAGGCCGCTCCCAATGAACCTATGGCCCCGAAGGTTGTAGAGTAGAATGTTCTTCCAGCCTTGACCATACACATCGACCACAAATCTGGCAGCGCTGTCGTCTCCTTCAGACGGAAACTCTAGAGTATCAACAACTAGCACCTGCTCGTCGAATAGTGGATGCACCAATCTAGACCTATTCTTCCAGTCCAGTCGAGTGTACAGGTCATAGCTCGATAGTGAGATAGAGGAGAAGACATCGTTCAATGCTTCATGGTACAGTTGTAGTAGTGAGCTTCTTTTCTTCCTCCCAGAATCATAGATTCTGTCGTAGAGTAGTGAGAGTGATTTTATTGCGAATTGTCGGGACTCTTGTCCCTTCATAGCCAGCCGTTTCAGCTCCTCCAGAATCTCCCCTACATACTGGAAGCCAGCATCCCTCAACGCGGGACGAACATACTCATAGAATCCCAACGGGTCCTGAGTACCGGGACCCTTCTGCAGCTGAATAGCAATACTCGCATTCAGAAAGACCGAAGAACCCACTTGAGGCAACCAGTCCTGCTTCGGCAAATCAATTATCCTTCCAAACTTGTCAGCACACTCCAGCTCCTTCCCATTCTTTCCGTCCTTTACAGTAAAGAGGAAAGCTCCGCCGTCAGTGAAGCTTCCACCCCTCGCATTCCAGTACGAATCCGCAAATCTACTCGGAATTCTCTGATCTTCCTGCAATTTTCCTAGTACAGCATTAATCGCCTGCCTTTCAGAAGCAATAATCCCGATCTTGATCGGACCCTCCTGAACAGCAAACACTTGGGGTCTCAGCATCGAAGTATCCGTAATCCCGAGCAACTGCCACGCGTTCTTCTCCACATCATTCCTAGCCACAATGAAGAACCATGGGCCATCAGGGGACCCGTGAATATGCGTCGACTGTATCAACCGGTAGATCTTTTTCTTCTCCTCCGGCAGCATCTCAAAATCTCTCTCAGTTGTCGGTGCCAGAGCTTCAATCAGATACTCCAGCGGATACTTGTAGACGCGGCTGAGAAGGTCGAACAATAACACAGAGACCTCCGTATCAGTCAAGAACAACGGGTGAATGTTCCGCTGGGCCAAATACTCCATTATCGAATGATAATTCGCAAAATCACCATTATGCACCAACGCCTCACGCAAACCCACAAACGGATGCGCGCCACCGGGATGCCAGACCCGGCCCTTCGTCGGATACCGATGATGACCAATCCAGACATGAGCCTTGAAATCCTCTAATCGGTAATACCTGACAACATCATCCCCATAACCCACCAGCTTCAATACAACCATGTTTTTTCCATGGCTGACAACGAAGGCCTTCTTCTCGCCCAATGACGAGTAAAACTGCTGGTTTAGCCGGTAAGAGTTCTGGTAGAGAAATTCATCCTCAACCTCACTCTCCTTGAGACCCTCCAGACCGTTTTTTCGACCAAACTCCGCAAGAACATCTCTCCTGATCCTGACAAAATACCTGTAAACCTCAGGCGGTTCTACCTCCAGACCTGAAATCGAATGATAATCATCGACAGCCCCTACCCTCGCCTCATGATCAACCACAAAGAACGGCCGGATATGCTCGTCCTCGACCTGTTTTCTAACCGATTTATCGAGATAGGCAACCTGTAGGATGTAGTCCTCTTCCAGGATTTTCTTGGAGACCCCTAATTGTTCTGGGACCAGTCCGACAGCCGCGATCCCTCCACCTTTCCCGTTTCCCCGGTTCCGCATCTGGACAAGAGATTGGAGGAGATATTTTCCTTCGAGCGGGACGTTGCATGCGAGGCCCACGACGCCGCATCCACCTTCTGCCTCCTGTTTGCCGATCTGGACACTTGTTACCGGCAGAGATCTTCTCGAATCAATAATCCGCTCTCCAGACAACGCTCTCACTTGTACCTCGCCAGCAGGTCCTTTCGTCCTCGCAGATCCCGGACACTCTCCAACCCGAAACCAGCCAGTATCGATCTTAGCCGCTTCGACCATGCAGTGAAGAGATTCACAATCCTCGTCTCGCCCCATTCAGGCTCGATAAGTCGTGACAGCTCCGGGTCCGTTGTCGTAATGCCTACCTGGCACCCTCGCCCTCTTTCGCAATTTCCACAATGCGTGCAACCGACGGCCACTGCTTCGGCAGTCGCCACTACACAACCATCAGCACCCAATGCAATCGCTTTCGCTACATCGTCAGCCGTCCTGATACCTCCGCTTGCAATGAGTACAATGTCGTCCCGGACACCTTCAGAGACTAGGTAATCGTGGACCTTTGGAATCGCATACTCGACTGGCATTGCAATGTTCTTTTTCGCAATCTCCGGCGCAGCACCGGTCCCGCCATACCCGCCGTCGATATGGATGATGTTCGCTCCAGCATAGTAGCTCCCAATCGCCACCATGTCCACATCCGTTGGCGTGGACACTTTCACTGATACAAGCGCGCGTGGATTCACGGTCTTGATCCAGTCAACATGCTTCTTGTGATCCTCAACCGAATAGACACTATGGAATGGAAACGGCGAGTAAAGACTAGTAAACATCGAGGACTCCCGCATCTTCGCAACCTCCGACGTCACCTTGTCAGCCAACAAATGACCGCCGAGACCGGGCTTCGCGCCT
>WNGL01004305.1_pt1 | contig 17399 bp, 16 predicted proteins | sample 5400591 | NCBI WGS metagenome assembly WNGL01 (sample SAMN13153377, study PRJNA577476) | soil metagenome | isolation source: 80 cm soil or saprolite under Garry oak tree replicate 1 | place: USA:California | collected 2016-06-15 | reverse complement strand
CAAGGAGGCTGCCTGACCATGCCCCTGGTTCTCCGCCGCCCAGTGTCGGCCGGTGCTCGGCCCCGTCAAGGTCGTACCTCCTCGGGCCTGCCGGCCCTGCGGGGGCTCCACCTTGACCGTGCCTGCGCTCCGGCGTTTCCTGGCAGCTACGGAGAACCAGGCACCACCAAGATCAGCCTTACTCAGGTCTCCACACTTTCAGGGGATTCCCGGCTGGCGGACGGTGCCGGGGTATCTGGTGAGCTTGACGGCGGCCGACTCGGCCACCTTTGGCTTGTTGTAGCGGCCGGGCCGGTCCAGGGTGATGGTCTTGTAGTCCTTGCCGGTCAGCGCGTTGATGTGCCGGACCAGGGCGGGTGAGCGCATCCGCAGGGTGGCGAACTTCACGCCGCGCTCGTCCAGCTCGCCGAGGACGGCCTGGGTGGTGACCTTCTGGTCCATGATCAGCATCTTGGGGTCTTTCCCGGAGACGTTCTTCCAGTGGTCGCAGAACGCGATGACCTCCCGGTTCTGGGTGGCCTTGGAGAGGTCAGCGTTGGCGTAGACCAGGTTGTGGGTGCCGGAGTCCTGGGCGAAGAAGGTGAGCACCGAGCGGGACCGCTGGGAGCGGGTGGGCACGTAGTGCTTTTCCAGGACCGGATCCTGACCCCAGTGCATGACGGCGTGGAAGTCCAGGTCGAAGATCGCTTCCTCAGCGGTGGCCAGGCCCGCAGCGATCATCGTGGCGTCGAGGGCGGCCAGGAACCGCTGCTGGTGGTCGTGGCCCAGGCGGTAGGAGTAGTCGGTGAGCGCGGACTTCTTCGGCAGCACCGACAGGCCGGCGAACAGGGCGCTGGCCGGGTCGGTCAGCAGGTCACCGGCGTGGGAGACCCGCCGGGTGGCGGTGAGCTTGAGGGCCAGCAGGGACAGGATGCGGCTGACCGGCGGGATGGCCGCGGTGCCCGGGTAGCCGGCCCTGGCGACCAGGGCCGGCAGGTCCAGGGCGATCAGGTCGGGGACGGCCAGCAGCAGGCCGGCCAGGCTCGTCTCGCAGCGGGCGGGGAACGCATCGAAGTCGATGACGCGCGCGGCGGGCAGGCGGGTGTCGCGGCCGGCGGTGGCCGGGCTGGCGCTGGCCTCGGCCGCGGGACCGCGCAGCAGCCGGCCGAAGCCCTCCTCGGCGAGGATCTGCCCGACCCCGGTGCGGTTCAGCGGGCTACCCTCAGCGGACAGCCGCCGGGAGATCTCGTAGACCGGCAGGCCGTCCCGGCGCAGCTCGATCACCCGGTGCCGGGCGGCGTCCTTTCTCGGCGCGCTCTTGGGGCCGGGCGTGCCGGGCGGGGCGAACAGCTGCACCTTTCCGGCGCGGAAGTCGCGCAGCAGGCTGGCCATGCTCGCCCGGGTGTATCCGGCCCGGGCGCCGGCCTCGGCGACGCTGACCCGCTCCACGAAATACGCGCGCAGCGCCTCACCGGTCTATCAGAAGCGGCGGGCGAGCGGGCGGAGCCCGCATGCCCGCGCGTCGTTCCCGGGTCAGCCTCATAGCCCCAGGTCAGATGGCCTGATAACCGGATGCGCGGGCCGTGCGAATGTACGTCACGAATCCATAACACTTCTGGTTTGGTCATCGTAAGAACATTTGAATCTACCTCCTACCGACAGCTCGGCTGATCTTGCCTCAGCACATCTCTGCAGTTCAGAACGGGGCTCGGGATCAAATACCCGTTATCTGACCCGGATCGATGGAGGGAGAATTAGTGCGCGTGGAAGTCCGCGCTAAACAGAGCGTGGCCGGAAACAGCGATCGCGAACCGCCGATCTGCGGGGCCGGAGGAGCGTCAGGCCATCGCCCGCGATGAGCACAGATATGGGCGGTCTGCGCGCCCTCGTTCACGGCTTCCCGCGCCTGGGCCGTGCGGGATAGGGGCGTGAGGTTCATCGCGTCACCCATGGCCCGTGGGGCCATCTGCTCTTGCCTGCGGGGCGGCCGTAGGGTTCTGGCCGCCGCCGGGCAGCGGTAACTTGAGCCGCATGGCGACGGATGGCAACCCGCCCGGGCAGGGCAATCCGGTGGATGCGGCGGCTGCGCTGGCTGATCGGCTGCGCCATGACGTGGTCGGTGCGCTTGAGCTTTTTACCGTGTACCTGGGTGAGCGGCTGGGGCTGTACCGGGCGCTGGACAGGGATGGTCCGGCGACCTCGCTGGAACTGGCCGGGCGGACCGGCACCACTGAGCGGTATGTCCGGGAATGGCTGGAGCATCATGCGGCCAGCGGGCTGCTGGAGGTTGACGACCCGGCCGCTGGCCCGCTGAGCCGCCGGTACCGGCTGCCGCCGGCGCATGCGGCCGTCCTTGCCAGCCCCGACGACGTCCGCTACCGGGGATTCACCGGTGTCGAGATCGTGCGCGCCGGGCGGTGGCTGCCGGATCTTGTGGAGGCGTTCCGCACGGGGGGCGCGCCGCCTCCGCTGCCGTGGGCACCGAAAGGCAGGGCGGATTACAACCGGGCCGTGTTCCTCGGCCTGCTGGGAACCCAGTGGCTACCCGCTATCACCGACGTGCACCGGCGGCTGCGCCGCGAGCCGCCCGCGCGGGTGGCTGACCTGGCGTGCGGCGCGGGCTGGTCGAGTATCGCGATGGCACAGGCCTACCCACTGGTCAGGGTTGACGGTTTCGACCTGGATCCCGATGTGATCGCCGCGGCTCACCGCAATGCCGGGCAGGCCGGGGTATCCGGGCGGGTCAGCTTCGCCGTCACCGATGCCGCCGGCCCGGGCTGGTCCGGCCGGTATGACCTGGTGACGATCTTCGAGGGGCTGCACGACATGTCCCGCCCGGCGGACGCGCTGCGTGTGGCGCGCGGCATGCTCGGGCCATCGGGCTCGGTCATCATCGCCGATGAACTCGTCGAGGACGAGTTCACCGCCCCCGCCACCGAGCTGGAGCGCTACCACTACGGCTGGAGCGTGGTGTCGTGCCTGCCCGCCGCCATGGGTGACCCTCACACATCGGCCACCGGTGCGGTAATGCGCCCCGCCACGCTGCGCCGCTACGCCAAAGAAGCCGGCTTCCGCAGCATGGAAGTCCTCCCGCTCGAAACCGACACCTGGCGTTTCTACCGGCTGACCCAATGACACCCGACCCGGCGGGTGACGATTGCTGACATCTCCTCAGCCCAGCGAACATGTGAGAGGCGTGCGGCTCGGGCGGACTCTGCCGAAAATTCGCGCGAAGATCACAAGGCAGGCAGGCGCCGAAGCGTAGCCGAAGAAAGATGAAGGGCAGGCACGCAGTTCCGCCGTTATCTCAAGCCCGAATTTGGGCGTCAACGCTGTAGCTGCCGCAGCATTTTGTGGTGATTTGCCCTGCGACGTGGACACGTTATCTGAAGCGATGTCTCCGCCGTAACCGGACGCAGACCTCCTTGTCGTTGCCGATTTTCGTCCTCAGTCTCGAACTCTGGAAGCCCTATCTGGAGACATGTGCACGCCGCAAAGGTCCTGGTCATACACAACATCCTTGAAGGGGCTTCAGATAACCGCCCAATTGTTGGCGCGCGCCAGTCTCGGTGGGCTGGCCGACCGCCGAAGGCGCACCCGACAGAACATTCGGTACTGCTGCTCCCCTCGGTGCTCGGCGGTGCCACGCTGCGGGCGGCCGTGCAGGTTCTGGGTGCTCGTCCGGTCCGCCAACCCGGAAGCTCGGTCATGGCGGAGGGAGTCCATGTTCCCCCGGCCGAGCTGGAAGCGGTGCTGCTCGGCCACCCCGACGTCACCGACGCCGCGGTTGTCGGCCTGCCCGATGGGGAGGCCGGCGAGATCTCCGCCGGGTTGTGTCACGCGACGTGGAGCACGAGGCTGGGCGGGTTCCAGCCGGGCGCGCTGCCAGGGCGGCAGCGTCTGTCCGCGCTTCCCGGTGAGCCGGACGCTGCTAGCGTTCGGCCCTCCGCCCCGGGCAACTCGTTGCGATAGCGTGCCTGAGTATGGCGAGGTTGCGTTTGGGGGTCGTGAGCGAGTCGGTCCGGGAAGGCCGGGCGTGGCTCGATTTCGCGCGGCAGGTCGAGGACAGCGGGGTCGACGTGCTGCTTCTGAGGGACCATTTCTCGGCGGGCGCGTTCGGGCAGCAGCTGGCGCCGTTCAGCGGCCTGGCCGCGGCGGCCGCTGCGACCACCCGGCTGCGGCTGGGCACCATAGTGCTGTCGAACGACTTCCGGCATCCGGCTATCGTGGCGCACGAGGCGGCGAGCCTGCACCTTGTGTCCGGCGGGCGGTTCGAGCTTGGCATCGGGGCCGGCTGGTACCAGCCCGAATACGACGCGGCGGGGATCGCATTCGATGCGGCGGGTCAGCGGATCGCGCGGCTAGACGAATCGCTGAGCATAATCAAGGGATTGCTGGCCGGTAGGCCGGTCCGCCATACGAGCGGTTTCTACCGGATCGACGGACTGGATCTCGACGTCCTCCCCGCGCCGCGCCCGAGTTCACCGCGGCTGCTGGTGGGCGCAGGCGGGCCGCGCATGCTGCGACTCGCCGCCCGGCATGCGGATATTGTCGGCGTGCTGCCGTCCCCGATCCGGGACTCGACGGACAGCGACGATCCCCGGGACCGGCTGCCCGCCGCGTTCGACGCCAAGATCGGCGTGGTCCGCGAGGCCGCCGGGGACCGGTTCGGGAGCCTTGAGATCAATGCCTTCGGCACGTTCATCATCACCGGCAAGCGCCGTGCCGAGACGGAGGACCTGATCGTCCGGCGCGGCTGGACCGGGATCGACGTCGAGGCGGTATGGCAGATGCCGACGATCTTCATCGGCAGCCTGAATCAGATCCGTTCGGACCTCCAGGCACGGCGGGAGCGATTCGGCTTGTCATATCTCGTTGTCGGCGAGGACCGTCTGCCCGCGCTGGCCGAGATCGTCAGCGGTCTGTAAGATCCTGGGCGCGCGGGGAAGGTGGAAGACGCGCTGCGCAGCTTATGCTCGGGGAGCCGGCGGGCCTGTGATGGTGTGGACACGAGCCTGCGGACTGAGGACGTGCAGGTGACGACTCCACGCAGGGGCCGGATTTGATCAGCATGTCGGCGGCGCGGGCAAAGACGACCACCGTGCGGGTGCTCGGCCGCGCGCCACCCGGTACCTACGGCGTAGCCGAACCGTCCCGTACGACTACCCACTGGCTGAGACCGCGAGCACCTACAGCACCTACTGCCTCGGCCCGGGCGACAGCTCGCTCAGCCCCGACACGCCACTCACGCGACCGACGCCAGGCGGTCCATAACCCGCCGCGCCGCCACCTCTCCTGTCACATTCCGTGTTCGCCGAACTGGGTCATCGGGACGCGCATCGCCGCCGATATGGAGCCGCCACCTGGCACGTGACGGCACGATCGTGACGAGCGCAGATCCGGGCGTTCCGCTCGCCCTCGGTATCCTGTTGGTGTCAACGGCTTGTACCCAATCGGGTCCTCATGCCTGGCGCTCACCGCTGATCGCGGCGCGGTGGCGGTCGCGCAGCTCGATGATTCGCCGCCTACGGGCGGAGACCAGCAGGTCAGGCGAGCCCAGGCGAACTGCTGGGTAGGCAGTGGCGGGCTGGATCCCGGCCGCTTGCATGATCTGGTAGCCGCGATCGGCGACGCTCGACTGGCTCAGGCTGAAGTAGCTCATCAGATCCTTGACACGTAGCTCGCCGGCCCCTTGGCCGAGGCGCTGGTTGCCCTTGCCGATCACCCAGCACACCGCAGCCGCGATCACCTCGGGCTTGCTGGTCCTGCGCAGCATGCCGGACAGGCACGGCACGGCGCGGGCCAGCAGCCGCCGACACGCCGTCCGGTACTCAGCGCCCAGCAGGTCGTTGCAGCAGTGGTCGCAGGCGGCGAGCACTTCCCCGACTCGGTCGCGGACGTCGGCGGGAACCCGGTCCCAGGCGAACTCCTCGTCCGCCAGCGGCGTGCCGTCAAGCGAGTCGAGCACGTCCTCTCCGCCGACCTCTTCGGCCAGCCCGTCGAGGAAGTACCGCGCGGGCTCCCACGGCTTCTCGTCGCCGAGTACACCCATTGCGGCCAGCAGCGCTACCGGCCCCTGCGGCCGGGGCGAGCGGATGACCCGCTGGTACTCCGGCTCGTGCTCGTCGACCGCGGCGAGTGTCTGATCGGTCAGCGCCCGGCGGATCTTGCGCTCCGCATGGCAGAACCGGATGAACGCCCGCAGCAGCGCCGGCGCCTCGCTCAAGTACCCCGGGCTCGCGACGATCTTGCGCGGAATCCAGTCGGCCAGCAGGATCTCGACCGCGACCGGGCTCCACCGCAGCGGGTCGCCCGGCCCGTAGTCGGTGCCGAACCACAGGAACTGATCCAGCAGGTCCCTGTGGTCAGCGTCGTCGAGCGGCTTGCCGAACTCCGAGGCGAAGAAGCGCTTCACGAGCTTCGTCTTCGCGGCCCCGCTCCACGCCGGCCGGACGTAGCCGGTCCCGCCCTCGGGCAGCAGCCGCAGCACCCACTCGGTCAGCGGCCGCGAGGCCGGCCAGGTCTCCGTCTCAAAAGGCGGGAACATGACCGCGCCCACCTCGATCGCCTCGGCAACCCGGGCTCGCGCGTCGGCGAGGCCGATGTCGCGGAACGTCATATCCGGGTCGTCCACTGCCTCCCGCATGCGCCCGGCCACCTCGCCGATCTGGCCCGGCGCCGGGAAGGCGTCCTTCACCACCGTCCCGAGGTTGTGGTCGATGTAGATCACCGTGGTCAGCTCGTGGCCCAGCAGCCGCAAACCGAGCAGCACACTATCCCCGTCGCCGAGCACATGCGTGCTCTCCACCGCACGATAGACCGAAGCCTCGCCGAGCTGGGCCAGCCAGTCTGGCAGCGGATGCGGCCGCGTCGCCAGCGCCAGCCGGGCCCGGGTACGGGTCAGTTCATCCGTGCCGAGTTGGGCGATCGCGGCGAGCAGCGCCGTGGTCTCCGGCAGCACAACCTGGGCGAAGGACTCGACCAGCTGGGGCAGCGCGACGCCCTCCGGTCCGCCGGCGCGCTCACGCTCGAACGGGTTCTTCCCGCGCGGATCAACGGCGGCGACCAGAGTGCTCACATAGGCGAGGAAATCTAGCGGCTCATCGCTAGCGAGCCGCTGGCGGACATCCGCCATCAAGTCGGCCGGGCTGTGCTGATGCGTGCCCGCCGGCCGCGCCTGCCGCCGGTGCTTGTGCTGCCCGGCCTTCCGCCCGCGATTATGTGAGCGCCGTCCGCGCTTGGCCATGGACGGCAACCTATCGAAGCGGTTGGGCCAGCGCACATCTCTGCCCCTTGCGGCGGCACTGAGTTGCTGTCGGCCAGCCAACCGCCCCCAAACATCGGCCGAGCCGTGCCAGGCGCGTTCTGGATGCTGAGCTTGACCTTGACGCCTAACCTCCGCTGCCCGCGGGCTACCGACGCTCGGTCATGCCAATATGAGCGCGTTCGAGAGGTGTCCCCGTAGTTCAGGTCTGACGCTGGGCGATGAACACGAACTCCTTACCTGGGCGGTCGGGGGCATCTCGGATGTCCAGTACTCGGTAGCCATGGGTGACCAGGCTGGATTCCACCTCATCGCGACCACGGAACCGGCGGGTCGAGTCCGAAATGACCACCGCGCCGTCCGCAAGGAACCTGTAAGTATCGCGGTAGGAGACAAACGGAAGGCTGACGTCGGTGACCTCACGACGCCGTTCCACCGATCCGATGCCCAGGATATCGAGGATGACCGGAGCGGAGTCAGCAGTCCATCTCTCCCAGGCCCGGCTTTCGGGACGCCTGGTCTCGAACACCAGGTAGCCACCCGCACAAAGTCCGGCGCGGATGCCCTGGAGCGCCTGTGCCCAGTCCTCATCGGTTAGAAAGACCTGCGCCACGTTTCCTGTCATCACGCAAGATCGATACTGAGCGCTGGCGGCACTGCCGTGGCGTCGCCATGGATCCAGGTGATTCGTCCGGCCGGATGCTTCGACTTGGCGACCTCAAGCGATGCGCCGGCCGGATCGACACCCACGACAGTGCGGCCCGTTTCCGCAAGCAGAGCTGCCAGGGATCCTGTCCCGCAACCGACGTCGAGCACATGATCCGCGCCCAACTCGGCGACGATACTGAGGTACACCGCAAGGTCATCGCGGTCTCCCTCAAAGGCGTCATAGACCAGCGCGAGGCGACGGTGGGCAAAGATCGCATCACGCACCCTACGACCATATCCACGCTCAAGCTCTCCGGCGACAGGCTTTCGGGCCGCCACTGGTGCACACTCTCATGCCGCGACGACGAACACGTGCGCGCCGTGGCGTGCCGTCTTCGTCCTTGCCTTTCCTGGGCCGGTTGCGTCCCGCGTATCGCAACCGTCGAGCCTGCCTGCGGGAGCGGCCTCCGAATAGTTGCGTCAGTAGTTTGTATTGTCCAGTACTGCGCGTAGTGATGCCCGGGCGCGGGCGGTGTGTTTTCTTACTTCGTCTTTGCTGATTCCCATGATGGTGGCGATCTGCGCCTCCGGCAGTCCGGCGTAATAACGCAGCACCAGTGCCTCGCGCTGCCGTGCGGGAAGCGTGTGAAGTGCTGAGATGACCGCCGGGCGTTCCAAGGCGGCTTTCACAGGCTGGCCTGCGCTTAGCCGCCCCCGCGCGGGCCCGGGCGCATTCCTTTCCGCGGCCATGCGGCGCCGAAGCGCTGACCGGGAACGATGGAGCATCGATTGACGCAGGTAGGAGAGCGCCCAGTCGGTGCCTTGTTTGCGCCATGCCTGGTGCAAGGCGACGAACGAATCTTGCACGATCTCCTCCGCCGTCGCCAGGTCTTGGATAAGCAGTACAGCCAGCCGCACCAAAAACCGGTAGTGCGCCTGATACAACGCGGTCACCGCACGGTCGGTGTCCCCCGCAGCCAGCACTGCGGGGACATCGCTCTGGATGGCTTCGGTTCCCTGCTGATCCTCGATGGCGATCTGGGCCGCGCGCCAGCCCGCGGCCACAGCGGCCGGGGTGACATGCCTGGTTGGCTGCGCAGCTTCCAGGCGGGCTTGGTCCCCGGCGGTGTGGTTGCGCAGCCAGGCCCGGAAACGGTCCCCAGCGGCCGTGAGGTCATAGCCAGCGCCGAACCGGGCAGCCTGCTGCTCGGTGACCCGCCGGTAGAGCAGGGACAGGAGCTCGTCGTCGCGTGAGCTACCGCTCACGCGCCCACCGCTGGTCATGACGATGCTCCTTCCGCGTCGCCGCGGGGGAACGGGGAGTCCGGGCCCAACTCTGCGATCAGCTTCCTCCGCGCCCGGTGCAGGTGCACACTTACCGTTTTCTCAGCCATGCCCAAGGCCGCGGCGATCTCGCTTTCCTTCATGTCTTGTTGCCAGCGCAGCAACGCGACAGCGTGCTGCCTTTCTGGCATGCCGTTGATGATCTGCCAGCACCGTTCCAGCGTGATCGACGAGAGCGCCCGTGCCGAGGTGTCAGCCTGGCTATTCCGGTACCTGGCCTCAATCCTTGGCAGCCGCTCGCGGAAGGCCGCATCACGGCGGAAACCGCTCACTGCGATGTTCGCCAGCGTTTTCCGCAGCCAGCCGCGGCGTTCGTCCTCCGCCAGGCACCGCAACGTCCACCAAACCCGCCCGGCCGCTTCAAAGGCAGCCTGCACCAGATCATCCGCCAGCGCATGATCGCCACGGGTGACAACGCACGCATACCCAAATAGATCCCGCGCACAAGCGGTGAAGCACGCGGCGAGCTCATCAGCGTCGCCAACAGAGATCTTCTCATCCCTCACCCGAGCCTCCGCGCGCAAATCGGCCGAGGCCATCAGCAACCGGTTCGGGCACGCCAGGAGCGCAATGACCGACCTGCACCAACACTATGGCCTCAGGCGACCAGTGCCCGGCCCCGCCAGCTATGGGTACAGCACCGGCTAGTTGGCACGCGTCCCGCGTGTCGTCTGGACGCCCAGCGAGCCGCCGCCGGGCTCCCACCCAAGACCAGGCGCCGCCGGCGCAAAACCCTCACAATGCTCGCCACCGTGCCGCCATAACCGGCAACACCCCCACCCACGCCACCCCGCAGCGCCAGCCACCACAACCAGGCACACGACCGCGGCCCAGCGTCCCCTCACCACGCTCAAAACGGTCGCCCCCCAAGCCAGCAGCGGCCCCCAGCCAAGCCCCGACCCCGCAAACCCGCACAGCCACCGAACCCAGCGGCACCCCGGGGGTGTGAGACACGGTTGTAGGTGCTTGGAGTTGATGCTGGTCGCGGCGTATTCTGGTTGTGGATCAAACAATCAGATCGTTCTGGAGGCGACCGTTGACCAGGCCCCTGCTTGCCGAGCTGGAGGCCCGCCGGGCCCGGCTGTTCGAGCGGCTCGCCGCGGTCGGTGATTTCCGGCGGGGCAGCATCAGCGAGAACTGGCGCCGCTGCGGCAAGCCGGGCTGCCGGCGCTGCGCCGAGCCGGGCAGCCGCGGTCACGGCCCGCGGCTGCTATGGACTAAGACGGTGCCCGGCCGGGGCACCACCGGCCGCCAGCTGAAGCCGGCGGAGGTGGAGAAGGTCCGCGGCGAGCTGGCGGCCTACCAGGAGTTCGCCGCGCTGACCGGGGAGATCGCGGAGGTGAGCGAGGCGATCTGCGAGGCCCGGCCCGTCCCGCCGGCCGCCGCCGGCCAGGCCCCTCCGCCGGAGGGGCAAAGCGGGGGCTCTGCGAGGCGCCCGCGGCCGGCGCCGCCGCCGAGGTAGCGCGGCTGGCCGCCGCCGCCGCGGCATCGCTGGCTGGCGGCGCGGGCCTGGAAGCGGCCGAGCTGGCCATCCGCACCGCGGTCATGGAGCTGGGACGATCGGTGCTGGAACCACTGCTGGCAGCAGATGGCGGGTACCGGGGTCCGCGGGTGGATTGCGGGGCCGGGCACCAGGCGCAGTTCGTGTCCTACCGCGACAAGACCGTGGACACGGTGCTCGGGCCGGTCACCATCAGCCGGGCCTGGTACCACTGCGCTCAGTGCGAGCACGGCCTGGCGCCCCGCGACGGCGAGCTGGGCGTGGCCGGGCAGACGATGTCACCGGGGCTGGCCAGGATGAGCGACCGGGCCGCCGCGGCGGTGCCGTTCACCCCCGGTGCCGCCCTGGTCGGCGAGCTGGCCGGGATCACGCTGACCGGCAGGCGCCTGGGCCGCCGGGCCGAGGCCGACGGGGCAGCGGCGCCCTCGGTGATCGAAGCCAAGGCGGCCGCGATCGCCGCCCGCACCCTGATCCCGCTGCCGCCGACCGGGCCGCTGCCCGACATGCTGTACATCGATCGACGGCACCGGGGTGCCGATGGTGGCGGCAGAGACCGAGGGCCGGGACGGCAAGGCCGACGACGGCAAGGCCCATACCCGGGAGGTCAAGCTGTGCTGCTGCTTCACCCAGACCACCGTGGATGAGGACGGCTGGCCGGTCCGCGACCCGCACTCCTCTTCCTACCTGGCCACCTTCGCGCCCGCCGCCGGGTTCGGGACGCTGATGGTCGCCGAGGCACACCGCCGCGGCGCCGCCTGTGTCCGCCAGCTCGTCATCCTCGGCGACGGCGCGGCCTGGATCTGGAACCTGGCCAGCCAGCATTTCCCTCAGGCCACCGCGATCGTCGACCTGTATCACGCCCGCCAGCACCTGCACGACCTGGGCAAGCTGCTCGCCTTCATGCTCGGCGACAACCACGCCGGCTGGGTCGCCGAGCGGCTCGACGACCCCGGCAACGGCGACACCGGCGCCATCACCGCCGCCGCCCGCGTCTTCCCCCTGACCGGGATCAAGGCTAAAGAACTCCAGACGGCCCTGGGCTACTTCGAGACCAACGCCCACCGGATGCGCTACAAGCACTTCCGCTCCCTGGGCATGTTTGTCGGCTCCGGCGCAGTGGAGGCCGGGTGCAAGGCGGTCGTCGGGCAGCGCCTCAAACTCTCAGGCATGCACTGGTCGGTGCCCGGCGCCGCCGGCATCCTCACCCTGCGCTGCCTGGAAGCCAGCGGCCGCTGGGACGAAATCTGGACCCAGCCCGGCCATCAGGCACCAGCGGCCTGAGCCGATCTGGTAGCACTTCGCACAACCAGACCACCGAGGCCAGGCCAGGTTACCGGCCAGTCACCTACATTCGTGTCCCACACCCGCACCCCGGCGGACGCGGCCAGAATGTCAGACCCAAACGTGAACATGGAAGCAGGTCAAACGTGAAGACCTCGTGGAGCCCCCTTACGGAATCGAACCGTAGACCTTCTCCTTACCATGGATCTCCGGCGTCTCGCGTCACCGCAGGCAGGGGTTCTGACCAGGGAGAACGCGAGCACAGGCTAGCGCCCGCAAGCCCCGGACGGGCTCTCGCGGGCGCTGTTTGCCACTCAATCTGCCACTCAGTTCGATCTCCCGTCGGGCCATAGCAAGGCCGGTACAGACCCTGCCTGGGCTAGCTGTCAGCTGGCGGCTGTGAGCGGGCGGATGCCATCGAGCAAATCGCCGAGCCGGTCCTTTTCCACTTCCAGGTCATAGCGCGACTGCAGGTTGATCCAGAACCGCTCGGAGGTGCCGAAGAAGCGCGCCAGCCGCAGCGCTGTGTCCGCGCTGATGCGGCGCTGGCCATGCACGATCTCGTTGATCCGCCGGGCCGGGACCCCGATCTCCTTGGCCAGCTGGTACTGGCTGACCGCCAGTGGCTTGAGGAACTCCTCCAGCAAGATCTCTCCCGGATGTACCGGCCCCATCACCGTGTCCGCCGCCATGCTCCCTCCCTTCCTAGTGGTAGTCGGTGATCTCTACGTCTTCCGGCCCGGCGTCGGTCCACCGAAAGCAGATCCGCCACTGCTGGTTAACCCGGATGCTGTATTGACCTGCGCGATCACCCGCCAGCTTCTCCAGCCGGTTTCCCGGCGGCACCCGCAGGTCCGCCAGCACCTCCGCCGCGTCCAGCATCGCCAGCTTCCGCCAGGCAGCCCGGTGCAGCGGCGGGCAAGCTTGCGTGACCGCCGCCGACGCCAGACAGCCTCGGTGTCCTTGTCCCGGAAGGATCGCAGCACACGCCTTATGATAACGCGAGACGTTATTAACGCAACACGCTATCAAGACCGACCGGGTGACAGGCACCATCGGCGACGACGGCAACCTATTAGCCTCCTCACCAGCCCGAGTTGATCACGACGATGGCGAGCTTGCCCTGCCGGGCAACTCAGTGGGCAGTCCCAGCCGCCATCCCCCGCCGACGGGCCACAGACCGTAACCAGCGAGTCCAAGGCAGCGCCCTCGTAGCCGCCCAATTGTTCGGCGCAGCCGGGGACCTTTCGTTATCGCCCGCTGGGCTGCGCAGAATAGGGCATTCTGCGGGGGGCCGCCAGCACCGAAGCGCGCGGTCATGCCTGCTGGCTCGGCGGGTGTGTCTTCGTCTGGCGAATGGTTCACGCTGACCGGCGACCCGACGCGCCTGCCCGGGGATCTGATCAGTGGCCTTAGGCGCGTTATGTGGGTTGATGCCGGCGTGTCGGGTTGATCATGAGATGGCCTCTGCGGCAGACAAGTGGTTGACCAAATCCCTTTGTCCCGCAGAGGCCTGTCCCCATGTTGCCAACCGAGGACTTGTTCGTCTATGTCTACGTGCTGATCGAGTGCGCCACGAAGCTCTGCTGGGCCGGATGGAGGTGAGAGACCGTCCATCGCTCTGCCGTCGTAGCGGCAGGGTGAAGCTGGAGGCAGCCTGATCCGGGGGTCGCCGGGGAGGGTGGGGGTCCTGAAGCCAGGCCGGTCATCGTCATCAGCGTCGGGCAGCGGTTCGAAGCTCTCGATCCGGGCGATCATCTCATCATCTGACAGCGGCTCGATCACCGTTGACACCTCATGCCTGCCTTCCTTGTCACGGGTAACCCCGGATCGGGAAAGTCAGCCCTCGCTGATGAGCTGGCTCGCCGCGCCTGGCCGGCTATCGACCCGGACTATGACCGCGAGCTTTCGCATTGGGAAGACGCTGCCGGCAGCCCAGTCGACGGACCACGGAGCCCCGACGAACAGTGGCTTCGGTCTCATCGCTGGGTGTGGGAGCCGATCCCGGATGGAGGAAGCCCTGGCCCGGCATGACGGAGCGGCCTTCGTCTGCGGCATCGCCCGGAACCTGGACCAGCTTCTGGATCCCCACGTCGCAGGCCTAACCAGCCCACCTCCGCCACCGCCATGCCCGACGGTCCATATCGCCGTTACGAGGCGCGCCCCGGCCACCGGCCCACAGGCACGCAGTGGCGCCGTTTTTTGCGCCGCTGTGGGTGCTTGCGCGAAGCGACTTTCCTCCGCCTGCGTGCCAGCAACTAATTGACCGGCTGAATGCCGACGGGTGGATTGTCGCGGAGCACTACTGCTACCTGGGGGACGCTTGGCCGAAACCGTCTTCGGCAGCCTGCTAATTTGAGTGGTCCGTGATGAGCGCATGACCCATCCCCTCGCGTGGGGGACGCGTGTCGGCTCGCGTGACCCGCGCCCTGATACCGGTGACGCTGCGGGGGCGGCGCCGCGTGCGCCTGCGGGACCGCGGTCGCCGGGGGAAGTCGGTGCCGCGACTGCGGGATCGCAGTGCTCCGGCACGGTCGTGGGTGGGAAGATGGACACCCTGATGCATGCCCCAATCGCAAAGGACCCCCGGCAGTGGCTGACGAGGACGAGCACCCGACGTTCGACACCAGCGTGGCGCACCAGGCCCGGATGTATAACTACTGGCTGGGCGGCAAGGACAACTATGCCGCCGACCGGGAAGCGGCCGAGCGGGTGATCCAGGCCTATCCCGACATCCTGATCGGTGTCCGCGCCCAGCGGGCGTTCCTTGGCCGGGTGGTGCGCTACCTGGCGATCGAGGCAGCCATCCGGCAGTTCCTCGACATCGGCACCGGCATCCCGACCGCGGACAACACCCACGAGGTGGCGCAGTCGGTGGTGCCCGAGTCCCGCATCGTGTACGTGGACAACGACCCCATCGTGCTCGCCCACGCCCGCGCGCTGCTAGCCAGCAGCCCACAAGGCGCTACCGACTACATCGACGCCGACCTGCGCGAGCCTGAGACGATCCTGCGCGAGGCGGCCCGGACGCTGGACTTCGCCCGCCCGGTGGCGGTTATGTTGCTTGGCATCCTGCAGACAATCCCTGACACCGGCCAGCCCTGGGAGATCGTGGCCCGGGTGCTGGCTGCGGTGCCACCGGGCAGCTACCTCACCATCGTGCATCCTGCGATAGACATAGCGGCCGGCCAGATGGCCGAGGCGCAACGCCGGTACAACGAGTCCACGGATGCCCCGATCAAACTGCGCACGAAGGATGAGGTTGGGCGCTTCTTCGAGGGTCTGGAGCTAGTGGACCCCGGCCTGGTGCAGCTGCACCGCTGGCGACCGGGCCCAACAGGCCCGGTGCCCCGCCATGATGTCGCCGCCTACGGCGGAGTGGGTCGCAAGCCCTGAGTTAGCAGATCAGCCGGAATATCGTCCCTGCGCTGTACAGCTTCCAAGCTGGGCGTCAGTCCTCCCCGCTGCGCTTTCAACGGCGTCTACGGCATCACCAAAGCGCACACTCAGCGACGCCCGGACCAGCCGTGCCAGCACGGCACCCGCCAGGCAGGCCGGATGGCAGGCTTGAATGAGGCCAGGGTGCACCCTTGACCGAAAACCAGAATCCTTGCGCTTCTCAAACCACGGGAGACCCCGCACGGCAGTGCCCCACCAGTCTTGTACCGTCGCACCCACGCTCGGCGACGCTCTCGCAGACAGTGCAGCTCAGCACACCGGTTAAGGCTGATCCCCTCGGCCCTGCACACCGTCGAGCAGTACGCCAACAACCCGGTCGAGGCAGATCACAGACGGCTCAAAGCCCGGCTCGTTCCCGCTCATGCGCCGTCTGCCCGAGAATACTTGTGCTGCTTACCGGAGCTGTGCCTGGATTGGTCGTTACTATCACATCGCAACCGATAGCCGGCGCAAGCAGGAGCCCGATATGGCCGCAATAGCAGGGAACCCCTGGCAATGACCAGCGAGCCTGTCACCACCGCGGCCGGCCCGGCGGCAACGGGTCACCGCCTGCTACCAGACGCCATCGGCGTCACCCAGGACACCGTGATCGGCATGGCCTCGTCCGCGCCGGCGGCGACGTCCGGGCTGACCCTCGCCGCGCTGGCGGCCGCGACCGCCTACGGGGCGGCGGCGACGCTGATCCTGACCGCCATCCCGATCCTGGTCATCGCCAATGCCTACCGGCGGCTGAACCAGTGGAACGCCACCTGCAGCGCCTCGTTCGAATGGGTCGGCCGGGCCATCAACCCCTACCTGGGGCACCTGACCGGGTGGCTGATGCTCGCCTACTACGTCATCGGCGGTGTCGCGCTGATCGTCCCGCTGGGCCCTTCGGTGCTGCAGGCATTCGGAACCTCGACGAGCAGCAAGTGGCCGGACCTGGCCATTACGTCGGTGGTGATCGTGGTCATGCTGGGCATCGCCGTGGCGGGGATCCGGCCGACCGCCCGCACGCAGATAGGCATGGCAGTTGTGGAGTACGCGATCCTGGTCGGCCTGGCGGTGGCCGGGTTCGTTTTCGTGGCCGGGCACCACCCGGGCACTGTGCACCTCAGCTGGGCGTGGCTGCATCCGACCGGGATCGGCGGCCGGGGCAGCCTCGCCGACGGGTTCCTCATCTCGGCCTTCGTGATCGCGGGCTGGGATGGCACGATGTATGTCAACGAGGAAGTCAAGCACCGGCGCACCAACCCGGGCCGGGCGGCGATGTGGGCCGCCGGGCTGGGCTGCTCGCCGTCCTCTACACCATCGTGCAGGTCGGCTTGCAGGGCGTGGTGTCGCCGGCGCGGCTGCAGGCCCATTCCGCGTCGGTGCTCGTGTACACCACCCAGTCGTTCGGCGGTTCTGGATGGGGCAAGGTCATGGCGGCGGCGGTGGCCCTGTCGGTGATCGCCACCACGGGCGTGGGGATCGCGCTCACCGCCAGGATCATGTGCGGTCCTGCTGCTCGGGCTGTTCTGGGTCTACATCCTCGGCACGTCGTTGGCGAACGTGTTCGGGTGGCGAGACCGTACTGGGATGCCAGGGCGTTGAGATTGGGTGCGGCGGGGTTTCCGATCACGTCCGAGAAGCCGTGGTTCTCTTCGACGATGACGAAGAGAAGCCGTGGTTCTCTTCGACGATGACGAACACGTGATCGTAGTGGCCAGCCGCCGGGGCGGGGGACGCGCTGGCCGGGCGCTGACCCGCCGCTGCTCGTGCCGATCGACGAGCTGTTGCCCAAGGAAACGGACCGTAGAAGTCTCAGGCAGCAGCTGAGCAGCCTGATCGCCAAGTACCGGCGCACGCTGGAAACCGACCGCCGGTACCTGCTCGAGCAGTTCGAGTTCGCCGACATGGCCCGCAAGGTGGCCGGGGTCGGCAGCGTCGGAACGCGTTGCT
>WNGL01007955.1_pt1 | contig 17401 bp, 15 predicted proteins | sample 5400591 | NCBI WGS metagenome assembly WNGL01 (sample SAMN13153377, study PRJNA577476) | soil metagenome | isolation source: 80 cm soil or saprolite under Garry oak tree replicate 1 | place: USA:California | collected 2016-06-15 | reverse complement strand
GGCCTGGCCGCGGTACGCAGCCAACTAGCGGCCACCCACGTGGCGGAGGATCGGTCATGACTGGCCACGACGGCGCTGAGTTCGTTCCGGAACAGGACGGCATGGACCAGACGCTAGGGCCGACCGCCGACCGCGTCCGCCGGGTGCTGGGCTCGGGCCAGATGCGGCCGGCGTTTCGTGACCGGCTCCGGCGCGAGGTCGTCGCCGCCCGCCAGGCGCAGATCGCGGCCGGCACCGGACCCGTTGGCGGTGCGCCGGGCAGCGCCCGGCGACCGGGCCGTGCGGTACCCGGCGCGGGACAGAGCGCACCGGCCGGTCGCCCCACCGCGCCGGCCGGTCGCCGCACCGCGCCGGCCGGTCGCCGCACCGCGCCGGCCGGTCGCCGCACCGCGCCGGCGCGGCCGGCCGGGGCGCGCCGCTGGCGAGCGGTGGTGAGGATGGCCGTCGCGGCTGCCGCTGTCATCGTGGCCGGTGTGGTCCTGGCCGGTCACCCCCGGCCGGTGCGGGTATCGGTGCTGAGCAACGTCGACGGGGTGGTGTCCGGCGAGCCGACCGCGGTGCTGCGGCTGACGTTTAGCCAACCGCTGGATCACCCGGCCACCGCATCCGCGTTGCGGCTGTCGCCCGCGGCCCAGGTGCGGTCCGGGTGGGAGGGTGAGACGTTGACGGTGACGCCGCTGTACGGATTGGCACCGAACTCGGCCTATGTGCTGACCGTTGACCATGCGATCGCCCGTACCGCCGGGGGTGCGCCGCTGGCCGCCGACCTGCACGTGCTGTTCGGCACCGCCCCGGTGGCCGGCCGGGGAGCCGGCGGCAACGCCGGCACCGGCGTGGCGCTGCCGCTGGTGCGCAAGCGGGTGGCCGGTGCCGACGACGGATCCGAAGCGGTGGTCGTGCAGGACGGTACGCTGCTGGTCACCGCCGCGCAGGCCGGGCCGGGCACCGGCAACCACCAGGGACTGGTGCGCATCGAAGACGGTAGGGCGACCCCGTTGTCGACGGCCACCGACGCGATCTGCGTGTCCCGCTCCGGCCGGTCGGTGGCGTTCCTTAACCGCACCGCCACCGGTACCCGGGTCGTGTTCGCCGACGGCGTCGGGTCACCGTCGTCCAGCGTCGCGGTGGAGGTCGACCAGGGCTCGCCGCTGGGCTGGATCAACGACGCCGAGGTGAGCTTCGTCGGCGCCGGCCGGCTGGAGGCGGTCAACCGGGAGGGTCGGGTCCGGACCCTGTCCGAGGCCGCCGTCGACGCGGCCCGGGACGCCGTCGCGGTCGCTCCCGGTGGCCGCTACGCCTACCTGCGCCCGGCGTCCGGCGGCGCCGGTAAGATCATCGACCTGGGGGACAACGCGGCGCACGCGTTGCCAGCCGGTACCGGCAGTCCTTCCTTCAGCGCCGATGGGGCAACCGTGGCGTGGTTCGACAGCTCAGCCGGTACCCCGCGGCTGGCTGTCGCGGCCAGCGGGGGCGGTCCGGTTCTGACGGTGAAGCTGCCGGTGCAGCCCGGCGACCAGCTCAGCGATCTCGCGTTGTCCCCGGACGGGTACCACTTCGTCTATTCGGTGACGGCGGCCAACCAGCACGCCGAACTGCGGCTGTCCACGATGCCGGACGGGCGTACCGTCGCGGCGTCCAGCGATGCCGTCGGCCAGTCGCCGAACTGGGCTGCCTCGGGACGGATGTTCACCGTCCGCACCGGCGGCGCCGGCAGCGCTCACATCGACACCGTGACGGTGCCGGAGCCGGCCACCGACCGGCAGGCCGGGCTGCAGGGGCTGGCCATGGCGTTCACCAACGCGCAGATCAGCGCCGACCCGGGCGCGCAGCGGGCGCTGGCCGCACCGGACGCGGCCCTACCCACCCTGCCGGGGATAACCCGGGCCGCGGTGCTGTGGGTGCTCCCGGCGGCCGGTGGAACGGCCACCGCCCGGGTCCGGCTGACCATCGACCCCAGGCCCGACAGGCCGGTCGCGCAACAGGCCGAGCAGACGCTGACTCTCGGGCCGCGACCCGACGGCACCCTCGTTGTGCAGGCGGTCAGCGTGGAGGACCTGCACCCCGCGCCGAACGCGCCACAGGTTCTGCGCCTGGACACCGACACGTCGCCGGCAGCCGTCGTGCTGACCTTCGACAGCGATCTGGACCCCGACTCCGTACCCACCGCGATCGGCCTGAGCACCGCCGACGCCCGCACGGTTCCCGCCACGGCCAGCTATGACGCCGCGACCAGGACGGTGACACTGAGGCCCGCCTCGGCCACCACCACCTCGGTGGCGGTACGGGTGGACACCGGGCTGCGTGACGTCCACGGTCAACCGGCAGTGGCCGGCCTGCGGGTCGCGGTGAACCTGGGCAGCTGACCGCCCGCGCACCGCCCGCGCACCGCCGGCCGCTGCCGGCCGCGTAACCAACCGGGGCGCCACGGCGTACTGGATAGGCGACAGGCCAGATCAGTCGAAGGCCGGAACGTGTTGTCGCCGGCCGCGCCTCGCTCATGGAGGAAATTCCATGGAAAACGCCTCGCCACACGTCCGGAACCGACGTCCACGCTGGAGGCGCCCACTCCGCCTGACGGTAGGGCTCCTCGTGACCGGCGCCGTGACGATGACCGCGGTCACCGCCTACGCCGGTACCGTCCAGCGGCCACCGCACCGGTCAGCCAACACCGGCGGCAAGGCAACCGCCGAGGGAAACAAGGCAACCGCCGAGGGAAACGGGGGCGTCGCGTTCAACAACGCGTACCGGATGGTGGATCCCAGCTACAACCCGCACCGAAGGATGCCGGCGATCAGCTTCCTCACCGTGGACGACCCGGCCGACCCTACGTTCAACCAGCTGCTGGGCATCAACGACCGCGGCACCGCCGCCGGCTACTTCGGAAGCGGCGCCGACGCCAAGCACCCCAACAAGGGTTACCTGGTCGGGCCCGACTACGACAGGGACGACTTCACCAACCAGAACTTCCCCGGTTCGGTACAGACTCAGGTCATCGGCATCAACAACGCCGGTACCACGGTCGGGTTCTTCGTCAACGCCACGAAGGCGAACCTGGGCTTCGTGCGCTGGCGCGGTGCGTTCCTCGCCGTCGCCAACCCGGCCACCACGGCGAAGCCCGCGGTCAACCAGCTCCTCGGAGTCAACAACAACGGCGTCGCGGCCGGCTTCTACAACGACGCGGCCGGCGCGTCGCACGGGTACCTCTACTGGATCCAGAAGCGTAGCTTCGTTCCCGTTCGCGTGCCGGTGAAGGCTGACAGCGTCGTGGCCAGCGGAATCAACGACAGAGGCGACGTGAGCGGGTTCTACACGCTCGGCAAGAGGACCTCGGCCTTCGTGCTCACCCGGCACAGTTTCATCAGCATCAACCTCGGTGGGAAGACCAACACGCAGGCGTTGGGCCTCAACAACAAGGACCAGGTGGTGGGCTCCTTCGTCGACGCCCACGGCAAGATGCACGGGTTCGTCTGGCGCAACTGGAACCTCACCCAGGTCGACAACCCGAACGGCAGCGGCGGAACCCTCGTCAACGGCATCGACAACCGCAACCAGATCGTCGGGTTCTTCGTCGACGCGAAGGGCAACACCAACGGCTTCGTGGCCCGGCTGAGGTCCTGACTACCAGCGGGGACCGGTGGCGTGTCGGCCCAACCTCCAGCCCGGGCGGTCGTCACTCCACCACCTCCCGGCGGCTTTTGCGGAAACCGCGCGGTCCAGGCCGTGCCCGGCACCGCCGCAGGAACAGACCAACAGGTAGCTCAACCCGATTCAGTAAGGGAGCCCTTACGTGTCCCAGCGTCGACCGATCCTCATCATGTTCGCACTCGCGGTACCGCTGGCGCTGGCCACGGCCAGCCAGGTGTGGGCCGCGACCACGCCCACAAAGGTGCCCGCCGGTAACCCCGCCGCACCCCCGCCCGCCGTGGCCGCCACGGTCAACCCCAACTGCACCCTGGTCGTACCGCCGAACCCGCTCAGCGCCGCCGGCCTCGCCACGGCGTACCGGCTGGCCGCGACCAACCCCGCCCAGGGGCCCTGCAATGAGGCCAACGCCGCCCAATCCGCCTTCGTCCAGGCCACGATCGTCGACCCGGCGACCGGGATGCTGGCCGTATACAACCCACTCGTGGTCGACAACGGGAAGGCGCCGGCCGCGGCCCCGGTCACCCCGATGCTGCCGGCCGGCGCGGTGGTCGGCATCTGGTTCGGGTTCAACGGCACCACCCTGACCCTGCGCGGCAACAACAACAGCCTGGCCGCCGGCCACTGCGTCAACGGCACCCCGAACTCACCCTTCGGCCAGTTCGCGTACTGCAACGCGCCGGCGTTCTTCAACACCGCGAACACGGCCATCACCGCCGGAAAACTGACGGTACCGCCGCTGCAGATGGGCCGCGACGGCAAGCCCTGCCCGACCACACGCGACTTCAGCCTCGTCGACATGGACCAAAGCGACAACGTCACATCCACCTACCTGGCCATCGGCAACGGAGCCACCGCGCAGGACACCGCCGCCAACCGGGCGGCGCTGGGCGCCAACCAGATGCTCGTCAACGCCAGCGACAACCGGCTACTGGACAACTTCGTCGACCCCGCGCTCGGTTGTACGCCGTTCACCGCACCGAACCTGGCCGACGGGTCGACGCCGGCGACCTCGCTCGCCCTCAACGAGTTGCAGGCGGCGAACCAGCAGGCGCCGGTCGCCCTGGTCCCGCCCAACGACCCGATGGTGCTCAACGGCGCACAGATGAGCCTGACCAAGACGAACCTGTACCGCGCCGGAGTCAACCTGCCCGCGTTGGCCGCGCTCAGGACCGCCGCCCGCACCTACTGCGCCAATCTTGTCGGCACCGCGCCGCAGCGCCTGCAACTCGACCGCAACCTCACCCAACAGATGCGCTCCCCGGACGCCGCCGCGGCCAACAACCTATTCACATTCCTGGCCCAACGGCTGAGCCAGTCGTTCACCACACTCAACTGCGGCAAGCTCCTCAACATGGCCAACCCGGTCCACCTCAAGCTGAACAACGGGATCACCGTCGACGCCACCTTCACCAACCAGGCAGCCGGCGCACCCGGCGGCGGCAACCCCCCCAGCGGTAGCCCCAACGATCCTCAACCATCACGATCCAGCCACTTCTAGAACCCCCCCAACCCCAGCGGGGCCCGCCCATCCCACGCGTGGGCCCCGCTGGCTGGCGGCCTGGTCAGGCGCGGACCTGAGCCTGGAGCAGCTCCGAGGAAAATTTTTCTTGCGCGTCGACGCTCCAGCACTTCCCGATATCGATGGTTGGTGATATCCATGACAGGATGGAGGACGCCGATCGACTGCGGGTCGGTCCGTGGGTACCCGTGTCCGGCCGGCACGCCGACCGGGCGGCCACGGACGAGATCACGGCTGAGCACCCGGCGCATCGCTCTCGCGCCGCCGCGCCGCCGCGTTTCGGCAGAGACCGCCAGACCGCATCCGACGGTTCGGCCGGCTGGCTGCTGGACTTCGGGCCGCACGCGTATGAGCTGGACGATGGCGGTAGGGGTTACCGCGGTTACCGACGAGCGGCGCGGCACGGGCGCGTCCTTGCCCTGATCGCGGCGCTGGTGGTTTCGGCTGCGTTACTCCTCGTAGTCTCCGCCTTGCCGGAGCGCCATGGCGGGCAGCCCGGCGCGGGCGGGGCGGGTGCGGGGCAGAGCGCCGCGACCGGGCCACCCATGACCTACGAGGCCGACGCGCCGGCCAACACGCTCTTCGGCTCGGCGGTCGCCAGGACATACCCCGGAGCCTCCGACGGCGTGATCGTACAGACACTCGGCAACTGGGGTACCGGTGTCGGAGAGGGTGCGCTGCGCGTCAACGACGTGATGGTGCCGGGCACCGGCATGTACGCGCTGACCTTCTACTATGTGCTCCCGACCAACGAACCGACCCGTTCGGTGATCATTACCGCCTCGGGGTTCGGCTCGGTCTCCGTGACCGTTGCAGGCAACACCACCTGCTGCTCGTCGCAGATCGTCCACGTGGTCCTGGACAAGGGAATCAACAGCATCACCTTCAGCAATCCCAAGGGCCATGCGCCGGCTATCGACAAGATAGTGATCAGCTCGCTCTGACGTGTCTGCCGCGGCCCGCTGGTCGGGTCCGCGGCGGGTCGCCGGGGTTGCGTTGCAGCGGCCCCCCGGAGAACAGCGACTGGTCCCGGGCGGCCACGGCAGCTTCGGGTCGTCCCAATGGAGCAGGGCCCAGCGAGGGACGATCAGGTTTGCCAGAAGCGATCAGCGCGGACGCCGGCGGTTGGCCTCGTCCTTGGGTGGCCCGGAGTATCGGCCAGTCGGCCTATCCGAGGTCGCGTGATCCGCGTTCCCCGGTTCGGTCGAGGTGATTGTGGAGCCGATGCGTTGAGTGGTGGAACGCCTCTCGGCCCGCGCCGGCGCCCGTTTGTCGGCTCGATTGAGCGCTCGTCTACGCCCCGCGCGCGCTTGGCGAGGTGGCCGATGCTAGCCGGCGCGGGGCGGTACAGACTCCTTTCAGCGGCCGCACGCAGGCGCTGACCGTGGCCCGAGAGCCAGCGCAGGGAGGCCCCACAGGCGCGCGGGTCATCGCCGCGCCGCAGCTCGACCGCCCGCCGCTGGGCCGCCAGCGCGTCGGGGGCCGGGATGTCGATGGAAAGTTCTCGATCGCGAAGCCCTCCCACAGCTCCGCCTCGGCTCGTGGTTCGAGGATCGGGTGCTGGTCGAGCACCAACCGCAGATGGGCCGCCGCTTCCCGGTGCGCTCCGGCCGCCGAGGCCTCCCAGGCAGCAATCGGTCCATATTGGAGGATGCTGTCGCTGTCGCCGGCCTGAGCCCCATGGCGCACCACCGGCCACGCTGAGCCGGGCCAGGCGCAGCCGGCGTACCCGCCCACCCGCCAGGCCAGTCCGAGCAGCTGTCGCAGCGGATGGTCGGTACTCAGCTCGTCGTCGCGCTCACGCCGAGCCCGGTCGTGGCCCTGCACCGCGCGGTCGCGGTGGCCGAGGTCGACGGCCGGGACGCCGCGCTCGTCCTCGTCGACCGCCTCGACCTCGACCGCTACCACCTCTTCCACGCCATCCGCGCCGACCTGCTGCGCCGCCTGGGCCGCACCGCCGAGGCCGCGCGGGCCTACGACGCCGCCCTCGCCCGCACCCGGAACGCGTCCGAGCAAGCCTTCCTACGGCGCAACCGCGAGGCCCTCACCTGAGGCGGAGCGGAGGCTACGGTGCGGCCAGGGCCTCGGTCGGGGTGAGGCGGGCGGCCCGGATCGAGGGGTGGACGCCGGCCACCACCCCGACCAGCATGGCGCCCCCGATGCCCCCGGCCACGGCGGCCGCCGGGATGACCGGCGGCCAGCCGTGGTAGCCGGCGTACCCGACGGTCGCCAGTACGCCGAGCACGGTGCCCGCGGCGCCACCGAGGGCCGACAGCACCACGGACTCGGTGAGGAACTGACCGCGGATCTGGCCGCGATTTGCCCCGAGGGCCCGCCGCAGGCCGATCTCGCGGCGCCGCTCCAGCACCGAGATGAACATGGTGTTGGCCACGCCGATGCCGCCGACGAGCAGGGCGACGCCGGCCAGTCCGAGGAAGAGGGCGGAGAACGTGCTCGCGGTGGCGCGCTTGGCGGCGAGGGCGTCGGACGGCCGGCTGACCTGGACCAGCCCCGGCAGTTGCGGGTAGACGGTTGCGGGCAGCACCGCGCGTACGTCCTCGATGGCGTTCTCCCTGGCCTGTACGTAGATCACGGTGGGATGGCCGTCGAAGCCCAGTACGGTGCGCGCCGCGTCCCAGCCGACGAGTACCGAGCGTTCGATCTCGGGAGTCAGCGGCATCGGGTCGAGGATGCCGATCACGGTGAACCACCGGCTGCCGATGCGTACCAGTGGCGCCGGCCGGCCCGGTGTCAGGTCGCTGATCCCGAGCCGGCTCGCGGTGACGTACCCGAGTACGGTGGTGGGGAACTTCTCCGTCGCGGGGCCGAGGAACCGGCCGGAGCGCACCTTCCCGTTGATCGCGTCGAGCAGGTCCGCGCGGCTCGCCAGTACGCTGAGCCCCGAGCTGTCGTTCGGGTCCACCAGGTCGGAGCGCCGTACCACGGCGTGTGTGTTGGCGACCGCGCTCGCCCGGGTGACCGGCCCGATCCGGCTCGCCATGCCCACCGCCTCCTCCGGCAGCAGCACCGGCGGATTCCGGTCCGGTACGGGCTGGGCGCGCAGCATGTTGGTGCCCAGCGCGGCGAGCTGGTTCATCAGGGCCTGCTGGCTGGACGCCGGGATGCCGGTTACGACGATCATCGTGGCGATGCCGATCGCGATGCCGAGGGCGGACAGCGCCGCCCGTACCTTCCGGGTGTGGATGCCCAGCAGGCCCAGGCGCAGCACGTCGGCCGGCGCCAGCCGGACCGGTCGGCTGCCGGCCCGGACGTCGGCCGCGCCGGCCGGCGCGGCGGTGACCTCGATCAATTGGCGCTCCCCGCGTGCGTGTCGACCACGATCCGGCCGTCGCGGATCTCCACCTGGCGGGGCATCAGCGCCGCGACGTCCTGGTCGTGCGTGATCACCGCGATGGTGGTTCCCTCGCTGTTCAGCCTGACGAGCAGCGCCAGGACGGCTTCGCCGTTGGCGCTGTCCAGGGCGCCGGTCGGCTCGTCCGCGAGGACCAGCGAGGGCTCGTTGACCAGCGCGCGGGCGATGGCCACGCGCTGCCGTTCGCCGCCGGAGAGCTGGTGCGGCAGGTGGTTCACCCGATGTGCCAGGCCCACCCGGGCCAGGGCTTCGAGCGCCAGCGGGCGCCGCCTGCGCCGGGGTACGCCGGCGTAGAGCAGTCCGGTGGCCACGTTCTCGGTGGCGCTGAGCCCGTCGGTGAGGTGGAACTGCTGGAAGACGAAGCCGAGCCAGCGGCCCCGCAGCGCGGACAGCCGCCGGTCAGAGAGCGCGGCGACGTCCTGGCCCCCGATCCGTACCGTGCCGCTGGTCGGCAGGTCGAGCGTGCCCATGATGTGCAGCAGGGTCGACTTGCCCGATCCGGACGGGCCGAGGATGGCGAGCAACTCGCCTTCGCCGACCGTCAGGCTGACCCCGTCCAGCGCGGTGACCCCGCCCTGATACACCTTGCTCGCCCGGTCGACGACGAGTACCGGCTCCGGCGTGGCGGTCACGATGTCGTCACCACGTCGAGGCCCTCGGTGACTCCGGCCCCGCTGACCTCCACCAGGCCCTTGGCGAACAGCCCGGTCTCGACGGCGATCAGCGTGCCGTCCCGGCGCTGGAGGGCGTAGCCACCCTCCCGCAGCGCCACCAGCGCACCGACCGGTGCGGCGAGGACGCCCTTGTGGGTTGCGGTGGCGTAGTGCACCTGGACCGGTGCGGCATCCAGGTTCGCCACGTCCTCCGCGGTCGACGGGGTGACGATGACGTCCACCTTGGGTGGTCCGGTCTGGCCGGGAGCGCCCGGTGCCCCGCTCTGGACGGTCTGGCTGATCGCCGTGACCTGCGCCGGAATCTCCTTGGCGCTGGGCAGCGTCACCGTCACGGCCAGCCCCACCGAAAGCGTGGCCAGTTGGGTGGCCTCCACCGATACGGTGATCAACTTGGTGATGCTGGTGAGCGCGAGCAGTTCCCCGGCGACCTCGTCACCGGGGCGCGCCTTCACCGCGCTGACCCGCAGCGCCCCGGGCAGCACGGCGACCTGCCCGGGGCCGAGCGTGCCTGTCGGGTCCAGCCCGGCGTCGCCCTGCCACTTCTTCAGCGCGGCGACGACGGTGGGGGTGAGGGTCGCCTGCGGTGGCCCGCCCAGCTTCGCGCCGCCGCTGGTCGGGGACGGCTGGGCGCCGGTACGGTAGCCGAGCGCCTCGAGGTTGTCCGCCACGAGCTTCACGTCGCTGCCCCGGATACCAGCCTTCTCGAGCGCGCGGAAGAGCGGCGTACCCCCGAAGAAGACCGGTACGGGCCGGTCGTCCACCCAGTAGAGCGGCTTGCCCCGGGCCGCCGTGGCGCCCACGGCGGGCAACTGGGTGACGATGCCGGTGCCCGTACCCTTGACCGTCCGCTCGGGACCGAAGCCGAGCATCCCGTCCAGCGCCTGGCTGTCGGAGAGATCGGTACGGGTCACCTTCGCGGTCTGTACCGGTGGCGCGGTGGCCGCCGGGGGGTGCCTGGAGTGGCCGCGAACGGCCAGCGCGACCGCCGCGCCGACCACGAGCACGGTCACCGCGAACACCACCGCGCTACTTCTTCTTGCCACCAAAGACCTCCAGCTCGCACTCGTGCTCGGCCTTCTTTTCCATGGCCGGGTCCGGCACCGGGGAGTCGTCGTCCCACGTCCACTCGCCCGGTTCGGTCACGTGTACCTTCAGTCCCCGGGCGCGCAGGCATTTGACGTTCTCGTTCCACTGCTGCGGGTAGTCGGGATTCTTCGCCGGATCCAGCTCCGGCGGCAGGAGCGGCAGCTTGTTGGCGCACGCGGTGTACGCCGCCTTCGGCTCCCCGCTGTCGTCGAGATCCAGCCCCTTGCCCGTGCCGACCGGGCCGGGCCTGCTGCCCTGGTTGACCTTCACCCCGTGGTCCTTCAGGCAGATCCTGTACGTCTCCCACATCTGGTTCTTCTCGTCGTCGGTCATGTCCAGGCGCATCTGGGGCCGGCCCGCGTCGGCCGCTGTCGTCGGTTCCGCGGGGGCGCTGCTGGACAGCGTGGCGATATCGCCCTGTTTGCTACCCGAGGCGCCGGCGCCGTTGCCGCCGCCGCACGCGGTGAGCGTGGCGGCGGAAAGCAGCGCGGCGGTACACAGTGCGGTGATCCGGGCCGGCCGGCCCGCGAGCCGGCGAATGAGGTTCGACATGCGCACGAGACTGGCCGGCGGTTATGAGGAACCGGTCAGCGTCCCGTAGTCCTCTCATGGTCCGGCGCCGACCGTACCCTCATCGGGAGCCCGCCGGGCCGGCAGCGACCTAGACTCCGTGCCATGTGCGCACACGTCATGGTCGCCGAGGACGACCGCAAGCAGGCCGAGTTGGCGCGCCGCTACCTGGAGCGCGAGGGTCACTCGGTGGTCGTGGTGCACGACGGGCGAGCCGCGCTCGACGAGATCCGCCGGCAACCGCCGGAACTGCTCGTCCTGGACGTGTTGATGCCCAAGGTGGACGGCTTGGACGTATGCCGCATCCTGCGGCGGGAGTCCGACCTCCCGGTGCTGATGCTGACCGCCCGCTCGACAGAGGACGACCTGCTGCTCGGCCTCGACCTCGGGGCCGACGACTACATGACCAAGCCCTACAGCCCGCGCGAGCTGATGGCCCGGGTCCGTACGCTGCTGCGCCGCCAGCGGCCCCGGTCGCGGCCGGACCCGGTGCTGCGGGTCGGCACGATCAGGGTGGACCCGGTCCGGCACGAGATCAGCAGTGACGGCCGGCCCGTCGACTGCACCCCCGGCGAGTTCCAGCTGCTCCAGTCCATGGCTGCCGAGCCGGGCCGGGTCTTCACCCGGGAGCAGTTGCTGGAGCACCTGCACGGGTTCGACCGGTACGTCACCAAGCGCACCGTCGACGTACACATCATGAACCTGCGCAAGAAGATCGAGCCGGATCCCCGCAAGCCCACCCGACTGGTCACCGTGTACGGCGTCGGCTACAAACTCGCCGACGACAGGGACGGTACCCGTCGTGCGCCGTGAGGTACCGCTGCGCCGGAGCCTGCTGCTGCGGCTGCTGGCGCTGTCGTTCGTGGTCTCCGTCTGCTCGATCGCGGCAACCGCCTGGCTCGCGGCCCGTACCGCCACCGGGGCGATCCGGCAGGAGCAGGGCCAGGCGCTCGCCGACGACGCCAAGATCTACGACGCCCTGCTCGGCTACGCCGCGACCCACCAGAACTGGACCGGCGCTGCCGCCACCGTAGGGAGCCTGGCGCGCGAGACCGGGCGCCGCATCGCCCTGACCGACCAGAACCGTACGCCGATCGCCGACTCGGCGCCGGGGACGGATCCGCTGCCCGCGAGCGCGTCGGCGACCGTCGATCCGCTCGCGGTGGACGTCGGGCTGGCGCCGGCCGCCGCGACCGACCGTATCGACCCCCGGGCGGTCGGACCGTTCTTGCTGCCCGCGAACGAGCGCGCGGCGCTGTACACCATCGCGACCCAGATGGTCGCGTGCCTGCACGGCCGGCTGCGCATCGACGCCGACATCGTCGACGAGCCCAACGGGCGGCCGCGCATCGAGGCGCCCTCACCGAAGGCAGGGCGCTGGCCCAGCTCAACATGCTCGTGAACACCTGCCTTGCCCGCCATCAGCTGCCCGCGGTGCAACTCAACCTGGACCGGACCTGGAAGCGGTCGAAACCGACCGACGAGCGGTCGAGCCTGCAGGACAGCCAGGCGATCAGCGCCTGCATCGGCGGCAGCCGGCGCGAGCAACTCGCCCCGTACGTCGCGCCGGCCGCGCTGCTCTTCGTCACCATCCCGGGCAACCGGGCCCCGGTCGGCTTCGACCTCTCGCCGGCCAGTTGGGGCCGCATCGGCGGGGTCACCGGACTCGTCCTGCTGGTCACCCTGGGCGTCACGGTCATGTCCGGCATCCGGCTGGTCCGGCCGCTGCACGCGCTGATCGGCGCGGCCCGGCGGATGCGGGACGGCGACGGTTCGGCCCGCGTGAAGGTCACCGGGCACGACGAGATCGGCCGGCTCGCCGCGATGTTCAACGACATGTCGGTACGGCGCGAGCGGCTGGAGGAGCTGCGCCGGGCGATGGTCAGCGACGTGGCGCACGAGATGCGTACGCCGGTCAGCAACATCCGCGGCTGGCTGGAGGCGGCCGAGGACGGCGTCGTGACCCCGGACCGGGAGCTGATGTCCTCGCTGCTGGAGGAGGCGCTGCTGCTCCAGCACGTCATCGACGACCTGCAGGATCTGGCGGCCGCGGACGCCGGTGAGCTGAGGCTGCACCGGCAGCCGGTCGACGTCGCCGACCTGCTCACCCAGGTCGCCGGCGCCAGCCGGCCGCAGGCGGACCGCGCGGGCGTCACCCTGGCCGTCACCGTGCGGGCGGACCCCCGGCTGGTCGCTGACCCGGTCCGCCTCCGCCAGGCCGTGGGCAACCTGGTCACGAACGCGGTACGGCACACGCCGCCCGGAGGCACCGTGACGATCGGCGCGGACTCGAACGGCGGCCACGTCGTCATCGCGGTCGCCGATACCGGTACCGGGATCGCCGAGGAGGACCTGCCCCGCGTCTTCGAGCGGTTCTGGCGGGCGGAGAAGTCGCGAAGCAGGCAGACCGGGGGAAGCGGGCTGGGCCTGGCGATCGTCCGCAAGCTCGCCGAGGCCCACGGCGGTACGGTGTCGGCGACCAGTACGCCCGGCCAAGGGTCTGTCTTCACCCTCCGGCTGCCCGTCGAGCCGCCGCACTGACCCGGCCCGGAGGCTCGCACCGGCGGACGGCTCACCCGGGAACCTCGTCGGCCGGTTACCCGGTAGGGCCGGCCGTGCTGTTCCAATAGCTGGCCATGAGCTCGTGCGACCACGGGGGCTGGCGTACCGCCTCGCGCGGGGCCCGCTTCTCGAACTACCGCATCTCCTCGAGCATCCGGTAGATCACCAGGCGCACGTCGAGGTCAATGGCCGCGTCGTCGAAGGCGGTGCCGTCCGGCGGCGGGAGCACGACGTCGTGCTGGCCGTACTCGTGCTGTTCGAGCGGAAGCGTCACAGGTCCTCGCCGCTCGTGTGGCGGGACCGGTTCTTGTGCGACTCGCTGTCGCGCTCGAGCGGCAGGTAGCCCCCGATAGTGTGGTAGCGGCGACCCGCGACCAGCAGTTCCTCGGCCGGGAACTTGGTGATCACCTCGCAGCCGTCCGCAGTGACGATGAGCTCCTCCTCGATGCGCGCAGCGCCCCAGCCGTCGGAGGCCGGCGAGTAGGTCTCGAGCGCGAAGACCATGCCCTCCTCCAGCGTCTCGGGGTTGTCCGGCGACGTCATCCGGCTGAAGATCGGCTTCTCCCAGATGCTCAGGCCGACCCCGTGGCCGTACTGCAGGGCGAACGCGGCCTCCTCGTCGGCGAAGCCGAAGTCCTGGGCCGTGGGCCACAGCTGCACAATGTCCGCCGTCGTCGCGCCCGGCCTGACCAGGTCGATCGCCTGGTCCATGTACTCGCGGCAGATCGTGTACGCATCACGCATCGCCGCCGAGGCGCTGCCGACGGCGAAGGTCCGGTAGTAGCAGGTCCGGTAGCCGTTGAAGCTGTGCAGGATGTCGAAGAAGGCCGGGTCCCCCGGTCGCATCAACCGGTCCGAGAAGACGTGCGGGTGCGGCGAGCAGCGCTCTCCGGAGATCGCGTTGACACCTTCGACTTGCTCGGACCCCAAGTCGTAGAGGACCTTGTTGACTAGGCCGACGCATTCGTTCTCCTTCACGCCGGGCCGCAAGAACTCGTACAACTGCTCGTATGCGGCGTCGACCATCGACGCTGCGTGCGTGAGCAGGCCGATCTCGTCGACGGTCTTGATGCGACGCGCCTCGAGGAAGACCTGCTGACCGTCGACGACCTCGACGCCGAGAACCTGGAGGGCGAACAGCACCGGCGGCTCGATGACGTCCACGCCGAGGGGTTCCTTCTCCATGCCGTGGTCGTGGAGGACCTCGTAGACCTTGGCCGCGACGTCGGCGGCGCGGTTCGCCGAACGGGAGATCGCGCCGCGCAGGGTCGAGATTCCTGCGCGGGCGCCGTAGTGCTCGCCGTAGGCGCTGCCCTGCGCTGCCGCGGCGTCAGCGTGCGCGTCGTCGAGCCAGGGCGAGTACAGCTGGTGGTGTCTGGCGGCCGAGCCGAAGTCCCACAACACCGGGAAGCCGGTGCGCGGCAGCACCGCGAAGCGGATCATCTTGTCCATCGCCCACGTGCCGATATGGGTGCCAGTCATGTAGCGGATGTTGTGAAAGTCGAAGGTCAAGACCGAGCCGAGCTCGGACTTCGACAGCTCCGCCTTGAGCCGGCCCAGGCGTTCGTCCCGCAGTCGCGGCATGCTCAGCCGGTTCTCCCAGTCCACGCTGCTGCTGCCGAACGAGGCTGTCGGCATGGCGTCTCTCTTTCGGGTCGAATGAGCGTAAGAACGCTGCGCCCAGGCTCACGGGAGCGGATCGCGTGGCTGCCGCGGCGCCTGCTACTGCCAAGTGAGGGTCGGAGCGGGCGAAACGGTGACTCGTGACCGATCTGTGGCGGTGAACGCTTGGTCGAGCGGACTGTAACCCTCTGCATACGTCCGTCAAGTACTGCTTACCGCAGTGTACGCTAGTACGGCAGCCGCCATTGGCGGTCTGACCTCACGCGATGCGTCTGACCTGATGTCAGGTGGACGCGGCCGCCTGTCGATCAGTACGCAGCGGCTGCTGAACCAGGCGGTGTGGGACACGGTGGCCGCGATGAGTCAGGTCCGACGGTTCGTGGCCGCCGGCCTGGACACGGTGGCGTACCGCGGGCGGCGTCGTGGGCTGGTGATCGCGACGTTGGACGAGACGGGTCAGCCCAAGCAGGGTGTCGCGACGTGTGGGGTGAAGCGGCAGTACATGGCGCGCCTGGGCGTGGATCGCCACCGCATCGCCCCGCCATCATCTGCTGGTCCGCCGTCACCTGCGCAGCGGTGAGCTGGCTTTCCACTACTGCTACGTGCCCGAGGGGCAGGCACTGACCAAGACGAGGCTGATCCGCGCTGCCGGGCTGCGCTGGCCGGTCGAGGAGGACTTGAGTTCAGCAAGGACAGTTTCGGCCTGGACCAGTGCCAGGCCCGGCTCTACACCGCGATCGCGCGCCACACCGTGCTGGTCATGGCCGCCCTGGCAGTGTGCGCGGTCACGGCCGCCCACCTCAAAGACCGCACCGACACCCAGGCGCCGCCACCGAACACGCCCGACCAGCCACCGCCGCCCGAGCCCGGGATGATTCCGCTGACCGTCCCCGAGATCAAGCGACTACTCGCCAACGTCCTGCACCACCCGAAACCGCCCGGCCACGCCACAACTGGCGCAACTGGCGACGCCGCCACCAGGCCCGTGCACGCTGGTCCACCAACGTGCCCGACCGGACCGGGACTACGCCCTGGTCACCTAGCAACTGGCGGCTGCCGTACTAGCATTCAGCCCATGACCGAGGCTCGGCTCGACGCCCCCCAACCCGGCGATCCGCTTGCGCAGGGGATAGGGCCTCGCATCCGCACCCGACGGCTAGAGCGTCACCTTTCTCTGCGGGAGCTGGCTAGGCGTATCGACCTGTCTGCAAGCGCTGTGTCGCAGATCGAAAACGGTCGATCACGGCCATCCGTCGGAACGCTCTACGCGATCGCAAGCGAGTTGGGCATCTCCGCGGATGATCTACTTTTCGAGGCGGGGTCCGCGGCGACTCCTGCAATGCCTGACGGCCCGGCCTGGATCGGGGCTCGCCCGATAGTGCAGCGAGGCAACAGCCGACGCAGCATAGAGTTGGATTCTGGGGTGCGTTGGGATCGGCTCACACCTGCGCACGAGGAAGACCTCGAGTTCCTCGAGGTGGAATACCAGGTCGGCGGTGCCTCGACGAGTTCGAACCAGTTGTCACGTCACCCTGGGCGCGAGTACGGAGTCGTGCTGTCCGGGTGCCTACGCGTGACGCTCGCTTTCGAAGACATCGAGCTGAACGCTGGCGACTCCATCGCGTTCGATTCGATGGTTCCTCACCGTCTCGCGAACGCAGGTGACCAGAACGTGCGGGGCATCTGGGTGGTGTCGCTGCGTCACCTGCCGCTCTAGCTAGGAGTGTCCGGTGAGTGTCCACGACCTCGCCAGGCACCAGATTCCAGGCACGGTGAACCGTTGGCAACGCCGAGAGCCGACTCGGCGCCGCCTCAACGCGCCTCTCAGGGACCCGCCGGAACCACCCCCGTCCTCCAGGGTCACGGCAAAGTCTGTTTCTGCTGTTCGAAAGGCTGTTGATCTAGGTTGGCGAGCCTAGGTTAACAGCTGATCAACACGCTCCCGACTGGTCTGATGGCCCACGGACCCAGCCGCGAGCGCCGGTGTACCGCGATTTGCGGCGCCCAGGCCGACGAAACGGACCTGCGAAGGACACGCCTTTTGTCCTGGTCTTGCGTGGCAGTCGATCACCTTGTGTAAAGGTTCGTGCACGTTACGACTTTGCCGTGACCCCTGCCCCCGTCCTCGACCCGGAGACGGTTGACGGCAATCAAGGGTATGTGTACTGTGCCTACACACTAGGTAAGTGACACAGTCGGACCGTTGCGGAGGACTGAGTCGGTGGACGACCCGTACCGAATCACTTCTGCCGGAGAGGGTGGGGCTAGAACCCGTGAGCCAGCACGTGACAGGCAGCCCGCGCGCTCAGGCAGATACCGTCTCCGAGGCTGAGGGGCCGGCGCCGGCGG
>WNGL01005616.1_pt1 | contig 17402 bp, 15 predicted proteins | sample 5400591 | NCBI WGS metagenome assembly WNGL01 (sample SAMN13153377, study PRJNA577476) | soil metagenome | isolation source: 80 cm soil or saprolite under Garry oak tree replicate 1 | place: USA:California | collected 2016-06-15 | reverse complement strand
CCGTTCTGTAGTATAATGCCCATCAATATAGCTTCGATACGTTCTTTTCAGCAAAAGTCGAATGTGCTCTTTTTTCTAGCAGGCAGGATCGGATAGTAGCCAGGGAAGGTAGTTCCGCATGATCTCCACCCTACACAAGATTTGGGATATTGCCACTGCAAAACACTCTTACCCTTTGTATGCGAAGAGGTTGCGCAAAAGATTATAGGGATATTGGCGGATGATGAGTTGTCACGTCGTCCGTTGAATCCGCCGGACCATAGCAAAATCTGGCGGTTAGATGATGTGCTGTTTGAGACGTTGAGGGTGCTGGCGAAGTAAACTTCCCCACGCCCCTTCTTCACTGATTTAAGGTCAGCAGTAATCTAATTGCGCTCGTGGTCCAAGTAGGGAGGAATTGTTGGATACAACTAGCCAAACGAAACTTCATGATTTTGCGGATATGATGCTTGAGCATATGCCGGTAGGTGTTGCTCTATTCGAGGCAGAGACTCTGCGTTTACTTACTGCTAACCCGCGCTTTCAAAGTTTTCTCCGCCCATACTGGCAAGAAGGAAAGGCTATTGGACAACTACTACTCGATTGGATACCTGAGACACACATCCCCTCTATTACAGCTATTTTTCGTAGCGTGGCGGAGACAGGTATCCCCTATCGAGGAGAAGAATATCCCCTTCACAATGAGCAGAGCATTACCTACTGGAACTGGATGCTCGACCCCATCCACGATAACGAGGGGCGTATTACCCACCTGCTGCTTACCATCAGCAATGTGACGGGACAGGTGCAGGCACGTCAACAGACTGAAAAAGTGCATGCATCGCTTAGCCAGACAAACCGTGCCGTGGAGATAGAACGCAAACGGTTGGAAGTGATTGAGACGGTGGCACGCAGTGTTCGTGAGTCTATGGACATTGAAAGCATTGGGAAGGCGGCTATCGATATTATTGTTTCATCAATATGAACCTATCGTCATCGAAGACCTGCACTCTCCTGATGCTTCAGGCAGCAAGAGCCCTATATTAGCTGCTAGCGGTGTTCGTGGTTATGTCTGTATACCTCTCTGGTTTAAGGATCATTTTGAGGGGACCCTGACCACTACCTTTGGAGAGAGCATCCATGTTGATGGTCCTGAAGTGCAGACACTTGTGGGTTGTAGTATGCATATTGCAGCAGCTCTCGCTCATGCACGGTTGCACGCTGCTATCGAGGACGAGCATGCTCGTATGCGTACTGTCCTCGACCAGTTGCCAGAAGGTATTCTACTGGTTGAAGCAGCTGATGAATGCATCAGCTATGCAAACGCTGCCTCTGTCTCTATCCTGGGAGTCCCTCTCATAAGGATAACAGGCTTCCCACTCAGTAAGCTCGCTCAGAGCCGTGTGATAGCCGACATGGACAGTTCGCCTATCCCTCTCGAAGACCTTCCAGTGGTTCGTGGACTACGTGGGCAGACCATCAGTGGCAGAGAGATGATGGTAACAAGGCCAGATGGAAGCAAAGTAGTATTGCTCTGTTCTGCTGCACCTCTGCTTACAGAATATGATGTAATTACCGGAGCTGTTGTCGTCTTTCAGGATATCACCGAACGTAAAAGCATCGAGCAAGAGAAAAATGAGTTCCTCTCGATTGCCAGCCATGAACTACGGACTCCAATTACCGCTATCCAGGGCTTTGCGGAAATTCTCCAGATGTATCTCTCTCGTGGAGATAGCCTGGACTCCACACGCAGTCTCCGTGCCATCTCAGGCATCATTGAATATAGTCAACGCCTCACTCGCTTGATCGAGGAGATGCTGGATATTTCTCTTATCGAGAAAGCCCAGCTGCTCGTCAATCTCGTTCCTTGTGACCTGCTTGCTATCCTCACCCATGTCATAGAAAGCCAGTCTATCACTGCCAAAAACCACCAGCTTCGTTTTGTCATGGAAGGAATTGAAGCAAACGATAGACTTATTGGTTGCTTTGATGAAGACCGGGTTATGCAGATTTTTCACAACCTGCTCAGCAATGCCATCAAATACAGCCCTGCAGGTAGTGAGATTGAGGTGGGACTTCGCTACACGCAGGACAGGCCCGATGAGGTCCTGACCTGGGTCAAGGATCGGGGGATAGGCATTCCTGCCAAAGAAATACCGCTTATCTTCAGGCGCTTTCATCGTATCAACACCTCCAACCGTTTTATTAAAGGGTTAGGCATTGGTCTCTACCTGGTTCAAGAACTGGTGGCACGCCACGGCGGTCGGATCTGGGTTGAGAGCACGGAGGGAGTTGGTTCTACCTTCTATGTGACTTTGCCTCTTAAAACGTATTATAAGTAGGACGGTCCATTTTGGTGCACTACGAAAGAGAAGCAAAGCATGACAACACTGGTATTTTTGATCGATGTGGACAATACATTGATCAACAATGATGAGATAAAAAGCGACCTGGATGCTCATATCAAGGTCGATCTTGGTGAGAAATTGACAGCTCGCTACTGGGAAATCTACGAGCAGGTGCGTAAGGAGAGGGATGTCGCCATTCGCTCTTCGACAACTACCCGTTCTTCACCGCAATCTATCCATACACTCTGGAAACACTCGCGTACCTGAGAACACTGGGATTGACGGTGATAGTCTCAGATGGAGATATGTGCTCTCAAGCAGAGAAGATTTTCCATAGCAACCTGGCAGATGCGGTAGAGGGCCGTGTGTTGATCTACATCCACAAACAGCAACACCTGGATGAGATCATGCAGCTGTATCCCGCTGACCATTATGCGATGATTGACGATAAGCCCAGCATTCTCGCCGATTCCAGACCTATTATGGGAGATCGCCTGACAACCGTATTCGTCGAGCAGGGGAAGTATGCTGCTCGTGACATGCCTTCTAACTTTTCACCTGATCTTTCCGTATTACACATTGCAGACCTGAGAAACTACACGAAAGAAGATTTTTTGCGCGTACAGACATAGACAAGGAGATACCCCTATGCGCTTTCATATCAAAGAGCGGGCCTGGAGCCTGACAGAGGCATTTGTGGTTCGAGATGATGCTGGCAACCCAGTTTTTGAGATACGTGGTAAATTCTTTCATATTGGCGATAACCTGGTAATGTATGATCGCACTACCGGACAGGAAGTGGTCCAGATCAAGCAGCGTGTCCTCTCGCTCCTGCCCCACTATGAGATTTATCGCAATGGCCAGCATTGGGCCAGTGTGCATGAACAGTTCCGCCTGTTCGGTGAGCGCTTCAAGGTCGAGGGCAGCAACGGCATGATCTTCCACGTCGATGGCGATATCTGGCGCTGGAACTTTACCGTCAGCGATAACAACGGCAATCTACTCGCCCGCATTGGCCGCCAGTTCTCGATTTTCCGCGATAGCTACGCTGTTGATATTGCACCAGGGGTAGACGCGCCTTTTATCATTGCGCTGGCGATTGTGATCGATATGGTGCGCGAGCATCACGAGGAGAAAGAGCACCATAGATAAGATTTGGCCTCATCCATAAAGCCTCCTTGTAACGTATCCTCTTCCCAAAAGACAATGTGTTGTATAGCTTAAAAGGCCACTACATACACATAGAAGGAAGGGATCTAAGCATGACACCCGAACACGAGAGACTGCAACAATCGCAAGAACGCAGCGCCCACTGGAAACGCTGGGGGCCGTATTTGAGTGAACGAGCATGGGGAACGGTGCGCGAAGACTATAGCCCCTATGGGATGGCCTGGGACTACTTACCGCATGATCACGCCCGCTCCAAAGCCTATCGTTGGGGAGAGGATGGACTGGGCGGCATCTGCGACCGCCACCAGTACATCTGCTTCGCCCTGGCACTCTGGAATGGACGCGACCCGATCCTGAAAGAGCGACTTTTTGGCTTAACAGGCTCTGAAGGCAACCACGGCGAAGATGTCAAAGAATACTACTATTACCTCGATAGCACTCCTACCCATAGCTACATGAAGTACCTGTATAAATATCCGCAGGTTGAGTTCCCCTATGCTCGGCTGGTCGGGGAGAATCGTCGGCGCGGTCGCAGTGCTCCTGAATACGAACTGATCGATACAGGCGTCTTTGACGATGATCGCTACTTCGATGTCTACGTTGAATACGCCAAGGCCAGTCCCGAAGATATGCTCATGCGCCTGACTATCATCAATCGTGCATCGGAAGCTGCGGCGCTTGACCTGCTGCCAACGCTCTGGTTTCGCAATACCTGGGTATGGCAACCAGGTGCACAGCGTCCCTCCCTTCATCGCTATGAGGCTCCATTCTCCTCTCTTGTACCCTCCACGTATGCCATTGTCGAAGCTGAAAACGATTCCTACGGAAAACGCTGGTTGTACTGTGAGGGAACACCTACTCTGCTCTTTACGGAGAATGAGACCAATACCGAGCGGCTCTACGGTGTCCCAAATGCCAGTCCCTACGTTAAAGATAGTATCAATGACCACATCGTACATGGCAAACAGGAAGCGATCAATCCAGCACAGGTGGGCACAAAGGTGGCCGCTCACTATCACCTCATGGTGGGAGCAGGTGAGACAGTGAGTGTGCAACTGCGTCTCAGCAATAGAGGGCCTGAGGATCTGCTGCCGTTCGGAGAAGCATTTACGGAGGTCTTTGAGCAACGCAAACGGGAGGCGGATGAGTTTTATACTACGATCATTTCGCCCGGGCTGGCAGAGGATGCGGCCAACGTGCAGCGACAGGCTTTTGCAGGGATGTTGTGGAGCAAGCAATTTTACTACTATGATATCAAGACCTGGTTGGCTGGCGACCCTGGACAGCCACCTCCACCAGCAGAAAGACGCTCCAGGCGCAATCGAGAGTGGACACATCTCTACAATGCCGATGTTATCTCGATGCCCGATAAGTGGGAGTACCCCTGGTATGCGGCCTGGGACCTGGCATTTCATTGTGTCGTCTTCGCCCTTGTTGACCCGGACTTTGCTAAAGAGCAGTTGATTCTAATGCTACGTGAATGGTACATGCACCCCAATGGGCAGATTCCCGCGTATGAGTGGGCCTTTGGTGATGTCAATCCACCGGTCCATGCCTGGGCTGCTTATCATGTCTATAAGATTGAAGAGCATCTTACAGGCAAAGGAGACCGCAATTTCCTGGAGGGAATCTTTCAGAAGCTGCTCCTCAACTTTACGTGGTGGGTCAATCGCAAGGACAATGAGGGACAGAACATCTTCCAGGGAGGTTTCCTTGGATTGGACAACATCGGCGTCTTTGATCGCAATACCATGCTACCGCATGGTGGCCACCTGGAGCAATCCGATGGTACCAGCTGGATGGGGATGTATTGTCTCAACATGCTGACGATTGCCCTGGAACTGGCTCAGGAAAACCGTGCCTACAGTGATATCGCCAGCAAATTCTTCGAGCACTTTGTCTATATTGCTCACGCGATGAATGACATGGGAGACGAGGGCATCGAGCTGTGGAGTGAGCAGGATGGGTTCTATTATGATGTGCTACACGCCGAGGCTACAGGACATATTCCCCTCAAAGTCCGTTCTATGGTAGGATTGATTCCTCTGTTCGCTATCTCCATCCTGGAGGCCGACCTGATCGAACAGCTGCCTGGCTTCAAGCGTCGGATGCAGTGGTTCATAAATAACTGGCAGGATATCCATGAGCATCTGGAGAGATCAGATGATGCAGGACACAATCAGCACCTGCTGCTGGCAATCGTCAACCGTGAGAGGCTATGCCGCGTGCTGAAGATTATGCTGGATGAGTCAGAGTTCCTCTCACCCTATGGTCTGCGTGCGCTCTCTCGCTACCACCTTGAACACCCCTTTATGTTGGAATTGCAGGGGATGAGCCATCGCGTGAGCTATGAGCCAGCAGAGTCATCTTCTGGTTTGTTTGGTGGAAATTCCAACTGGCGAGGGCCGATCTGGTTCCCACTCAACTACCTGATTATCGAGTCGCTCAAAACATTCTACCACTTCTATGGGGACGAGTTGAAAGTGGAGTTTCCGACAGGCTCAGGCAAGCTGCTCACGCTGGAGGAAATAGCAACGGAACTCTCCCGCCGCTTGACCAACATTTTCCTGCAGGATGAAACCGGTCGCAGGCCAGTTCATGGTGGTGTGGAGAAATTCCAGCACGATCCGCACTGGCGGGATCTGCTGCTGTTCTACGAATACTTCCACGGCGATAACGGTGCAGGGATTGGAGCCAGTCACCAGACAGGTTGGACGGGCCTGGTGGCGAATCTCCTGCAAGAGGTTGCGGAACGCCACGAGTATATACTGATACACAGAGCAGAGAAGGTACCCTGAAGAGCTATGCAAGAACATCCAGGAGCACAAGTGATAATCAGCGCCGATGCGCAAAAGACACTCTTCACAGACGTACACCAACGCCAGGATATTGAAGCCTGTGGACTGCTGACGGGATGCATTGACGACGCTGGCAACTGGTATGTTGAACGGGTGCATCCTCTGCGCAATATCTTCAATTCGTCAGTGTACTTTGAATTTGAGCCAGAAGACGTGCTGGCGGTCGAGCTTGAGTATCCAGGGAAGGTTGTGGGAGCTTATCACAGCCATCCCACCGGCTTCCCTGCTGCCAGTAGCACAGACCGTGCGAACATGAGACGTTTGAATGTGGAGGGAGAAAGTCCCTGGGTCTGGTTGATCGTCATTGGCCCATTCCATGAAGAGAAAGGGCAGTACAAGACCGTCGCCTACCATTATTATGAACTAGAGGGACTGCGGAAGATTCCTATCGAACTTGAAGCAAGAACGGAGATAGAAGAGGATACAGAAGCAATACCAGACAATATTCACAAAGCGCAACAAATGATGATGAAAAAACGTTCAGATATTTGGGTAGAAGAGTAGTCATGTGTGGGTAGATGGGTTATAATAGAACCAATGCAAAAACACATACAGTGCCGATTAGGGGAAGTCTTTAGCTTCTCGTTGGGGGTCAGAAGCTCAGGTCATGTCTCCAAAAAGGTCCAGGAAGCGAGTTGACGAATGAAATGCCCAAATTGTGGGAATGAGGTAAACCAGGACGAGGCGTTCTGCGGGCAATGTGGTATACCAGTTGCGAATATTCCTCCAGCGCGACCAACTGAAACGGTGAATTCATCGAGACCACCAGCCACCCGATCCTGGGAAGGCCCGGCAGGTCCTCAAAGCCCCCCGAGCCTTCCGAGTCCACAACCTCCTGCTGGAGCCTGGGGAGTTTCTGCACCACAAGGGGCAGCCACACCGCATCTTTATGGTTCCGGTATGTTACCACCATCGAACGCAAACAATGCGTCGATGTCTCCTCCGCCCGGCAACTCGCAGATTGCTCAGAGGCCACCATCAGCGCCATTATCCAATTCACCACAGGCCGGGACACCCCAGCTGAATGCTCAAAGTGCCCAATTCTACCAGGATGCCACTGAGGCTATATCTGCTCTCCCTCCGGGTAATCCCCAGGGCTATCCCCAACAGAATTTCGCTGGCACTATTCCGTCAGGCGGCTATCCTGGAGTAGGGCAATATAGCCCACAGGCATTCCCGTCAGGACAGGCGCAAAGAGCACCATTACAGACTGTTCCCAGGGCTGGCTATACACAACATCCATTACCCGGTGGACAAGGCTATGCGGGGGGAATACAACCGAGGCTCACTCCTCCACCGCAAAAACAGCAAGACAATACCGCCCTGGTCATCGTCAGTGTACTCCTCGTGGTTGTGCTGCTTGTAGCCATTGGCCTTGGAGCAGCCATAGTGCTACGTTCACATTCCTCCCCACAAGGCTCAACAGGCCCTCTCCCTACAGTGGCAGCGACAGCAACAGCAGTTCCCAGCCCTACACTCAACCCAACTGCGAACCCGAGTCCTACACTTTCCCCAACACCGGTAATTACACCAACGCCGGAGCCTGATGCAGGTTTCGCCTGGTGCGATCAGTCCTGCACCAATAATGGCTTCATTGTCGAGTATCCCCAGAGCTGGCAAACAGCTTTACCTGCTGATGGAAGCGGCGGAGCATCTTTTACGAACCCCCAGGCGGCAGATGAAGTGGCTGTCTTCAAGACTATGCAGACAACATTAACCAGCGCCAGTGATGTAGTGACCGAGGATTTACAAAAGAACTTTGCCTCACGTACTGGCTATGTGGCTCCTACCTCGTCACCGACTGCCGCGCCTTTCGCGATAGGTGGGGATAGCACCTGGGTCTATACAACGGCGACCTACCAGAGTACTGAGAATCAGCCTGTGACTGTGCAGGTGTATGGTGTTCTTCGTGACGGAAAGGCGTACATTATCGAGCTACAGGCCCTCCAAAGCCAGTTTGAGTCAATGGTATATCCGCAATACTACCAACCGATGCTTCAAAAGTTCCAATTCCAACAGAGCACGCAGCCATGAAATACTTTCTAAGTTGGGCAGCATCTGAACTATTGACACTGTTCCCAAAATATTATCTAATGTTGTACGGGCACTCCAACTGTTGGAGTGCCTGTTGTGTGATTGCGGCAAGGTAAACGTGCGAAACGAAGCGGAGAAGGGATGAGAGCATGGCGGTAATTGCAGTTATCGGAGCTCAATGGGGGGGTGAGGGTAAGGGAAAAATTGTAGACGAGTTGGCAATGAGAGCAGATTATGTTGTACGTTACCAGGCAGGGAGCAACGCAGGCCACCGTGTTGTACATGAGAAGGGTGAGTTCGCATTTCGGCTTGTTCCATCAGGTATCCTCTACCCAAATGCCACGTGCATAATTGGCAACGGCGTGGTCGTTGACCCCAAGGGCCTTATTGCAGAGATGAACGAACTCCAGAGTATGGGAGTAGATACCTCGCGACTCTTTATCAGTGAACAGGCACATGTTGTGATGCCCTATCACTTCGTGCTTGATCAGTTGGAAGAGGGGGCACGGGGAGCAAACAAAATCGGTAGCACACAACGTGGCATCACCCCCGCATATGTCGACAAACTCGCACGTATCGGTATTCGTATGGCTGATCTGCTCGATGTCGATACGTTCCGCAGCAAGCTTTCTACCATACTTCAGCAAAAGAACCGTATGATTACCCAGATCTATGGTCAGCCTCCTCTCTCACTTGAGGAGATCCATGGAGAGTATTTTAGCTATGGCCAGCGGCTCCGTCCATATATTGTCGATACCCAGGCCATCCTCCACGATGCTCTCTTTGATGGCAAGACAATCCTGCTGGAGGGAGCACAGGGAGTTCTCCTCGATATCGACTTCGGTACCTCTCCATACGTCGCCTCTTCCTCCACAGTGGCAGCCAGTGCCTCAAGTGGAGCTGGTCTGCCACCGCGCTCTATTGACAGAGTCATCGGCGTATACAAAGCATATATCACCCGTGTGGGCAGCGGGCCAATGCCCACAGAGCTCTTCGATGCAACGGGGCAGGAGCTACGAGAACGAGGCCATGAATATGGCACAAATACAGGCAGAGTACGTCGCTGTGGCTGGTTTGATGCTGTTGCCGGGCGTTTTGTGGCTCAACTGAATGGGTTAGATGCGGCAGTTATCACCAAGCTCGATGTACTGGACACCTTCCCCACAATCAAAATCTGTACTGCCTACCAGCTGCACAGCAAAATTGTCCACAACCTCCCCGCAAATCTGAACGATCTCGCCGCATGTGAACCTGTGTACGAGGAACTCGAAGGCTGGCAATGCAGTACAACTGGCATTTGTTCGTATGATGCGCTCCCAACCGCCGCAAAAAATTATTTGAAACGCATCGAGACACTGTTGGAGACTCCGATAGCTATGATTTCGGTCAGCCCTCAACGGGGCAAGACGATCCAGGTGCAGGATGTGCTGGCGATACGGCCAGATGAGAGACGGTATCCGAGGAATGCGAGAAGTAAGAAGTAAGTACAACACAACGCAGTTTCTCCTCAAGAAGGATAGAAGTTATGTTATCCGTCTACACATTTGGTGATTCAATACTCGACTGCGGCCATTACAACAAGTTCGGGTTCCACCCCGGACAGTTGCTTGTGCAAAACAATGATCGCTTCTTCCCTGAATTTCGCGGTCAAGACCTCTTCTCTCTTGTTGGCCCAAGCCGCCTGATCCACCGTGCAGAAGATGGGGCTACGGTCAGTCGCCTGCCAGTTCAGGCAAAGGGACTCCGGGTAGAAGGAGAGGCCATCGCCCTTGTCACGATTGGAGGCAATGACCTGCTCAGCCGACCCGACCTTCGGAGATGATACCCTCAACTTCCTCGACATTGATCCCTCAATTGCCCGCGAGAGTCACCGCTTGATGAATTCGGTGATTGCAGAACTAGCTAGCGAGTATGGAGAACTGGTGGATATCTACGGTCATTTCCTGACTGGGGATCCGTCCTGGTTCACGCAGATCATTGAGCCGAGCTTGCGAGGGGCTTCGGAGATTCGTCGGTGTTTTCTGCGGCAGGTAGTTCCATATGTGCGTCGCTAACGATAGCAGGTTGCAGAGGATCCAAAGTTTTGCTTCAGGCTTTTCCTGGAGCTATAGGGTAGCAATGTAGTAGACCTGCATCACTTCATATGATTGATATCGTTAACTAATGAAGATAAATGTATCAGTGTAGTCAACCGCTCCCCAAGTAATCCCTCAATATACGGAGTCACTCCCCAAAACTCCTTAAGAGCAACGTACTCCCGCACAAACTCTGCATTATCCAGGTTTGCCCGCCTCACAGCCCGGATCATCAGATTTTTGTCGGTGTGCTCTGGTGAAACAAACTCGACCACATCGGTTGCATAGCCCATGATGCGCAGGACAAGTGCCCGGAAGGCATCCGTAAGAATATCGGCCATACGCTCCTTCAGAATGCCATGGCGTAGTACTGGAGAGAAAGGGTCGGGTCCTGTTGCGTGAAGTTGCTGATTCAGGTCGTGATGGCAGCAGGGAGCACACAGGATCAGGCGCGATTGCCAGACAATAGCCTGGGCAATGGCTTCGTCGGTGGCAGTGTCGCAGGCGTGTAGAGCCAGGACGATGTCCGGGGGCACTTCGGGTTTGTAGTCGCGGATGGCAGATTTTTGGAAACAGACGTCGGTGAAACCTAATTGTTCGCCGGTGGCGTTATCCTTCTCTATCAAGGTCTCGTTGACATCGACCCCTACAAGATGTGCTGGAATCCCACGGATGTTGTTTAAATAGTGATACGTGGCAAGGGAGAGATAGGCCGAGCCACAGCCGCAGTCGAGGATGTGCACAGGGCGCTTTTCAAGGCGCTCTAGCTCGCCTGTGTGATCGAGCAGTTTCAGGAACTCGTTGATCTGCGAAAACTTGGCCTGCATGGTTGGACGGACTTTCCCCTGCTCGTTCATAATACCGATGGTTTGTAGGAATGCATCAGGCTTGTCGGCTGGCAAGGGCAGTTTCTTGCTAACATCGTGAGCAAGGTCTGGTTCTCGCTTGCTGCTGGCTGGGACGCTGCGATGAAAGATGGCTTTCCCCTTTTTTGTGATCTGCACAAGCAGGTCCTCATCCTTCGATTGGATAGAGAGGACGCTCAGCGGCAGTGCGAGTAGTTCATCCAGCTTCTCTACGGCCTGGACGCCCTTGTAGTTCTTGGTGAAGTCTTGTTTGTTGGTGAAGTATGAGAATTGCAGGTGACGCTCGTTTTTGATCATGACGGGGCGAACAATAACCTGGTGCCAGGGACAGGGGATTGTGTGATCGCGTACCTTGCCCTTCATCGTCAGCCGCACAAACTGTTCCCCGTCCAGCACTCTGCTTTTTATCTCATCTTTGTAGTTGTCTGCCACCTGGTTCATAGGACATCCTTATTGGTGCATTCGCTAAAGGTGTGGATGAGAACCAAGGCCGATAAATCGGCACCTACGGTTTCCCCAGGAATGACCGAATGCGCCACTTATTCTCGTACAACATGGTATCCCAGCGCTTCTGGGGGCGTCTGCGAAAGAGCTCCCAGTCGTCCAATCACTTCTCGGAATTGCTCGGTAGCACGATAGGCGTTGCTGTCCTCCTCACGCTCCCATTCATGCACTTCTGTAAAACACTGTGGGTTCGCAACATCGCGCCAGAGTCGTCCGCGAATATACCCTGGTTGCTGCCGCACGATTGCCGAGGCCCATTCCCAGAAAATGTACATTTCGGCCTCGCAGCCAGGAGAAATGGTGAGAGTTACGGTTCGAACGAACATCTATCGTGCTCCTAGCGGTCGCTTTGCTATCACTGCCCCGCTGCGTGGATACTTTGCTGGGCACGCTTGATATTGTTTCCAGACAAGCAGACGGCGGTTATCTGACAGACCGGGCAATCTAACAGGAAAATCGCGCTGAAGCGTGGCTCCAATCATCTCTGCTGCCCTACAACCCTGGGCCAGTTCTTGCATCGGATAGCCTTTTTTCGGGAGAATGATCAGCCCACCTGCACGGCAATAGGGCGCAGCATACTCCAGGAGCGTGGGAATTGATGCAACCGCTCGCGCAGTGACAACATCGAACGCTGCACGATATTCGCGCTGGTGGGCCAGTTCCTCGGCGCGCCCATGGATCGCAACGACGCCTTCGAGTTGTAGCATCTCAATCATATGCTGCAAGAAGGTTACTTTCTTGCCAGTAGCTTCTAAGAGTGTGACCTGCCACTCTGGACGTACAATCTTCAAGGGAAGCCCTGGAAAGCCTGCACCTGCTCCAATGTCGAGCAAACGAGTTTGTGGTTTGTCGTAGACCAGCAGCAGTGATAATGAATCGAGGAAATGTTTGATCAAAACTTCCTCTGGATCGGTGATGGCCGTAAGATTGATGCGTGTGTTCCAGTCAATCAGTTCTTGCTGGTAACGTAGGAATTGTCCTAACTGTTGCTCGGTCAACCCGAGACCGAGCTGATGCAGGCCTTCAAGGAATGTTTGTAGGCCGGGGACTACGCCAGGGGAGTTTACCCCCCTGGCGTAGTCCCCGGCCTGTATCACACCGTTCCAATCCTTGCCCATCACGAGATGATCTTCCGCTTGCTATTGAGGTAATCAACCAGCAGGTATTCACCGAGGTTGTTCTTATCGGCGTAGAAGGCGCGACCATGGTTGATCTCTGCCAGCTGATTGACAAAGGCGACCATCCAGCGATCATCCTCCAGCATGAAGGTGTTGATGGTGATGCCCTCACGGGTACAACGCTGTGCCTCTAAGAGGGCTTGCTGCTCGGCAAAGGGATTGGGCGGATAGGCAAACTGCCAGGTCCCATCCTCAAGCCAGACGGTAGGACCACCATCAGTGATCATGATGATCTGCTTGTTTACACCACGATGTCGAGCCAATAGCTGTCGAGAGAGCATCAGTCCATGGGCCATATTCGTTCCCGTGCTATTATCAAGGATCCCCATCTCTATCAGTTCATCAGGCTTGTACTCACGAGCGAGGTGCGAAAACCCGACAATGTGGAGGTTGTCACGAGGGAACTGTGAACGAATCAGGCTCTCCAGGGCTACAGCTACCTTTTTCGCAGCAGGCTGGCAGCCATTGTAGACCATGCTCATGCTCAAGTCGATCATCAACACGGTCGATGATTGCGTGGTGAACTCGGTGCGATAGACCTCAAAATCGTCTTTTGCCAGGTCTACAGGGGTGCCTGTTCCGCGCCGGTGCAGGGCATTCATCAGGGTCTTTTCCAGGTCGAGCAGGAAGGGATCGCCGAACTGGTAGGCTTTGCTCTCATCAGTCCGCTCACCACCGACACCACGGAACGGGCTGACATGGCGACCGAAGCCGTCGCGCTTGAGCTTGTTGAAGATGTCCTGGAGCGCCTTCTGTCCAATCTTACGGATGCCGCGAGCGGTCAGTTCCCAGCGGTTTCCCTTCTTCTGGATGTATCCGGCCTCCTCGAGCATTTTCATCAAGGCTTTCAGTTCCTCAACCGATTGATACTCGTCATCACCAAGTAGCTCTTTAATCTTCTCGCTATCGATAGCCTCAAGGTTATCCAGGCGACGTGCCTCTTGAAGTTGATCTTCTAATCCCTCCATCTGCTGCATGCGCCCCATCATACGGATAGCTTCATTGAGAGGTAAGGGCTCGCCACCGCGGAAGGGGAAGCGCATGCGCATATCGTCCATCGGTGCCAGCGCCTCCATATTCTGGGCCAGTTCCATCATATCGACACGGATACGGTCATCACCGATGAGCTGGTCCATGAGGTCCTGGAGTTCTTGCCGCTGCTCCGGCGAGAGGTTTTCCATAACTGCCTGCATAGCAGCCATGCGCTGCTGCATCTGCTCGATGAGATCATCCAGCGAATTGACGCCGGGGAAATACTCACCGTACTTCTGCATGAAAGAGTCGAAATCAGGCTCTTTGCCCTCTCGACGCTCGCGCAGCATTTTGTTCAGATCACGGATCATCTCCCGCATCTTAGCGATGTCTTCTGGTGTCATGTTCTGCAGAGTCTGCTGCATACCCTGGAAGAACTGCTGCATCATCTGCTGTTGCAGGCTCTCCATCAGTTCCTTGAACTTCTCACGCGCCTGGTCATCCATGAAGTCATATTCGGAGAGTCCCTTGATCTGGCCCGGAATATCTTGCGGCAACTTATCCAGGTAGTCCTGCTTGCGCTTCGCAACCATCTCCAACATCTTCTGCATTTGCTCAGGAGTCAGGTCGCTACTGCCCTCACCAGACTGCCCAGACTGTCCCGATTGCCCCGATTGCCCTGACTGGCTTCCCTGTTGGCCCTGGCTTTGAGCTTGAGCTTGACTCCCTTGCTGCTGTGATTGGTCGGATTGGCCGCTCTGGGGCTGATTTCCTGCCTGTGACTGCAGGTTTTTTTGTCCTTCATCCAGGCGGTGCTGAATACCCTGACGCTCCATCTGCTTGATTTCGTCAAGCTTCTGGCGCAGGTCATCCATCACTCCAGAGGCCATGTTATAGCGGCTCAGCTGCTGATTGCGCTGGTCCCGCAAACGCTGCAGCATCTCACGCAGGCCCATCGTCCGCCGACCATTCTCACCCTGGACGCCCTCCTGCATCAAGCGTCGAAGCGCCTGCTGCAGGTTTCCATTTTCCATATAATCATCTGAGAGAGCTTTCAGCACTTCGTCAGCATCAAGGCCTTCGATGTTCTGAGTGCCATCCCAGCGCGAGTATCCATAGCGATTATTGAAAAAGCGTTTGAACATGGGGGTGTGTTCCTTTACCACTTATCGCCGATAGCGCACTCGACCGCTGACCTCATCTTTATTGAGGCGGCGATTCAGGTGCAGGCCCTCGAGGATAAACTCGATAGTAGACGCAATACTGGCCGGATTACCACGCCCATTGAGTTTGTCAATGGCTTTACTCAAACCGCCTACTTTCGAGAGCTGGTTGACGTACTCCATAGCGGATAGATCATCACCCACCTGGACACTCAGGCCACGCTCAAAGCCTGCGAGAAGCTGGTCAAACTCACGCGGCTCGAAGTATTCGCCAAAGACGCTAAGCACTGCACCATTGACCAGCCGCTGTACCACGCGCTCTTCTTTGATATCACCGACGGTATCAAGCTCTATCTTACCGCAGGTTGAGGCAATAATGGCCGAGAGATCGCTCACGCGCGGTGCCGCATAGCGCTCCTTGAGGCGCAGAGCACGACGGGAGGCGTTGCTGAGTACGTTCTCATAGTTTGTGATCGAGACACGCACACTGACGCCCGAACGCTGGCTAATATCGTTGCTCTGTCGGGCCAACTGTGTGATGCCGGCAATCACTTCTTTCATGAACTGCGGGAAGACGACTTCCAGGCCATCAGTTGTGAAATGGGTGCTTTCGGCTTGCATGATCAGAATCTCGTGCTCGACAGTGTGCGGATAGTGCGTGCGAATCTCCGAACCAACGCGGTCTTTCAGTGGCGTGATGATGCGTCCGCGATTGGTATAGTCTTCGGGGTTAGCGCTGGCAACGACGTAGACATCAAGTGGCAGGCGGATCTTATAGCCCCGAATCTGCACATCGCGCTCTTCCATGATGTTCAACAATCCAACCTGGATGCGCTCTGCCAGGTCAGGCAGTTCGTTGATACAGAAAATACCACGGTTCGTGCGCGGTATCATTCCATAGTGAATGGTCAGCTCATCCGAGAGGTAGCGGCCCTCAGCCACACGCACAGGGTCTACCTCACCTACGAGGTCGGAGATGGTGATATCGGGTGTCGCCAGTTTCTCACCATAACGCCTATCGCGTGGCAGCCAGCTAATTTCCACGAGATCATCGTGTTCCGCTACCTTATCACGGCAGGCTTTACAGATGGGCGCGTAGGGATTATCGTTGATCTCGCATCCAGCAATTACAGGCACGAACTCATCGAGTAGGTTCACCAGGCTACGTGCCATACGAGTCTTGGCCTGACCACGTTCGCCGAGAAAGATGATGTCCTGGCCGGAGAGAATAGCATTTTCGACCTGTGGGATTACGGTCTCTTCATAGCCGATAATTCCCGGAAACAACTCCTCCCCTCTACGAATCTTCTGGATGAGGTTTTTCCGCATCTCCTCTTTGACCGAGAGTACTTTATATCCACTTTCACGTAACTCGCCAATAGTACGTGGTCGGGTAGTGATAGTCATTCCGCTTTTTGCTACCTTTCTTGGGGTTGGCTTAGTGTGATGCATGTCCGGGATAGGGGATAGTTAATAACCAATCCTGGATGATCCCACTGTACCAAAACAGGTGGAACCTCTCTCATTCTACCGCCATATGTAAGAAAGCGCAAGAGGAGAGAGGGGGCCAGAAATTCCAGTTTGCCATTGTTCTGCAGGCACAAGCCTAACTGAGTCTCACGCCTTTTCCTCCAGGTTGGTCTGCTTGATGAATGCCTCAACCTGGTCTGGGTCGAAGTTCGCAATACGGTCAGGACGCAGCCCCTCCAACTCAGGAGTTGGCTGCCCATTGATCTGATCTGCCACAGATCGACCAACAGCCGGGGCAAGTGCGAAACCATGACCGGAGAAGCCAAGTGCCAGAGTCAGACCGTCCAGTCCTGGAATACTGCCAATGAAGGGAATCTCATCGAAGCTCTCTGCTTCCAACCCGCACCATGCGCGGGCTATATGCTGATTGCTCACTGCTGGCAAAAGTTCACAGGCAGTTGCCCAGTTGCCCTGCACACTCTCTGTACGCAGCGTATAAAAGCGTCGATCAGGTGTTGGGTCGCCAGGCCAACCCCCGCCAAGCAGGAATGCCCCATCGTTAAGCTGCTTAAGTGAGAGAGCACGGCTGACCGCACTTAAGACCGGCCGGAGCAAACTGGGTTGTGCTGGAGTCGAGAGGATCATCTGCAACGCGCGAGTTCGAATAGGCAATCGTAAGCTAATAGTCGCTGCCAGGTCATCGCTCCAGGCACCTGCTGCAAGCACAACGTGCTCTGCCTGTACCTCACCACGCTCAGTCTGCGCTCCTATGACTCGATTAACCT
>WNGL01008410.1_pt1 | contig 17403 bp, 11 predicted proteins | sample 5400591 | NCBI WGS metagenome assembly WNGL01 (sample SAMN13153377, study PRJNA577476) | soil metagenome | isolation source: 80 cm soil or saprolite under Garry oak tree replicate 1 | place: USA:California | collected 2016-06-15 | reverse complement strand
TGGGCTCCCGCAAACCACCCCCGGCAAGATCGCCGCAGCCGCCACCCGGATCGCCGCGATCTGGCGCGCTCACCGCGACGACCAGTACCTCGCCCCGGACGGAAACGCCTACCCGGTTCGAGGATCCCTGCAGATCGTGTTCTGCGACCTGGGCACCCCCGGCCCCGGCTGGAACGCCTACACCGAACTCCGCGCCCAGCTAGCCGAACGCGGCCTCCCCCGTGAGGCGGTCCGGTTCGTGCATGAGGCGAAGAGCGACACCGACCTGGCCCGCCTGTTCGCCGCCTGCCGGTCCGGGCACGTCGCCGTCCTGATCGGCTCCACCGAGAAGATGGGCGTCGGCACCAACGTCCAAGACCGCGCCATAGCCCTCCACCATCTCGACGCCCCATGGCGGCCCGCCGACGTCGACCAGCGCGAGGGGCGCATCATCCGCCAGGGCAACCTCAACAACGAAGTCCAGGTAATCCGGTACATCACGGCCCGCAGTTTCGACGGCTACTCCTGGCAAACCCTGGAACGGAAAGCCAGATTCATCCGGGACGTCATGTCCCCGTCCCTGGACGCCCGCGAAATCGGCGACATCGGCGACATCGGCGACACCGTCCTGTCGTTCAGCGAGGCCAAAGCGCTGGCGACCAACAACCCGCTGCTGATGGACAAAGCCGAAGCCGACGCCGAACTGTCCCGCCTCCTGCGCGCCGAACGCGCCCACTATCGCAACCAAGACACTCTCCACCGCGCCGTCGCCCAACTCGAAACCCGCATCCAAGCCCAGGCCAAACTCGCCAACGACATTGACACCGCCATCGCCCGCCGACGCGGCACCCGCGGCGACGCGTTCGCCATGACGGTCCAAGGCCAGCGCTACACCAAACGCGCCGACGCCGGCCAGCACCTGCTCGGCGTCCTCCGCCAGGAGGCAGCCAACCAGCTCGGCTCGCGCCAGCGCACCATGTCCACCGGCGACCTCGGCGGCTTCCCGCTCACCGCGACCATCTCCCAGGCATTCGGCCGCGTCCAGCTCACCCTGACCTTCGACGGCGCTCCCAGCACCGATATGACCCTCACCCAACAAGATCTCGCCGAAACCAACCCCACCGGCCTGATCACCCGCCTGGAAAACCGCCTCACCCGCCTGGAAGCCGCCAAAGCAGAAGCCCTCGCCGAGATCGACCACGCCCGCAGCGAAATCGGCCACGCCACCGCCAGCATCGGCAACCCCTTCCCCCAAGCCGCCGAACTCGCCACCGCCCGCGACCGCTCCCGCCACATCGACGAACAACTCGAAGCCGCCGCAACCCCACCACAACCACCAGAAGAGGAACAACAAGCCAGCGACACTGACGTGCCCGCATCACAGCAACACAGCGGCCCCTCGGCCGGGGCGACAGCCGCCACCGAGCCGGAGCGCCAGCACGCATCAGCGCCCGACATCAGGAACGGGCCTGAGCACGAGGGCGCAGCACGGAACCGCAACTTGTCGGCAGACGCTCATCGCGAGCCGGAAGAACATGCCAGAGGTAATGCGGAAGGCCCGGAGCATACCTCTACCCAACACACACCCCGGCCACCCTGGCCGTCGGTGGCCGAGCGAGCGTCCGGGCCAGTGCCAGGCCGCAATCTGAGACCCACCGCAACACACCCAAGCCTCGGGCGACCCGGCACCGTCAGATCTCAAGATCGCGACACCCGCCAGCCGCAGTACGGTGCCCAGCGCGCATGGCGCGGCGACGCCGAGCCGGAGGCAGGTCAGTAGAGCACGGACACGGCTTGCCAGAGGGACTTGTCTAGGAAATCTGATTTAAATAAGATTACCTATAGATCTCCGACTGCTTGATCTTGGATCGGCAATGAGCGTCGCGAACCGCAGAGAACGACGGGCACACCGGCCACGATGGCGCCCGCCCCGAGCAGCACGCGTGATCTGCCGCCGAAACAACAGAACGGCCCTGGCGCCTAGCCGCCAAGCCCAGCACCAGGGCCGCGTACTCCCGCCAACAAGCAAGCCGGACAGGAGCACACCCATCATGGCCCGCAAGGCACTCGTTGAGGAACCCGCCTCCGAAATCAACCCAAACGAAAAGCTGACCGTCAGCGAACTGTGCGCTGAGCTGAAGGTCTCACGGTCGACCTTCTACGACTGGCGCCAGAAACGCCGAGGCCCACGCTGCATCCGCCTTCCCAACGGCGGCCTCCGCATCCGCCGCCGTGACCTTGACACATGGCTCAGCGCGCAGGAAGTCGCATGAGTCACGATGAGAGCCAGCCCTCACCCCGCGGCGACGGGCGGCGGCTCTCCTACGACGTGCGGATCTGGAAGACCCGGGTCGTCAAAGGCGCCCGGGGACGCGCTTACCAGGTGCGATGGACGGTGGCCGGGAAAGTGCATTACGCCACCTTCGGTACCAAAGCGCTCGCCGACAGCCACGAGGCGAAAATCAAGACTGCCGCCCGCGAAGGCGAGGCCTTCGACGTCACAACGGGCCTGCCCCTGTCGGCGACTGCCAGTAACCACGAACAGGAGCAGGAACCAGAGCCAGAGGTGAGCTGGTACCAGTTCGCCTGCGCATATGTAGACATGAAGTGGCCGGAAGTCGCACCGAACTCGCGCCGGGCCATCGCCGACGCCCTCGCGACCGCTACCCCCGCATTGCTAACCACAAAGAATGCGGCACCCAAACCCGCGGTACTGAGAAAGGCCCTCTACGGTTGGGCGTTCAACACCAAGCTTCGGGAAGCGGGCCCACCGGCCTACCTCGCCCCGGCCATCAAGTGGGTCGAACAGAACACCGTCCCATTGGTCGATCTGGGCGACACCGACACCCTCCGGCGCGTCCTCAACCAACTTGCCCGCAAACTCGACGGCACGCCCGCCGCGGCAACCGTGGTGGCCCGCAAGCGCGCGGTCCTGTTCAACCTCCTCGGTTACGCGGTCGACAAGAAGCACTTCCCGACCAACCCGCTCATGTCCATCCGGTGGAAATCACCCAAGGTGGCGGAGGCCATCGACCGCAGGCGTGTGGTCAACCCGCGGCAAGCGCAGGCCCTGCTGGAAGCCGTCGCCGAGCAGGGACCGATGGGCCGGCACCTCAAGGCGTTCTTCGGCTGCATCTACCACGCGGCCGTGCGCCCGTCCGAAGCCGTGATGCTCACCCTGGACGAACTCCAGCTCCCCGACCGCGACGACCAGTGGGCGTGGCTCAATTTAGGCGACTCCGCCCCCGCCACCGGGGGTGCCTGGAACGAATCCGGCAACCGCCGCGAGCCCCGCCAGCTCAAGCACCGCGCCGTCGAGGAAGTCCGCCCCGTCCCGGCCTCCTTGCCTCTCGCCCGGATGCTCCGCGAACATATTGCCGAATACGGCTCCGCGCCCGACGGGCGCCTGTTCCAGGGCGAAGACGGCGGCCTGCTCTCCGACACCGTGTACACACGCATATGGGAGAAAGCCCGCCAGGCCGCGCTCACCCCCGCCGAAGCCGCCTCACCTCTCGCCGAGCGACCGTACGACCTGCGCCACGCCCGCCTTTCCACCTGGCTAAACGCCGGCGTCGCCCCGGCCCAAGTCGCCGAATGGGCCGGCAACAGCGTCCCGGTCCTCCTCCGCGTCTACGCCAAATGCCTCGCCGACTCTGAACAAACCGCCCTCCGCCGCATCGAAGAAGCGGAACGTGGACCAGATGACGAGCCGCAGGCTCAATGAGTGGATCCAGATCGCCCGCGATACCGAAAGATTCGCCACGTGGGTGAATGACGGCTGCAATCATTGCCGTTAGCTGAGGTGTCCGCCTTCCTCCCGACCTAAAATGGTCCAGGGTCGTATTACAGAAGCCTTCGTTCTCCAGGATCCAGGGTCGACACTCGGGATCGCTTGCGGGAGCTCGACTCTCCGTAGATCGAATGTTACTGCCTAGATCAGGAAGTCCCTAGGCTGCACGCCGTCCCGTGCTAGGTCCGTACAAACCACGATCTGGCACGATTCGCCCATCAGCGCGTAGCGGCAAGTTCATGACCGCATCGGAACAAATAAATTACCCAACTGGGGGCCCTTGCGATTAATGCTCAGCCGCCGGTACATGTGAGCCGTTGAAGGAGTTTATCGAGGAGAGATTCCATGACGTCATTCCCAAACTCACGCAGTGTGTTAATGCCCGGATTCCAAATGTTGTTCAGCTTATAGGGGTGTCGGCCTATTAGGGGGAATGGCTTTATTTCTAGTCGTCCTGTGACAGCACCGAAAGCAGCACCCGTGGCTGCGTGTTCGACAGTAGTGGTAAGACTATCACCATCCACCACGGAAGTAACTGTTTCACCCACGGCACCGCCGATGGATCCACAAATCACAGGTCCAAATTCCGGCAAGCAGGCACCGAAGGCACCTCCGCCCGCCGCCCCGCCCAGAGTGGACCCCCAGAATTGCCGCGCGGAGAATGATCCATTATCCGAGGCGAGATATGAAACAGCGCCAACGATTCCACCTGCCACTGCGCCCACGATGGCCCCGAGCACAGGGAAACCGCCTGTTGGATCGTCTTGGTTGATTGGGTTATCACTCGCGTAGTTATATGCGGCTTGGGTGAGGTTAACTGCCGGGTCAACGCTGAGAAATTGACCTGTCGCTGGGTCGTAGTAGCGAGCGCGGAGATAGGTGAGGCCGCTTTCGGCGTCGGTGTACTGGCCGTCGTATTGCAGGGAGGTAGCTGCGGTGCCAGTGTGGCGGACGGGGACGCCGTAAGGCGTGTAGCTGTAGGTTCCGATCACGGTTCCGCTGGAGTCGGTGAGCAGCCGGGTGCTTACGCCCTGGTCGACGAGCAGGTAGGTCGGGGTGCTGCCGTGGATTTGCTCGATGGGCTGGCCGCCGGGGCCGTAGATGTAAGCGGTGGTCCCGGCGGTGAGCAGCATCGGCAATGCGCCGGACTGGTCCCAGACGAAGCTGGTGTTGGTGCCGTTGACTGTCTTGGACATGCGCAGGCCGTCGCCGTTGTAGGTGTAGGTAGCGATGCCGCCGTAGGAGATGAGCCGGTTGGCTTGGTCGTAGGCGAGGGTGGTGGCTGGCCCGCTGGAGGGGGCGGCGCTGGTGCGGTTCCCGCGGTTGTCGTAGCTGTAGGTGGTCTTGGTGCCGCTTGCTGAGGTGATCTCGGCGGCGGCCATATTCCAACGATCTGTTGCCGGGACAGTGTCGGCGAGCTTGACGGTGGTGGCTGCGGTGGTGATCGCGGTGGTTTTCTGTGCCCAGTAGGTGGCGTGTGACGCCGTGTCCTTGAATTGGTGGACCAGGGCCTGGCCGCTGGCTGGGGTCAGCGTGGTGGCGTGGGTCGCGTCCTCGCCGACTCCCCATACCAGCGAATCGGGGCCGGTTGTGATCAGCGACGCGTGGGGGTGGGTGCTGTCGCCGCTCGCGGCGGCGTGGGCGCCGGTCACCCGCCCAGCGCCTATGAACGCCGCAACGGTGATCGAGCCGTCATGCCCGGTGTCGGCCAGCGTGGCGGTGACTTTAGCGTTAGTGAGTGGGGAGGCGGCGTGGGCCTGCCAGACTTCGGCGGTTCCTGGCTGGCCGTCCGCCCGGGACGCGAGCGTCCATTTCAGTCCGCCGCCGCTCACCTTGGTGATCTTCTGCGTTCCGGTGGATGGCCCGGTGGCGGAGATGAAGGCCAGCACCAGTTCGTTGTCGGTCTTGGTGGTCAGTGCGGGGGAGGTGACCTTCGCCCCAAGGCTGGTCTGGTTGGCTGAGACGACCTTGTCGGTGGCCGGTGCCTTCGGGCTGGCGGGCAGTTGGCCGGAGGTCAGCTCGTCTGCGGCGTTGAAGGCCTGGGTTGTGCCGTCGGCCAGTTTGGTCAAGTTGCCAGCGGCGTCGTAGCTGTAGGCCGCACCATTGCTCGACGCGAGCTGGCTGAGCTGGGTGTAGCTGTAGCTGTTCGTTCCTTGCGCTGCCCCGGTTCCGGTCTCGGAGGTGACCTGCCCCTGGTTGTCTTGGGTATACGCGAAGCTGGCCAAGGTGGTGGTGCCGGTGCGGTCGGTGATAGAGGTCAGCTGGTCGGCGTTGTTGTAGGCGGACACCGCGCGGACACCGTTGGGATAGGCCTCATTGGTGAGGTTGCCGTTGCGGTCGTAGCTGAATGTGGTCGTGTGGCCCAGCCAGTCGGTGACCCCGCTGAGCCGCCCCGCTCCGTCGTAGCGGCGGCTGACCGTGTCGCCGTTGGGATATGTCAGCGTCATCAGGTGCCCGGCTGGGTCGTAGGCATACGACACGGTCGCGCCTGAGCCGTCCGTGCGGCCCGTGAGCCGGCCGTCAGCGTCGTAGCTGTAGCTGGTGGCGCCGGTCCCGTCGGTCATGGCCACGCGCTGCCCGTCGGCGTCGTAGGAGAAGCTCAAATCCGGCGTGACGCCGTCTGAGTAGCTGATTCCCGTCAGCTCATTGGCCGGGTCGTAGCTGTAGCCAGTGACCGCGCCGCCCGGGACGGTCATGCTGGTCCGATTGCCCCCGCTGTCATAGCCATAGCTGGTGATGTGGCCCAGCGGATCGGTAGTAGAGACAACCCGGCTGAGGGCGTCATAGGAATAGCTCGTTACCTGGCCCACCCCGTTTGTCTGTCCGGTCAGGTTCCCGTCTGCGTCGTAGCTGCTCAATTCTGCTGTGCCGTCGGGGCGCGCGGTCTTGGTCTGGTGGTTGTCGCCGTTGTAGGCGTAGCTGGTCACGTTTCCGTCAGGGTCAGTGACTTTGATCAGGTTCCCATCCCCGTCATAGGCGTAGGAGATGGTGTGATCATCCGGGTCAGTGACCGCGGTGACCTCCCCGGCAGCGTTATATGCGGTGGCGGTTGTGTCAGCCGCAGGAGGGCTGCCCGCAGGTGGGCAGGTGACGCCCGCGGCGGTCGCTTTCGGCGACGCCTGGCAGGTTCGCTCGCCGTCAGCGTCGTAGGCGTATGTTGTGGTGTCGGTGATTCCGGAAGACGGTGAGACGCTGGTGGAAGCGATGTTCCCATTGGTGTCGTAGGTGTAGGCGGCAACGTTCCCATCCGGATCGGTCACCGAAGTGATATCGCCCGGGTGGGCGCTGTCGGCGTAGGTGTAGCTGCTGGTGTTGCCCAGCGGGTCGGTCATTGTTAGCAGGTTGCCGTTGCCGTTGTAGCTGTAGCTGGTCGTCTCCCCCAGCGGGCTGGTCTTGGTCAGCGCCTCGTCGAAGGTGTTGTAGCTGTAGCTGATGGTGTTGCCCAGCGGGTCCGTCGATGTCAAAAGGTTGCCGTTGCTGTCGTAAGTGTTCACGGTGACGTTCCCGTTGGGGTCAGTGACCGTGGCCAGGCCGAGTGTCGCTGGGTCGTAGGTGTATGAGGTGGTGGCTGCGTCAGCGGTGCCCGCGCCATGGGTTGCGGCCATCAGCTCAAGATTCAGGTAGGAATAGACCGTCTGGCTTCCGAGTGGGTCGGTCATGGTGGTGGTACCACCCGACGAGGATGCCGGGTCGCCGGTGTAGGCCCAGGTTGCCGTATGGCCGTCGGCGTCGGTCTGGGATGTGACTCGTTTCTGTGAGTTGTAGGTATTGGTGACGGTGCCACCGCGCGGGTCGGTCATGGTGAGCAGCAAGTGATTCGGGTCGTAGGTGAAGGCATAAGTCCGCCCGGCCGGGCCGGTGACCTGGACGAGGTTGCCGCTTCCGTCGTAGCTGTAGGAGTAGGTCCGGCCAAGCGGGTCGCTGACCCGGGCGACATGCGAGCCGGAATAGGTGAAGGTGAGGGTGCGGCCGGCCGGGTCCGTCACCGTCGTGAGATTGCCGTTGTCATACGCGAGCTTGGTCGCGTAGCCGTTCCGGTCGACCTCGCTGGTGAGTTGCCCGGCCGCAGAGAAGGTGTACTGCACTTGGGTCCGCTGCCGGGTCAGCGTGAAGCTGCCATCCCCGTTCTCGGCCAGGGTCGCGAAGACCCGTGGTGGGGCGGTGAACCCGCCGCTGCCGTCTGGGGCGAAGGTGATCGTCGAGCCGTCCTCCTGGCTGATGGTGACGTCGCCTGTGTTGTTGGTGGTCAGGGACATGTTGTAACTGTCCGTCCAGCCGAATCCGAACGGGCCATCCGAGGCGGCTGCGGCAGAACTGTAGCTCCGCAGCAAGGACAGCGGGACGCCGCGCCCGGGAACTGTGAAATCGGTGAACTGGTGGAAGAAGTTACCGGTGGCGCAGTTAACTGGGTCGTCTGCGTAACAGGTGGTGCTGTTTTCGCTTTCGTTGGGCCCGGCGCCCTGCTCGCCCACGGACGGAGTGCTGCCGGGCGCGTTGTCATTGAATATCAGCGAGCTGTCGTAGGACTGCGTGGCACCAGCCCCCAGGTTCCCCGACCAGGCGATCGCCATCCCGTTGTCGATGTAGGCGGTGCACTGGCAGGTATCTGGCAGGTCCCCGCCCGTCCCCACGTCGTCCCACATGGTGGCGTAGTCGTCTTCGACATAGGTGGTGCCCGGTGTCTGCGGCACCAACTCCATCATCCGGTTGCCCGGAACCGACTGGTCCCACGCCGCCCGGCACGCCACAGCCCCCGTGGGCAAACCCGCCAGGCCCGCTTCCTCCCCGAAACCGATGTCACTGTTGTCCAAGTAGCAGTCGCCCGCGCGGTAGACGTGCAGTGAATGCGCGACTGAATCCGTGTTGCCCAGCCGAACCCTTGTGCTGTAGCTGCTCGCCCCCACGGCCCAGGTATCTGTTTCGGTTGCCGTTATGCCGGTGCCTCCAATATCAACCACCGTCGTGATCACATACGGATCGGCACTCGTGCCGGACCCCGTGGTGTTTTGCGAAACAGGCGTCAAGCCGCCCGCAGACAGACCGGCCGGGACAGAGTCTGGGCCGTAGACGGTCCCGTCGACCTCGAAGAGCGTCCCGCACGCGTCCCCGCTGTAGAACGAGGGCGCGGAATCGACCGTAGTGGTCACGTCGCAGTTGAGCGTTGATGACACCGCCACGCTGGCAAGGCCAGTCGTCCCGGTGCCGGTGGCCAGGCTCATGGCTGTGCCTGCAGGACGCACGCGGTCATTTGGGCTCCACAGACCCTGCTTGGCCCGCCGCGACGCCCGGCGTTCAGCGGCAGCCGCCTTGCGGCTCATGGATTTGACATGGGGCACCGGAGGGCGAGTGATCTTCCTTCTCGCCGGCCGATGGCTGACCTGAGCACGCGCCCCGGCCGCCCCAGAGGGGCCTAATACGGAGACGCCCCCACCCGAGCCGCCTGTCGAGGTAGTACTCGCCAAAGTCGGCGCAGATGAATAGGACAGAAGGCTTAGGGCCAAGACCGCAGGCAGAGCCAAACGACCAAGCATGTATTCCCCCCCGGGTACGGGTAGCATTCCGGTACCGGCGGGGAGGCCCGGTGAGTGCCACTTTCACTCAGCGTTGGCGACAGTATGCCTTGCCCTCGGCATCGGGCGGGCTTATTTGACTAAATCCCGGCAACCTCGGACAAGCTTGTTGTGCGCCTTGCCTGCTGCCCATGGCCCGGTCGCGCACGGTTTAGACTGCTTAATCCGTTTCCCTTGTCTTCACCGCTGCCCGCTCCGCAGGGACCCGTCTGGCCTGAACTTGCACGGGATGGCTAGCAGCCCTATGCACCCGAAGGGATACCACAACCATCCGTACGGTCCCGGCACCCACATGGGAGGAAGATCGCACGGCCACAGCCGAGATACGGGGGTTGTTGCAGGCCTCGTCCCAAAGGACCAACTGCCTTTGAGCGGTTCGCGCGCCGAGCCGCGGCCCAGATTACGGCGGGGCGGAGCTGCCAAGCCCCCTGATCAGGCTCCCGCGCTCAACCACCACTCAACCACGAGCACCCGCCAACACCCGAATCCGACCGAACGCCACTGGACCTGGACAAGATCAACCCCCGACCGCGTTCACGCTGGCCAGGGGCTGTTTTCGCAGGTGGTGGCAGGTGTTGGGTTCGAACCAACGTAGGCTAAGCCGACGGTTTTACAGACCGCTTGGCCCGAAGCGGCCATATGCCATCTGACCTGCGGTTTCCTAGCTGATACCGGCCTTCGCGCCCGGTCCTGTCCGTCATGCGTCCGTGCGCTCGCCGGGCCCGGGTAGGTGAAACCGCGGACGGGCACGGACAGCGTCCGTGCAAGCCTGCTACCAGCATGTTCACCTGATTACTGGCCTCGGATGGGCTTGCTAGCGCAGGCGCCGGGGCCGTGATGATCCCGCCCCGCAGTCCCCCGCGAACGCCCACGCAGCACGATTCGTGCTCACCGCCCGGACGGAGGCACCGACCGGATGCTGATCTTCGGTGACCGCCACCCGCGGTCGATCCTGGCTGGGTAAAAGGACCACTACAACAGAAGACGACCCCATTGCAGCCGCCAGCTCCGGCCGTCGTGGCCGAGCCGCCCATCGCCGGCCCTTCCCAGGAGCGGATCAAGCGCCGGCCGGTCCTCGGCGGCCTCATCAACAAATACAAGCGGGTTGCGTAGAAGCCCTGGTCAAGGACGGTGGCCGGATTCTGGCACCCCACACGGTCGGATGGTCGCATCACACGCGGGCACCTGGCCGCGGCAAAGCGGGCATCTGGCCGCGTGCCCGGGTGAACACGGCAATCGCGAGGCGGTGCCAACCGATACCCCGGGACTTCGTTACAGCCCGCCGATGATCTCGGCGAGCACGGGCAGCGCGCTGTCGGGGGCGATGAGGTAGGACAGGCCGAACCGCTCGCGCCGTGCCCGCAGGTCCTCGCGGATCTGGGTGACGCTGCCGATGAAGATGGTGGGCATCTCCCACACGGCTTCCGCGTCGATCCCCGTCCAGCCACGCCCGGCGATGAGGTCCTCGGTGGCCGCGCGCCGGTGGCCGGTGATGATGAACGTGGCGAACGCGCTGAGTTCCAGGTGCGGGAAGCGGTCACCAGCGGCCGAGCGGAGCACGGCGATCTTGCCGTCAAGCGCTGCTGGCAGCCGGTCACCGGGATCGTCGCGATCTTCGGAGCCCTTGATCGGTGCCGGCAGCAATCCCACTACGTCGGCGTGGCGGGCGGCGATCCGCAGCATGCGCGGCCCGCCGGCGCCGACCAGTAGGCGCGGGCACCCCCGGCGCCCGGGCAGCACGTCGAGATCCAGGCCGTGGATCCGGTAGGCGGCACCCGAGTGGTGTACCGGTGTGCCCGCAAGCAGTCCCCTGATGATGGTGAGGGATTCTTCGAGCCGGTCAATGCGCTGCCGCGGCCCGTCGAACGCGATTCCCGCCGCGTCGTACTCGGGCTGGTACCAGCCCGCTCCGATGCCGAGCTCGAAGCGGCCGCCGGACAGATGGTGGAGGCTTGCGGCCTCGTGGGCCACGATCGCGGGGTGCCTGAAATCGTTGGACAGCACCAGCGTGCCCACCCGCAGCTGCTGTGTCACCGCAGCCGCTGTTGCCAGCGCGCTGAACGGGGCCAGTTGCTGGCCATATGCAGCCGCCGAGAAGTGGTCACGGATCAGGAACGTGTCGACTCCTGCGTCTTCAACGCGGCGCACGTAATCGAGCCACACCGGGCCTTCCAGGACGGACTCGTTAACCACCCCGAACCGCAGCTCGCTAGTCACTTGGACCTCCGCTAGATGTGCGCGTCATCCTCCCACCGCCCATAGGTGTACCGGGGGGCCGGGACGCCACATTGGCACGGTCGATCGGAGCCGCCAACTCTCTCTGCTCGCCCAGAGCGAGGACACCTAGCTGATCGGCGAATGCCACGTGGGTATCTTCCTCGGCGGCCTCCCGCCGGCTGCTCAGGTCGGATATGGCCGCCGCGCGCGGGCCATCGGCGGCGGGTCTGGGCTGGGTTTGCCATGCGGCGAAGAGAGGAAGGGCGGAGGTGTCCGCAGCGTCGGCGACACGCTCCGCCAGGTCAGCCAATCTGTCCATGCCAGGAAGCCCGGAAAGGTATGCGGTGCCCCATTCGGCGCACGCGGTGCTGTACGCGGTGACCGCTGTCGCCGCGGGAAGTGCAGCGGACTCGCGCCAGGTGAGGTCAATCACCCAGTGCGGAAAGATTCCGAGTATCGCCCGCTGTCGCCGCGGGAAGTGCAGCGGACTCGCGCCAGGTGAGGTCAATCACCCAGTGCGGAAAGATTCCGAGTATCGCGGTTGCCGCGTGGCTCGAGACCTCGCCCAGCGCACCTGTCCGGCCACGGAAGTAGAGGCCGCCCGCCTGCATGCCCAGCTCCTTCGCGCGAGCGGCCATCTGATCACTGACCAGGAACCGGCCACCGGTATCCACAAGGGCGGCGCGGCTTTCCCGAGAGACCGCGAGCGCATCAGCCGTCATGGGTCACTCCTTCATCAGCTAGTGCTACGTTCCTCTTTGGGTAGTTATTTTGGTGCGGGAGCATCGGCTGACTATCTGGAGGCGAGTTCCGTGCCGAAGTACTTAAGAGCGCGCGCGCCGCACGATGACGGCGAAGCCAGGAAGATCCGCAGGCTCGCAGGCGCCCGGCATGCCCCGGCGGACTGGATCGAGCGGGCCCGGATCATCGCGCTGAGCTGGGACGGGCTGGGTGTCCCGGCGATCGCGGCCGAGATCGGCTGCCATGAAAACACGGTGCGCCGCTGGCTGCACCGGTTCAACGCCGCCGGCATCGACGGACTGGGCAACCAGCCCGGCGCCGGGCGCAAGCGGCGGATCACCGGGGCGGAGCGGTCGCGGATCATCGCGCTGGCCCGGTCGGTGCCGCCCGGGCGCCTAGACCGCGACGCCGCCGGGGAGCTGTCCGCGGACGATGAGCGCGGGCCGGCGCAGCGGACGCTGGACACCTTGAGCCAGGCGGCCCGGGACGCCGGCATCCAGGTGCGGCGCAGCCAGGTCCGGCGGATCCTGCTGGCCGGGAAGGTCCGCTGGCGGCGGACCCGCAGCCAGTCGGCCAGCACCGACCCGGAGTTCGCCCCCAAAGGACCGCGGTCGCGGAACTTTACACCGCCCCGCCGGCGGGCTCCGCCGTCGTCTGCGCCGGCGAGCTCGGCCCGGTGATCCCGCGCACCTTCCCGCCCGCACCCGGCTGGTCGCCTGGTGGGCACCGGATCAAGGCGCCGCTGGAGTACGCCCGCGGCCCGGACAAGACCTGGGCCTGCGGCGGGCTGCGCGTCGCCGACGGCCAGGCGATCACCATGTGCGCCCCGTCCCGCAACAGCGCCGCCTACCAGGACTTCCTCCACCGGGCCGGGCGGGCCAACCCCGAGGGCACGATCTACGTGATCACCGGCAACCTCTCCAGCCACGACAGCAAGAGCACCTGTGCCTGGCTGGAAGATCATCCCCGCATCCGCCACGCCTTCATCCCCCAGGGGCGCCTGCTGGCTGAACCTGCAGGAAGGCTGGCGGCGGATCTTCCGGCGCCAGGCGCTGGCCGGGCAGTCCTTCGCCGGCCCCGGCGAAATCGCCCACGCTACCCAGGGTGGCCACCGCCCAGCTCAACGCCCGCGCCCGGCCCTGGATCTGGGGACGGCCCCAGCCCAAACCGCGGTCCTACCGCCGACGTTTTACATACACCCTTTGAGGAACGTAGCACTAGGCCTGGCGGCACTTACGCCAGGTCGACGGCAGGGGTTGATGACCCAGTGGTTGCTCCGCAGAACACGCCCGGCGAAGGTCACGTCCCGCTCGCCAGCGAACCGGAAGCCGAGGGAGCGGCAGATGCCGTTCGACGGGCCGTTCGTGGTCGCGGGAAACGCGTGCACGAGCCCCCAGCGGCCATCGTCGCGGGCCAGCTCGAGCAGCATCCAGACGGCCCGCTTCGCGAGCCCGCGTCCTTGGAACTCCGGCAGCACCATCCAGCCGATCTCAGATATCGGCTCGCCGCTGTCCTCGTCGTGCGACCACAACGCGACCGATCCCGCCACCACCTCAGGCGCGGCCTCGTCGGGGACGATCATCTTGATCCACTCAGTACCCTCCGCAGCCGCCTGGACATCGCGGGCGACCTTATCCTCAATGCCCTCGCGGGGAAGCGGGCCACCCAGCTCGGCTGTCATGGCAGGGTCGCACCGCATCCGCACATAGGCGCCGACATCGCCCACCTCAACATCCCGCAACCGCACCCGCCGCTCCCCTCCAGTCGCCATCCCGGATGTCTTCCATTATCTACGGGCACACCGACGAAACGGCGCCGCAGGCGGGTGGGAGCCAGCGCTCCCGTCTGCGGGCGGTGGCGGTCCCGGCTGGCAGCGGCGCCACCCTCGCGGCACGTGGGGACATGTCCGCGACGTGAAACAGCAGGTCACAGTAAAAGTTGATCTTCAAGTGGTCGGAAAACGTCAGCACCTGAAACGAGTGCTGCGGAGACAGCGCCATCACCGCGAACACCCTGGCCACGAAGGATGCCGGGACGCGGGCATGCGCGATGTCCGACATCGAATTCACGAACACCTTGCGGGACCGCTTCCACCCGAGCGGCTCCAACAGAGCATCCTCATGAACGGTGACGCCGAACCCAGGTCCGCGGATCACCATCGTTTTGATACTTGGCCTGGCCCATCGCCTTCAGCCGCTTCGCCAGCCGCAGCGCATAGCAGTGATCGCAGCCAGGCGAGATCCGGTCACACCCGGTCGCCGGGTTCCAGGTGACCTCGGTCCACTCGATCCTCGTCGCCGTGCTCACCGGCCAGCCTCCCCGGTCCTGCACGGCTCGCGGTGGCATGCCACGCCCGCTGGCCGATCCGGAGAGTGATGATATCCTGATAGCACCATGCCGATGAAGCCGGGAAGCACCAGGAACTTGCTGCTGCGCCTCGACCACGACCTGGCGAAGCGCCTGCAGGCCGTCGCCGACGTCGAGGGCCGCCCGGTTTCCGACGTCGTGCGCGAGGCCATCGCCAAGCTGGTCGAGCAGCGCCGCCGCGACAAGCGCTTCCTGCGGCTGCTGGACGACAACCTCGCCCGCCACCAGCAGGCGCTCAAGCTGCTCCAGGACGACCAGCAGTGATCGCGCTCGACGTCGCTGACCTGGTCGTCATCGCCAGCCGCACCCTCAGGGTGGACACCGGCCAGGTGCTCGACCTGCTCGACCCCGCCGCCGCCGAGCACGCCCTGGCCCAGGCACGGCCAGGCGAACCCGGCGACCCTGCCAGCCAGGCCGCCGCCCTGCTGCACACGCTCGTCCGCCACCAGCCGCTGCAGCGCGGCAACCAGCAGGTCGCGCTGGCGGCCATGCTGCAGTTCCTGGCCCTCAACGGCTGGGACATTAACCCGGACCTGCCCGGGCACGTCGCGGCCATGGTCACTCAGCTTGCGGCCGGCACGCTCGACACCAAGGACGTCGCGGACTGGCTGGCGCCGCGGCTGCGGCCCAGCGGCCGCGCCGCGACCCGCGTGAAGGAGGCACCGATGCGAGAACGCCCGGCGTTGCCGCTTGCCGAGAGGATCAGGCGGGCCACGATGCGGACCCGGCCCAAGGACATGTTCACGCGGTTCACCGACCGGGCCAGGCGGGTCGTCGTCCTGGCGCAGGACGAGGCCAGGGAACTCGGTCACAGTTTCGCCGGCACCGAGCATCTCCTGCTCGGCCTGCTCGCCGAGGGCGAGGGCATCGCCGCCCTGGCGCTGGAGTCGCTGGGCATCTCGCTGGAGGAAGCGCGGGACCGGGTCGAGGAGATCGCCGGCCGTGGCCAGGACGCGCCCGCGGGCCACATCCCGTTCACGCCGCCGGCCAAGCAGGTGCTGGAGCGGGCGCTGCGGGAGGCGATGCAGCTCGGGCACCACTACATCGGCACCGAGCACCTTCTGCTGAGCCTGATCGCCGAGGGCGACGACATTACCGCTCAGGTGCTGGCCGGCCAGGGCGCCCACTATGCCCTGGTCCAGGAACGGGTAGTGGCTCTGCTGACCGGCCGGTACGAGCAGGCAGATCCGAAGACGCGGCTGGTCCGCCTGCCCGTCCCCGCCGACCTTGCGGACGCCACCGAGCAACTCCGCCAGGTGCAGCGGCAGAAGACGGCCGCGTTCGAGGCGGGTGACCTCGAGGGCGCCGCGTCGCTGCGCGCAAGGGAAAAGCAGCTGCGCGCCGAGAAACTGCGGCTGGAGCACGAGTGGGCAGCCGGCGTGGACGTCCGGGCCGTCATCGCGGAGAACCAGCGGGTGCACCGTGAGCTCGATCGCCTGCGCGACCTGCTCCGCCAGCACGGCATCGAGCCGGACGGCGGCACCGCACGAACCGCCTGAGACCCGATCCAGCCGAAGCGGCCACGCGTTCCGCAAAAAGCGATCCCTGCCGCAAGAAGAGCATGCGGCCCTCGGATAGCCAGCGAACCGCACGGTTAGTCCGGAGAAGCTAGTCCCCGCGGCGCGGGCGAGTGTCCTGATGTCGCACCGGCCGCCAGGTGGCAGGTCCCCGCGCAGGAGCTGGTAGGTGGCCGCGCGAATGCGGGCCTCGGCCTGCTGGCTGGTGAGCGGCATGTCAGTCCTTGGTGGCGGCGGAGTCGATCTGCTGCAGGATGCGCAGGCTGCGGGCGTGTTCTTGCTGCAGGCGGGTTTTCTCGGCGCGGCGGGTGGGGCCGAGGGCGCCGAGGAACGCGGCGGTGTTGCCGGCGTGGTCTGCCCAGATTTCGCGGTGGCAGGGGTGGTGGGTCGCTTGCGCGCAGCGCGCGGAATCGCACAGCCCGGCCAGCGGCTTGCCCGCGTCCGGGGTTCCGGCCAGCCGCAGGCACAGCGCCTTGGCCGGATCAGCGAACCAGCAGTAATTCGCCGCCGCGAGATGCAGGGTGCGGGCGCGTTTGGACAGCAGGTTGAGCACCTCGCGGTCGCTGCCCAGGACCGCGGGGTCGGCGGGGGTGGTTGCGGGGAGCTGGGCATCGACGGCGGCGAAGAACTCCAGCAGGCCCCGGGCGCCAGGGCCGGAGGGATGGATGCCCTGCTGGTAGTCGCGGAATGCCTGCATGGTCAGCTCTAGGTTGCGTTGCTGCTCGTGTTCGCTGACTTCGGCGAGCAGCCGGGCCTGGGCTCCGCCGGGACGGTTTGCGTAGCCTTCGGTGGTGGCGACCGATATGTGCTTGAGGTGCAGTTTTGCGGCAAGGAGGCCGCCGGGCCGGTAGGCGAGCTCGATCGCGAGCGTGCGGCGGAGTGCTCGCAGCGTCGGCGGCGGCCCGGGAATCGGGGCCAGGCCGAGCCGCTGGCCGGCCGGGCCGTTGACCCAGTCGCGGAAGGCGCGGTATCTGCTGCCGAAGGAGAACCGCCCGAACAGCAGTGGTTCTGTCCCGTCTTCCTCACCGGGCCCCTCGCTGCGGCCGGTCAGGAGGCTGGCGGCGAGCCGGGCGGCCCAGTGCACCTCGGCGATGACGACCCACTCGTCGGGTGTGCCGCCGTGTGGCTGGTCCTTGATCACGCGCCCGGCGAGCCGGTAGCGGGCCAGCCCTGGCGCGGTTTCGCGGGGCGGCAGCGTGGCGGCGGTGGTCAGTTCCATCAG
>WNGL01025341.1_pt1 | contig 17405 bp, 14 predicted proteins | sample 5400591 | NCBI WGS metagenome assembly WNGL01 (sample SAMN13153377, study PRJNA577476) | soil metagenome | isolation source: 80 cm soil or saprolite under Garry oak tree replicate 1 | place: USA:California | collected 2016-06-15 | reverse complement strand
GCCTGACCCCCACCCTTACAACCACACCCCACAGCACAGGAGCCGGCTTCGCCGGCTGCTGCCGCCTGCCTCACCGAGGTCTGTGATTTTCCGGTCAGGAGGAGGGCATTGCCACACGGAAGGGCGGCCGCCCGGCGCCGCGGCCGTCGGACCGCCGGCACGGGCACCACCAGCAGCAGCGGCTGGAGCGCAAGCGCCAGCAGCGCCAGGCCAAGCGCCGCTATCTGGCCCGGCAGGAACAGAGGTCACCATGAACCACGTCGGCTGGAACGTGAACTACCTGGGCACCGGCCGAGGCGCGCTCGGGCTGCCGCGCACGCCCGGCCCGTCCAAGCCGCCTCGCGGGTTTCGGACCCGCAGCTCGATTGCGGGCAAGCTCGTCCGGCCGGCCAAGCGCCGGCCGCGCCACCCGCGCACCCGCTGAGGAGGCCGCCATGACCATGGCTCGACTACAGCGCCGAGAACCGCCGGCTGCACGAGCGCCTGCGCACCCAGAACGCCCGGCGCGCGCTCGCCGACGCCGGCCGCAAGCTGGGCGCCCGCAACCCGGAGCGCCTGCACCGCATGGTCGAGTGGGACGCGCTCGTGTTCGACGCCGACGAGGTGGTCGCCGAGCTGGCCTCCACCGACAGCTACCTGTTCGCCAGCTTGGCCGAGGAGCCGCCGGAGGTACGGCAAGCCGTACACTCTAAGCCGACCCGCGAGTCGGCTGTGAACCAGGCGCTGCGTGCCGCCCTGCCCGTCCCGGTCCCCACCGACCCGGCCACGGCGTCGCGGGAGATCGGCGACGCGTTGCGCACAGTCACCGGCCGGGGGGGTCGTGGTCGTGGCCGGCGGGTCTAACCTCGATTCTCGGGAGCCCGACTGCGGTATCGGCCGAGGGCCGACGAAGAAGTTGAAAGGTATCGTGACCAGGGACGTCGTGACCTATAGCGTCCGCTGCCTCAACTTGTCTACGTGAACGGAGCCGGGCCAGTTCGACAAACGGTTTCGGCTGCCGCCGTCCGCTGGCTGAGTCCCTCCTCGTTGCACCGCAACGGTTCCCCACAACTCCGCGCGGCTGGAGCACCTGATACAGTTCGACGGACGTCGTGAGGCGCAGCAAGACAGTGGGATGCCCACCGCGGTCGCCGGGCGGAAGATCCTCGCAGGTCAGGCGGACGAAACCGCGGGCAGGGGCGGGTGCGGGCCTCACTGTCGACTCCCGCCCGACGGTATCTCAACTCAATTACCGCACCGAGAATCGAGGCTAATCGGCGGTCGCGTAGGCCATGGCAGTCGGCATTGACCTCCGCGCTTGCGCCTTGCAAGACCTCACCGATCTGGCTCATCAAGACCGAGGGCGGTCCGGCGCTGTTGTATCAGCCGGTCCCAGTCCGCCAGGTAGGGGGCGAGATCGGTCACCGTCACCAGCTCAATCTCCTCGACCGGCCATCGATGCGCCTGCAGGATGATCCTGTGGTCCGGCAGGTTCAGCTCCGCGACCTGCGCCTCGCCTGCCTCGATGAGCGTGAAGGTCCGCGGTGCCCCGTCGATCGGCACGACTACCGGCCGCTCCGGTCCGCCGACATCCTCCGGCTTGGGTGTGGAGACGCGGGCTACCCTCCACCTCGATCGTGTCGTTGCCGCCATCTCGGTCACCACGCGTTGCCAGAGGTAGTGCCGCAATGGCGTTGGCCGGCGGGGTGGTTCCGGGTGTTTGGAGCTCGCCACGATCAGGAACTGCAGAGGTCGCTCAAGGCGGTTGCCGTGGATGATCTGATAGTGCACCGTGTCGGTGTCGACGTCCCGGAGCCCCAAGCCCCCGGCCGCGATCTGGTACGTCTCTATGGTCCGTGGTCCTTGGAATGCGGGCGGTAGCGCGTAGAGAGGAACTGGCACGGCACGAAGCTGCGCTTGCTCCTTCCGCTCCCATTCCTCGAAGGAGCGTCGACGGAATTCTTTGTAGCGTTCGCGCATTGTGCTCCTTTGTTCGCTGAGATCCGATGGGTTGGATTCGAGGGGATTAGTGCCAAATCAGGCTGCTCGGTATGGTCTGCGACCGGTGGGATATCACGACTGCGGCTCCATCTCAAGGCCTACCATCACAGGGGCCAAAGCGCCGATCTTGCTGCCACCTCGTCCCGATCCATTGAACGCTACACGGCCCGGTATCCTTGGGACTGCTTCAGCCTGACGATCCTCTGGGACGCCAGCTGCGGTCACCTCAGGCGCGATCTCGCCCACCGCGCCTGGTGCGTCATGATGCCCGAGCAGGGACGCCGACATCACCGCCTTGAGACGCGCTTCGCACCGCCGAACTTCGGCAGCGTCACCCTGCCAGCACCTCGCATTACCACCTCGGTTCTCGCTGCATGACCGTGAAACGAGGGACTGCACCTGCTTCTGAGCGGGTCCGACTACAGGTTCTGGCGCAATACGTACAATCCGCCTCGTCCAGCCCTATAAGATTTTGACGAGGCGGGTTGTACGTAATTCGACTTAATCAGGATACTCAAGGAGCGCTATTCAGAATGCTTTTAACCATAAATTAGGAGTTTGAGTGCAACAGCCCCTGCCAGTAGACTCCGCGCGGCCATTCTCACTGTCCGCGCCTCACCACTGGAGGGACTGTTGCACGCCAAGTCTACGACCGGGCTCTCGCAGGAACAACTCGATCTGCTCTGTGACCGCGTCGCCGACCAGGTCGGCACCTGGCAGCCACCCCGCGGACGCCACCGCACGCTGGACCTTGCCACCGCGGTCACGATGACCCTGGTGTGGCTGCGCCACAACCTGTCGCAGGCACTGCTGGGCGCCTTCCACGGGATCAGCCAGCCGACCGTCTCCCGCATCATTGGCAGGCTGGGGGAGCTGATCGCACGGGCCGCAAACCAGGGGATGCCCGGCGTGGCCGAGACCGAACCTGGCGAGCGGCTGCTGCTGGACGGGTCCCTGCTTGCCACCGGCAACCGCACTGGCCAGCAGGGACAGGGCCTGTACAGCGGCAAGCGGCACAAAGCTGGGATGAACGTCCAGGTCATTAGTGACCGTTGGGGGCGACTGGTTGAGGTGAGCGATCCGACACCGGGTTCGATGCATGATGCGCGCTCGTTTGCCACGACTGGACTGGCGGCGGTGCTGGCCGACCGGGCGGTGCTGGCCGATCTTGGCTTTCTTGGGTGTGGGGTGGCGACGCCGGTGCGCAAACCTCCTGGTGGGAAGCTGTGCGAGTTGGAGAAGGCAAACAACCGCGCCCATGCCAGCGTCCGCGCGGCGGTGGAGCGGACCATCGCGCTGCTCAAGCAGTGGAAGGTGTTGGGGGCGGGGTATCGTGGGCCGCTGGCCAGATTCCCGAGGGTGATCCGCACGGTGGTCGCGTTGGAAAAGTTCCGGATCTACGAAAAGCCATTATGAATATCGCTCAAGGTCTGCCAAAAACAAACACAGAGATGAAGTAATACCCGTACGGGACCCCAAAGAACTCCCTTACGACGAGCGTGCATCCTATGAGATTCGGTACACACATTCCATAGAGCTCATCGGCGAAACTAGCGACCCAACTACTGAGGAGTTGGACAACGTTGATTATCCATGACGGGACGGGCAACTGCCCAGGGTTGAAAAGGCTGGTTGCACTCTTGAGGAGGCCGTAAAGAAGCTCAGCCTCATACCAATAGATGCCGATGTACCAGTCCAAGCCCTGCGGGTCGACATTGTTAACTGGGTTGGCGCCGGCGTAGGCGTAGGGGAGGTCTTGGCCGATGGGGTCGCGCTGGGTGAAGCGGCCAAGGGCTGGGTCGTAGTAGCGGGAGCCGAACTTGGTCAGCCCGGTGGCGCCGTCGTACTGCCCGGAGGCGTAGCGCCAGGGGTTGGCCACAGTCTCGCTGGCCGACAGTTGCATGCCGTAGGGGTCGTAGCTGTAGGAGTTCACCTTGGCGCCACTGCCGTTGACCAGGCCGACCACCGAGCCCAACCCGTCGAACAGGTAGTAATAGCGGCTGCCGCTGGCGGCGCGGAGACTGACCAGGGTGCCGCGGTTGTCGCGGGTATAGGAGTCGGTGCTTCCCGTGTTGGTGGCGCTGGCGACCCCGAGCGCGCTGTTGACGAAGCTGGTCGACCCGGCCTGGGTGCGCTGGGTCTGGTCCCCTCCGGCGTAGGCCAGCGGCGCGAGCGCGGTGCCGCCGGGTTTGGTGATCGAGGTGGTCTGGTTCTTGGCGTTGTAGGCAAGCGACCAGCCGCCCCCGCCGGTGAGGTTCCCGTTGCCGTCGTAGGTGTAGGTGTTGGTGCCGTTGACGGTGGTCAGCTCATTCGCGGCGTTGTAGCCGTAGTTGGTGGTGGTGCCGTTCTCGGTCTTTGAGGTGCGGTTGGAGTTGAGGTCGTAGCCGTAGCCGCGGGTCAGGCCCGGGCCGGTGGCGCCGGTGAGCCGGTTGCGCCCGTCATAGCTGTAGCTGGTGGTCCCCGAGAGATCGATCATCGACTGGCGCAGCGCGGTGTCGACACCGTTCTTCTGGTAGCTGTAGGTGTCCGCGTACACCTTCACATGTCGTTCGGCGTACGGCTTCACATGTAGGTCCGTGTAGGGCGAGATCCCACCTTTGCCCGGAGTGAGGGGCCATCCTCCGGTTCGGAAGGGGCCAACCGACCGAGCCGGAGGAGGGCCAGCTCATGATCCTCTCGCAGGAGGCATGGATGGACCTACGCAGGTTCAAGGCCCTGGCCGAGGCCGGGGCCACCTGGGCGGAGATCGCCAGAGAGACCGGCTATGACTGGCGTACGGTCAAGCGCTACCTGACCACCGACGCGGCGGCCGCGCCGCCGGCGCCGGCCAAGCGGGGACCGGGCCCGCGCAAGACCGACCCGTACGCCCACCTGATCGGCGCGTGGCTGCGCCGACAGCCCAGGCTCAAGGCCAGCGTGATCTGGGAGCGGCTGGTCGCCGAGCACGGCTTCACTGGCCACTATCAGCGGGTCAAGGTCTACGTGCGGGAGCACCGGGCGCGCCTGACCGCAACCGAGCCCGAGCCGGTGGGGTTCCACCGGCGGTTCGAGGTGCTGCCCGGCGCCCAAGCCCAGGTCGACTGGGGCGACGAAGGCGAAATCCAGACCGCGACCGGGCCGCTGCGGGTGTCCAGCTTCCACATGACCTTGTCGTATTCGCGCGACCCGTTCTGCTGCTATACCGCCGCGCAGGACCTGGGCACGTTCTGGGACTGCCACCGGCGGGCGTTCGCCCACTTCGGCGGGGTGCCACAGGTGATCGTCTACGACCGGACCAAGACGGTCGTGTGGCTGGCCGCCCCCTACCGGCCCCCGACCAAGGGGCGGGTGGAACGCCAGGTCGAGATCGTCCGCAGCCATGTCCTGGACGGCCGCAGCTTCGCCTCGCTCGGCGAGATGGACGCCGCGTTCGCCACCTGGCTGCCGATCCGCCGCGCGCAGACCCACCGCACCCACGGCGAGGTCATCGCCGTACGCGCCCAACGCGACCGGGCCGCGCTTGGCCCCTTGCCCGAGCAGCCCTACGTGGTCTGCGATCGGCACACCCGCCGGGTCGGCAAGGACGCGCTGATCTCCTTTCAGGCCAGCCACTACTCGGTGCCCTGGCGCAAGGTCCGCCCCGGCGGCCGGGTCGAGCTGCGGGTCACTGCCGCCGAGGTGGCGATCTTCTCGCTCGGCGGCCAGCCGCAGCTGCTGGCCACCCACCCACGAGCGGCCGGCCGCGGCGGCTGGGTGGTCGACCCCACCCACTGGGACGGCCTCCCCGACCGCGCCGACACCCAACCGCTGCCACCGTGCGCCAGCGACTGCGAGCTCACCCCGCCGCCTGACCCGGAGCCTGGCCAACTCCAGCTGCCCGGGATCAGCGGCTGGGCCAGCTCGCCGGCGGCCAGGGTGCTGGTCGCCCATCGGCGGCTTGCCGTCTACGACCAGCTTGCGGAGGTGGGATCGTGAGCGAGCTGGTCGCCACCCGCATCCGTGAGCACGCCGAACGGCTCCGGCTTGCCCACCTGGCCGAGGGCCTGGACGGCCTCGTCGACCGCGCCGAGCAGCAGACCATGGGCTACCTGGACTTCCTGGACCTGGTGCTCGAGGAGGAGGTCGGCGTCCGGGAGGGCCGCCGCTTCCGCAACGCCCTCAAGCTCTCCGGGCTGCCGCACCACAAGGGCCTGGACGGCTTCGACTTCGCCTTCCAACCCGACCTGGACGCCCGCAAGGTCCGCGACCTCGCCGCCCTGGAATTCGTCGAGGCCAAGGCCAACGTCTGCTTCCTCGGCCCACCCGGGGTCGGCAAGACCATGCTCGCGGTCGGCCTGGCCATCGCCGCCTGCCAGGCCGGCTACTCGGTCTACTTCACCACCCTGGACGACCTCGTGCGCAACCTCAAGGAAGCCGAGGCCTCCGGGCGGTTCGCCAAGAAGCTGCAGACCTACCTCAAACCCGCCGTCCTGGTGGTCGACGAGATTGGGTATCTGCCGCTGGCCCGCACCGACGCCAACATGGTCTTCCAGCTCATCGCCCGCCGCTACGAGCGCGGCTCGATCCTGCTGACCTCCAACAAGGCCTTCAGCGAGTGGGGCAACGTGTTCGGCGACGACGTACTGGCCTCGGCGATCTTGGACCGGCTGCTGCACCACTGCGACGTCATCTCCATCAACGGGCCCAGCTATCGGCTCAAGAACCGGCTCAAGCCCACGAATGGAGGTGGTGCCCTGGAGTGACCCTGCTTGCCCTGCTACCGACACATGAGCCCGTACCAGAAACGACATCAGCACTTGACCCCGGACAGTAGGTGAAGCTGCTAAGTGTGGTCGCGCCGACGGTCGCCTTCACGCTGGTTTGGCGGCCGGCGTCGTCGTAGCCCGTGGTCATCACGGTGGCGGTCGGGGTGGTCGGGTAGGTGGTGGTGGTGCGCCGGTTGTCGCTGTCGTAGCCGAACCGCACCGGCGTGGCCGCGCCGGGCTCCAGCAGCTCGGTGAGCAGGTTGACCTGGTTGTAGGTGTAGCCCACCTGCCCGCCCGGGTCGGTGTAGCCGCTCAAGTTGCCGTTGTGGTCGTAGTCGTAGCGCAGCTGGGTGTTGTCGGGCAGGGTCTTGCGGATCTGCCGGTTCATCTTGTCGTAGGCAAAGGTGGTGATCCCGGTGGCGTCGGTCACCTGGACCAGGTTGCCGTCCGGGTCGTAGTCGTTGTCGACGGTGGAGGTGTCCTGGAAGGTGACCACGTCGGGGCGGTCCAGCGGGTCGTAGGTGTAGGTGGTGGTCTGGTTCTTGCCGTCCACTAGGGTGTGCAGCCGGCTCAGCGCGTCCGGGGTCAGGGTGAGGTCGCCGAGCGGGGCGGGGTTGTCGACCGAGGTGAGGTTGCCGTCGGGGTCGTAGCCGAACAGGGTGGCGTTGCCGTTGCCGTCGCTGATCTTGCTGACGGTGCCATTGGCGTTGTAGTCGCGGTCCTCGAGGTTGACGCCCGGGTTGGCGCTGGACTGGGTGGTGTCCAGGTTGCCGGCGCTGTCGTAGCTGTAGGACAGGGTGTTGCCTTGGGGGTCGGTGGCGGCGGTGGGCGCGTGCGGGTGGGCGGTGCTGGTGTAGTCGAGCCGGCTGGTCGCCCCGGTGGAAACCGACGTCGAGGTGAGGTTCTCGTCGTTGGGGTCCCAGCTGAGGGTGGCCTGCTTTTGCAGGCCGTCGGTGAGCCTGGCCACGTTGTCCATGGACGTGTAGGTCTTGTCCTGGGTGTGGCCCAGCGCGTCGATCACCTTGGTGATCCGGTCGCGGGTGTCGAACCGGTAGGTGGTGATCCCGTCGGTGGTGTCGCCGGTGGTGAAGTTGCCGTTGGGGTCGGTGACCTTGGTCTCCCCCACGCCATAGGCGAACGAGGTGGTCGCGCTGGTCGGCACGCCAAAGCCCGAGTCGTACTGGGTGGAGAAGTCCGACACCTTCCCGACGGCGTCGACGTAGTCGATCCGGGTGATCGAGTTGCCGCCGGTGGTGACCTGGTCGATCAGCACGTCGCCGTTGTAGCGGTAGTGGACCACGTTCCCACCGGTGTCGGTGACCGTCTCCAGGTTCCCGCCGGCGGTGTAGGTGTACTGCACGGTCCGCCCGGTCGGGTCGGTGACGGTGTCCAGCCGCCCGCCCACATAGCCAAGGGTGGTCGGCCGGTTCTGGGTGTCGGTCACCGTGGACAGCAGCCCGGCGGCGTTGTAGTCGAACCTGATGGTGTTGTTGTTGCGGTCAACCTGGCGCAGCAGCCGGCCGGTGGTGTCGGAGAACACGAACTTGGCCTCGGACTTTTGGACCTTCAGGGTCCACTCCCCAGTGGTGGCGTTGCGCGACAGGTCGGCGTCCACGCCGGGGGGGTGCCGCCAGCGGGTCTCGGTCGCATCATAGTTGAACCGCACGATGAACCCGGTCGGGGCCACATAGGTCACGTCGCTGGTGGCATGCGTGCTGGAGGCGAACACCAGGCGCACGTCCTGGCCCACGTTGAGGGTCCAGCCCTTGCCGAGCGTGGAGACACCGGGCTGGCGGCTGTTGTAGTAGCGGTCCAGGCTGAAGTCGAGCCCGGTGCCGCGGATGCGCAGGTCGGTGGCGTGCAACAGCAGGTTCCCGTTGGCCACGTTGACCTTCAGCTCCGACCGGTCGTTGAGGGGGCGCCCCTCGAAGCCGAAGCGGCGCTGCTCCCCCAAAAGCGACGCGGCTTGAGTGTTGAAGTACTTGTACGCCGACCACGGCCCGGCGCCAGTGCCGTCGTTACCGCGCGCGCGCCACCGGTAGGTCGACCCGGCCGCCAGCCTGCCGGCCGGCACCGCCCAGGGCGAGTCGGCCCCGTCGGCCACCGTGGGGCCGGCACCGGAGGCCACCACCGCCCCCGTCGCCGGGTTGGCGACCTCGAAGTCCACATGCCCAGACCCTGCGGTCCGATCGGTGAACACCCCGTGCAGCGTCGGCGTGGTCGTGCCCGTATCCGCAGAGTCGCCCGGGGTCATCGACCGCTTGTCCACCGGGTCGGGCACCACCGCCACCGCGTGGTAGGAAAACGTCACGCTCAGGCTGACCAGCTTCACGCCCAACTGGTTGAGCACCCGCACCCGAAAGCCGCTGGTCGACGGCGCGTCCACGATCAGGCTGGCGGCGATGTTGCTACCGATCGCCGGGGCCACCCCGACCGCCACGATCCCCGCCGGCACCGTCGGCAGCGCCTGGGGGAAGCTCACGGTGGCGAACCCGTTGGCGTCGGTGGTGATCGTGGTGGTGGCGTTGGCGGCGGTCCAGCCCGTCCCCGGGTCGATCCGAGCCGCCCAGGCGGCGTAGTAGGACAGGGTGACCTGAGCGCTGGCGATCGCCGCGCCGGACTGGTTGATCGCCCGCACCGTGAACCCGGTGGCGGTGCGGTCCGACACCACCAGGCTCACCGGAATGTTGCCACCGGCGTTGGGGTCCACCCCACTTGCCACCACGGCGTTGGGGACCAGCCCACCGTGCGGGCTGGCATAGCCGATCGTGGCGAACCCGGCGGTGTCGGTGGTCACCGTGACCGTGCGGACCTCCTCGTTGCTGGTCAGCTGGGAGGCGGCGTGATACCAGACGGTGATCGCCGAGGTGATCGGGTTGCCGGCGGTGTCCAGCGCCCGCAGGGTGAACCCGGTGGTGGTGCGGTTGTAGGCCACCAGGTTCCCCGGGATCGCCGCCACGCCGCCGTTGGGAGCCCGACCGGTCACCACCACGTTGGCGGGCGGCGCGGCGAACGCGCACGGATCGGTGGCCGGACAGTAAGGGATCGTCACCCGGCCGGTACTGTCCGGGGTCACCTGCACCGACGAGTCGACCCGGGTCACCGTCGGCGGGCTTGAAGCGACCGCCGCCAAGGTAGCCGCGGCGCGGCTCAACGCCACCACCCCAGCCGACGCGGCCGCGCCGCGCCTGGACGCCGCCCCAGCCGGCGCCGCCGACGCGGGCACCGTCGGCGCCAGCGAGATGACCAGTGCCCAAACGAGCACCCCGGCAAGCACCCGAATCCCGCGACCCATCCCCGCCTCCTAACGCCATTCGTACGAACAGCACGTACCTGGCTCACCGGACTTGAGGCGAGAGACAGTCGGCCGCCTGGAATCCGACGAGTCGCCAGAATCGGGAGGAGTATGCTGTAGTGGTGATAAGCAAGCAATACTTGCAATACATCGGGAAACAGCGTATGGCGGCGTGGCCTGGCAGCATGCGAGCCCTGTGCCGGTGCCGGCTGCAAGCCCACCGAGGGAAGGGCGCCGGGACCCGGCTGGACCGTGCCCCCACGATCCATGAGGCCGCTCGCGGCCCCCGAGGCTCCCCTGACCATGCCCGCCAGGGGATACCTGGCGAGCGTCGTTGCTGCGCTCAGGCAGGGTGAGCAGCGTGGTGCCCCCGCATACTTGGAGCGGAGCGCCACGACCGGATCGAGTACGGCGAGGACGCCTACCAGCCCCACGGGTGAGCAACGCGGCCGAGCTGGTCGCCGAGCTGGCCGAGACCGACAGCTACCTGTTCGAGCGCAGGCCCGAGCGGCAGGGGCAGGAACGCCAGGAGCGCGACCAGCGTGGCCGGTTCGCCTCGGGCATAAACGAGGCGCTACGCGCCCGCGCCGGCACCCCGGGTCGACACCCGCCAGGTCGGGGAGGAGATCAACACGGCGCTGCGCGGCCGGAGCTGATGAGCAAGTGCACACGAGACCCTCCGCCCGTGTCGGTGCCGGGCACCCGCCCGGCGCCCGTTCAGGTAAGGTCTGTCAGGCTCCGCAGGGGTCGTTTGTGAGCGTCGAGTGCAGGACGACCCACGGGACAGTGCCGCTTGGACACGACAGTCGTCACGACCACCGTCGGGGCATTGGCGGGTGTGACTGCCGGTCTCGGGGGTGCGTCGATCGCGGTCCGCACCCAGCAAGCGCACGAGCGCTATCGGCAGCGTGAGCGGGCCGCAGAGGTTTTCGGGTTGGTGGGACCGCTCCTGATCGACAGCCAGATGCGAAGATGAAGGAGGGCGTCCAGGATCGGCGTTGCAAACCCAACGTCGAGCCTTGGAGGCCCGGTGGACGCCGCCCTGGACACCCTCGCCACCGCACTGTACGTCACCACCGACGACCTGCTGAAGACCGCCCACACCTGGCACCCTGGCGGCCAGCGGTCGGGATCGCGCCCAAGCTGTCGGACGCCGAACTGGTCACCTTGGCGGTCATGCAGGCGCTGCTGGGCTTCCCGTCCGAGGCCCGCTGGCTGCGCTACGCCCGCGCCCACCTTGGCCACCTGTTCCCCTACCTGCCCAAGCAGCCCGGCTACAACAGCGCCTGCGCGCCGCCGCCGCGCTGCTCCAGCAGCTCATCCGGGCCCTGGCCAGCGACACCACCTGGTGGACCGACGACGTGTGGGTGGCCGACTCCACCCCGGTGGAGTGCGGCCGCTCCACCCAGACCGTCCACCGCTCCGAGCTGGCCGGGTGGGCCGAATACGGCTACTGCGCCAGCCACTCGCGCTACTTTTGGGGGCTGCGGCTGCACCTGGTCTGCACCCTGCACGGTCTGCCGGTCGGCTTCGCCCTGACCGGCGCCAAAGCCGACGAGCGGGAGGTGCTGCTGGGCCTCCTGGCCGCGGACCCGGCCCTGCTGGCCGCCCGGCCCGGCCAGACGCTGATCGCCGACAAGAACTACTTCGGCGGTGCCTTCGAGGCGGCGCTGGCCGCCCACGGCGTGCGGCTGTTGCGCCCGGCGCGCAAGGGCGAGCCGGAGCGGGCCGGCGCGCACCTGTTCAGGCCGTTGCGGCAGGTGATCGAGTCGGTCAACGACACCTTCAAGGGCCAGTTGGACCTGGAACGCCACGGCGGGCACACCCCGGCAGGCGTCATCGTGCGCGTGCTGCAGCGCATCCTCGCTTTGACCGCTGCGATCTGGCACAACGACCACACCGGGCAGCCAACCCCCAGGTCCCTCCTGGCCTACGATCACTAACACCCCTTGGAATAGGTCATCTAGCCGCCAAGCTGCCGGCCAGTCCGGCGCTCGCCGTGCTGTGGCTGGACCGGTTCCAGTACTACTACCGGATGTGGTCGGACCTGTCGGGGCTCGCCAACGACCTGGCGGTGTATCTGCGGGTCCGCCGTGATCCCACGATCACCGAAAGCCAGCTCGAAAGACGCCGGCGGACGTCCCTATGGTTCCTGCCTCGCTTCTACTTGCACCTGGACCAGTTCGTGGACCAGCGGGGAGGGCTCTGGCTGCTTGGTGACGAGGAGCAAGCCCAACTCGCGGCCGATTCCACCTGGTATCTACAGTTCCACCCGCCGGTCACCGAAGAGCACGCATCCTGGTTGAGCTTCGCGGCCTTGGAGCAGCCCGTGCCGGCCTTCCACCTGTTCACCCGCAAGCTGGATGAGCAGGACATGGGAACGCTCATTCTTGCCAACTGGCGCTCATGGCTTGAGGCCTGCCGGTGTGATGAGCAGGGGCCGGACGAGGACTGTGAAGTCCACATAGTGCTACGGCACAGCGGGCGCTACATCGAGATCATCGACGCCGAATGGAACCGCATCGTCGAGTGGTTCACCGGGCCGCCGGGGAAGTCCGTCATCACGCCCGAGCAAGTGGCCGAGATGAACCAACGCTGGCGCCTGCCTGCCACAGAGGCTAGTGAGTAGGGGAAGGAGTGACTCGTTAATTACGTTGCCTGCCCGGAGGTTTGTAATTAGTCTTCGCCGGACTCGACCCGCCGGGCTAGGAATCAAGGTGTCGTCCAGTAACGAGTGATGGTGATCCCCTTGAGCAACCAAACCTCATCTCAAGACAGGTCAACAGCGCCGAACTTCATGCCCATACTGGTAGCGCTGATTCCGCTACTCGGAGCCCTAATCTATGTAAGCCTTCGAGGCGAATATGTAAGAACGTATAGCCGGTTTGGAGTGACGCCAGAAGACGTCGGTATTGATTACTTCACTGTCTTGACCGGCGCATTCCGAATTATCCGAGGAGGAAATCTGGAAGCCGTGCCCGCTCCTCTTGCGATACTAATCGTGGCAGTATTAATAGGCCTGCTGGTCTCATGTACTTATCGTTGGCGCAGGAGACTCTTAAGACCAGGATCATTAGCTAAATGGCCCAAACGGAGGTTGCGCCGGCTTTCTCCGGTGCTGTATTGGTTATCTACAGCATCCGTCGGCCGTCTCTTGACATTGGATGTAACCATTGTCCTACTCTTTGTCGTTATCGTCTTCCAAGCCGTGCTGCCCTCCGACAGCAGAAATGCAATACGTCATATTTGTCACGGTGAGCGGATCAGACCAGGCAATCTGAATCTGTTAGCGGTTCAGGCTTACCAAGCAAACATTCTGCCCAATGAGCCGGATAAAGACGTGACGAAGGCGCCCTATAGCGATCGGGTCTTGTACCTCGGGCGCGCTGGTGGAATGGTCACCTTCTATGACTACAGGAACGGGAGTACATGGCGCATACCGGAGAGCAGCATCACGATACAAATGAGCCCTTTCGACGATGCTCACGCAAAGTCTGACAAAGTACCGGGGTGCGGTGACTAACCCGACCCCGCTAGCTCCTCGCCGTCGCGCCTGCCACCCCTGCGCGCTGGTGATTCCGACGAAATCACGGCGGGGACGGGCCCTGTCCGTAGATTGTCTTTCTAGCGTCCGCCAAGCGTCGTCAGCCCGCCTGGATGCTCATGGCATGGACGGCTTCGACCTCATGGACTACCTAACGCGCTCGACCGAGGCGTCAGGCGTGCCGCTCTACGTCGAGGACCTCGAGGTCATCCACCAGGCGGCCAAGCTCGTAGTGTCGGTCCTGAAGCATCAGAACTTCCACTCAACCTGCACGAGCTCAGGGTCGAAGGCGAACGTCTGATCCGTGTCCTTGTGGCGCCACCGCTTCTTACCTGGCCTGCCCGGCAGGATCACGATCCGCTTCACGATCAGTCCAATGAGCGCCCGGCGCTGGTCGATATCAGCCTTGTCCCAGGCCTCCCGCACGTTCTTGCCGGCCGGGATGGCGGCGAGGACTCGGCCCGTACTGTGACGCGCCACCTTAGCGTTAACCTTCTCGAGTTCTTCTTCGAGGTCCAGCTTGATGCGCAGCATGGTGTCGATGTCCATGCCCGCCCGCCCCGCCTTGTATGCGTCCTCGACTTCTTGGATCTTCAGCCGGTAGCCCTGAGCCTCGTCGAGGTAGGCGCTCAGTTCGTCCTGTCCGCCGTCCTGGTATGCCCGCTTGATGGCCGCGGCGAAGTTGGGAGAGCTGTAGCGCTTGAGCACGAGGTCAGTCACCAACAGCTCAACCGGCTCGGCCCGGCGCCGGATCTTGCCACAGCCGTGCTTGGCTCCCCAGATATTGATGGCGTAGCAGCGGTAGCTTCGCTGGGGTTGTCCACCCCGGCTCTTTGGCACTTTGTAGTAGGCGCCACCATTCATGCACTGCTCGCAGATCCCGCAGTACAGGAAGCCGGTCAACAGATAGTTTCGGGCGCGCTTCTTGCCTTGCCAGGCACCCTGCAGGATCAGGCGTACCTGCTCGAAGTCTTCGCGTGAGACGAGGGCCGGCCAAACGGCCGGATGCTCCTGCCCAAGGTGGGTGCGAACCCCGATGAGACGCGGGCTCGTCAGAATCGCCTTGAGCTTTGGGGGCGTCCACAGCTTGTCCGCGCTGGTAGGAACGCCGCGCTCGTTGAGCGCACGCACAATGGACTGGATTGGCTGGCCGGCAAGCACAGCCTGGACGCATTCTCTGATGACCCGAGCCTCTTCCTCGACGATGGCGATACCGATGCGGCCCTTGTTGAGGATCATGCCGTGCTTACAGTCGTCATCCGTACAGCCGGGCACCTGGCACTCGGCTCGGATCGCGCCCTCGTAGCCGTACGGACGCATGCCACCATGGAACATGCCCTCTTTGGCCTTCTGCCTGGTGATGCGCTCGGAGGTGGTCCCGACTTCGAGGGCGGCATTGTTGACCTCGGCAATGAGGGCGGCGACACCCGAGGCGGTCCGCAGGTCGTACACACGGCCGCTGGTGGTTTCGATCCACCGCAGGGTCGTGTTGCTCGCGAGTTCAATGAACTCCAGGACCTCCAGCACCCGCCGGAAGATGCGGGCAACCTCAGTCGCCAGCAGCACCTCAGCCGCATTGTCCCGGACGGCCCCGAGCAGGTTGTCGTAGCCGGGCCGGGGCTTGGTGCTGAACTTCGAGGCGGAGATGTCGTCGTCCGAGTAAGAGCCGACCACGTCGTAGTGCCGGTCTTCGGCATACACCCGGTAGTCGTCTTCCTGGTACTGGCAGTTGGGGCTGGTGCCCTTACGGTCCTGGCTCAGGCGAGCGTAACCGAGTGCTCGCCGCACGGCTCCGACGACCGCCGTCACAAAGACCTCCTCTCAGGGATTCGTCTGGACGCCACCCTAGGTCGCCTTGCTCGGGATGAAGTTCACGACCAGATCAAGTTTCAGGCAGCAAGCACCTGGTGGTCGATGAAGGTGTCCAGGGCCTGGTTGAGGCCACGCCAAGCCACCGCCAGTGGTGTTCGCCCGGCCAGCTCGGCTGGCAGGGCCGGGTCCAAGACGGCCAGCCCGGGAGCAAGGACGCGGCCGTAGGTCTTGGTGAACAGCACCGCCATCCGCCGGCCCAGCGGGGTGAGCAGGTAGCGGTGGGTGCCTGGAATGCGCACGATCAGGCCCTTGCGCAGGAGCCGACGCAGGTCATAGGTGGCCTGCCGGGAGCTGTAGGAGGTGGTGTCCAACAGCGCGCCGACCAACTCGGTGAGCTGGTGGTTGGTAAAGCCCACCAGCAGATGGCAGAACCCGACCAGGGCGGCCAGCACGGCCATCACCCGTGGGTCGCCGAACCGCATGCTGGGGGCGTGCAGGCCGTCGGGGGTAGTGGACGGCCGGGTCACCTGTTGGAGGGTGACCACGTCGGGAGCGGGGCGGGCGTCGACGGCTTGGGCGTCGCACAGACGCCGGTTGGCGTGTTCGCCAACGGCCCGGAGGGCTCGCCAGTTGTCGCTGGTGACGCGCCGCCCGATCCCGAAGTCGCGGGTGTCACAGATCACCGTCTCGGTGCGCAACGCCCGGTGCTCCTTGAAGTACTGCTTGATCCGGCTGGACCGGTAGTAGCAGCAAAGCTGCGGGTCGACGCCCTTGGTGATGACCTTGGTCCGAAACGTCCCTGGCGTCTGCTTGCTGATGGTGCGGTCGAAGATGAGCGCGACCTGGGAGGGCCGGCCAACGTCGAGGTGGTCGCGGATCAACCCCTCAAAGAACGCCCGGCCCGCGGCGGGACGGTTGAACATGCGGGTGTCGGAGACCTCGAACTGGCGCACGGCCAGCTCATAGACGTAGCCAGCGCGCAGGTCGGCGCGGGTGAACGGGGACGGCAGCCGCCGCTTGAAGCGCCAGAAGAACTGCTTGACCGCCCCCGGCCCGAGCCGGTCGCAGATGCGCTGCAACGCGGCCGGGTCATCGCAGGCGGCAAAGCCGTTGTCGAGCGCGGTGTAGGCGATGCCCGCCTTGTCGAGCTGCCGTTTGGCCCACTCGTGCCCGTTGAGCCACAGCCAGACCGGGTAGGGGGCGTAGGCGTTGGTCTTCCAGAACGCCCCGCCCCACTCGGGGTCCCACAGGTAGAAGTAGAAGTGGTTCACGAACGCCATCTGCCGGCCCCACTCCATGTGCGGATGCGCTGCACGCTCGTGGCCCTTAGCCTTCCAGGAACGCCACACCGACGCCCGCTCCTGCGCGATCCCCACCAGCACCACCCGCCCCTGGCCGCCCTGGCGGGCGGCAGCCTCCAGCAGCGGACGGGCCAGCTGCTCTTTGTTCTCCCCCTTGGCGAAGTAGTGGACGGGGATGTCGTTGGCCTTCGCCCAGCGGTGCACCTGCTCGACGTAGGCCGCCCCGATCTTGCCGAACGCCGCCGACGACGGGATCACAAACCCGCGCTGCCAACGCAGAAACCGGCACACCAGCCCCACCGACTGCAGCTTGGGCACATACGCCTGCAGGAAGATCCGGTCGATCGAGCGGCAGGTCAGCGTCACCTGGTCGCGTAGTAGGGTGGCGTAGTCGGCCATCGCGCCTCCTTGGTCAGCAACCCGGAGGCTATGCCGAACGCAACGAGGGGGTCCTACGGGACCCCCTCAGCGTCGGATGGTTTGCTCGGCGGTATGAGGTCGCTCGCTACCATTAGGTGTGCTCTACAGGATAGCCGTAGACCCAGCTCTGGTGGGACCTTCCACTGGAGCAGTCGTTCCGGCTGGTGCGGCACCTGTACCGGATCGGCGTCGCCGACTACCAGCGCCGGCTCGACCACCTGATCGAGGTCCTGCAGCTCGGCCCGCTGCTGCAGAGCCCGGTGCGCTCGCTCTCGCTCGGCCAGCGGATGCGGTCCGAGCTGGCTGCCGCGGTGCTGCCCCGTCCGCGG
>WNGL01008485.1_pt1 | contig 17407 bp, 13 predicted proteins | sample 5400591 | NCBI WGS metagenome assembly WNGL01 (sample SAMN13153377, study PRJNA577476) | soil metagenome | isolation source: 80 cm soil or saprolite under Garry oak tree replicate 1 | place: USA:California | collected 2016-06-15 | reverse complement strand
CCCTCCACAGCCTCCTGCAAGAGCTTCTCGTAAAAGCCCTGAACAGTAGCCAGGATGGCAAGCTCCCATTTGGGATCTTCAGCCAAAGTGTGTTTCCCTCGATGAAACCGGTTCCAAACTAATACTGCCAGAGGGAGGGTATTACGGGGTAGTTACCTTAGTAAGCCGAAGACGATTCACCACGGAGGCACGGAGACACAGAGGAAAACAGGCAAGATTGAGGCGTTTTCGCAGCCGACGGAGAAGGAGACGAGACATCTCGAACTTGATTTCTCTGTGCCTCCGTGTCTCCGTGGTAAATTGTCTTTCAGTTACTAGAAGACCACAGTCTTATTCCCATACAGCAGAACACGGTTTTCGATGTGCCAGCGCACAGCGCGCGAAAGCACGAATTTTTCCAGGTCGCGGCCCTTTTGAATCAGATCATCAACCGAATCGCGGTGCGACACCCGCGCCACATCCTGCTCGATAATTGGGCCGTCGTCGAGAACTTCGGTTACGTAATGGCTAGTCGCCCCGATCAACTTTACGCCGCGCGTGAATGCCTGGTGGTAAGGTTTTGCGCCGACGAAAGCGGGCAGGAAGGAATGGTGGATGTTGATAATTCGGCGGGGATACGCGTTCACGAATTCATCCGAAAGAATCTGCATATAGCGCGCCAGCACAATGAAGTCCACTGCGTGGTGCTTTAGAAGCGACATGACTTGACGCTCGGCTGCTTGCTTATCTTTCTTTTCGACGGGAATCAGAAAGAACGGGATGCGATAGAAGTCCGCGATGGCTTGGCTGTCCGAGTGATTCGAAATAATGCATGGAATATCGCAAGCTAGTTCACCACTCTGATGACGATAGAGCAAGTCCACAAGGCAATGGTCATATTTGGAAACGAGAATCGCCATGCGAGAAGTGTTGGACGAAGTCGCTCAACGGAAGATCAAGTTCAGCAGGATCGAATTCCACCCGCATCAAGAATGTGTTCGAGTCGTGGTCTCCATGTTCGTCTGCATGTAGGATGTTGCCCCCGTGCTCGGAAATAAACCCGGCAACGCCGGCGACAATGCCTTTGCGATCGGGGCAGCTAAGCAGGAGAATGGCGGATTTCTTGGTCATCGCTGCTTTTTCAAGTCTTTCAAAATTTCACGGGCTGCATTTGCGCCTGATCCACCGGTAAGGCCCGTGCCGGGATGGGTTCCCGACCCGCAAAGGTAAAGGTTCTGAATCGGCGTTCGATATCGTGCCCAATCGAGCATTGGCCGCATGGTGAAGACTTGATCGAGAGCCAGATCGCCATGAAAAATCTGCCCGCCGGTCAGTCCGTAAGCATCCTCGAGATCGAGTGGCGTAATAATTTGATGGTGCAGAATCTTGCCCGGCAGATCAGGCGCGTATTGCGCGAGCATCTTGACCACAGTGTCGCCGAGCGCAAATCGCTGGGATTCGTCTTGCCAACTTCCCTTCTTCAATTTGTACGGAGCATATTGCATGTAGATGGACATCACGTGCTTGCCTTCGGGCGCGAGCGACGGATCGGTGAGAGTAGGAATTGTAACTTCCAGGTACGGAGCCTGGGAAAAATCGCCGTATTTCGATTCGTCGAAGGCTCGCTCCAGATAGTCGATCCCTGGGCCAATGTGGATCCGGCCAGTCAGCTCCTCGGTGTTCCCGTTCAGGCCGGTGAACTCCGGTAGCGCCGATAGAGCCAAATTTACTTTCGCGACGGTTCCATTCATCCGGTAGTTTTGTAGCCGCCGGGTGAAGCTGGGTGCGAGCAGTGACGGATCGGTGAGTTTGAGAAAAGTTCGCCTGGGGTCTGCGTTTGAAATCACTGCGCGGGCAAGAATTTCTTCACCGCTCGAGAGCACTACCCCCTGAGCGACCCCGTTCTTGATTCTGATTTCGATTACCTCGGCACCGGTGCGAATCTCAGCTCCCGCTTGCTGCGCGGCCGTCGCCATCGCCTGCGTGATCGCGCCGATTCCCCCAACCGCAAAGAAGTTGCTCCCTGCCGGATTCGAGTCTGCCGCTGCGCGTAGCAGCAAAACGAGGCTTGTCCCAGCGGACCACGGTCCGAGAAACGTCCCGAAGATTCCACGGGCGGCGATTGTGGAACGCAGAAGATCATTTTCGAAAAACTCGGCAGCGAGATCGGCCACCGCCATCGGCGCCCAGCGCAGCAGGTTGTACGTGTTTGCCTTCCCGAGCCCGCGTAGAGAGCGTCCGAGTTGTAGCAGTCCGAACAGGTCAGCCGTCGTGGGGCGCTCGATTTCCGGCGGAGTCTGGGCCAGCGATTTGCCGATTACACGCGAAGCCTTTTCGATGGCCAGGTGAAATTCGCGATATTTAGCGGCATCCGCTTCCGAGAACTTGGCGATTTCCTGCGCCGCTCTTTCAACGTCTCGATAGAGAATGAGTGCGCGCCCGTCAGGCGAGAGCGCGGTCACGGCAACTTCGGGCGTGATCAGCTTCAGCCCGTGTTTCCCGAGCTCCATATCGCGGATGATCTCTGGTCGAAGCGGGCCGGCCGAGTGCGCTAGAACGGATGATCGAAATCCGGGATGGAATTCTTCGGTGATCGCGGCGCCACCGACCTGATTGCGGCGTTCAAGGACCAGCGGCTTGAATCCGGCGCGCGAGAGATAGAAGGCCGTGACCAGGCCGTTGTGGCCGCCGCCGATGATCACGATATCGCGAGGGTTCGCCATCGGTTAAGCGGCTCCGTTCGTGAATTCTCGCGGGGTCTGGTTCATTTCAATTTCAACCGGTCCATTTCGATTTCTACCGCGCGCAGCACCGTGGAAGAGCGGCCATTTCATGGCCGCGTTCGCGATGTCCTAACGACCGCCCTTCAGGGCCTGCCGGGCTGAAGCCCGCAAATCAAAAGCTTCCGTCTAACGCGGCGCTGAAAGCGCCGCTCTTCCCCGGCAATGACAAAAGCTTCGTGGCTCTAGCCCGCATCTTTGAGCACCTCAAGCGCCGACAGTCTTCCCGGCGCCCCCATAATCCCCCCACCGGGGTGAGTCGCCGATCCGCACATGTACAAATTCTTGATTGGCGTGCGAAAGCGTGCGAATCCTGAGACCGGACGCAAAAAGAAAAGCTGCTCCAGCGAAAGCTCGCCCTGGAAAATGTTGCCCTCGGTCAGTCCAAATTCGCGTTCGAGATCAAGCGGCGTGAGCACTTGCTTGTGCAGGATGATGTTTTTCAAATTCGGCGCGTATTCGGAGACCGTATCAATCACCGTGTTGCCGAAGTCGTCGCGAAGCTGGTCCCAGTTCAGCCCTGGCATCAGCTTGTACGGCGCGTATTGCACAAAGCAAGACATCACGTGCTTCCCCGGAGGCGCAACGCTCGGATCGGTGAGCGACGGAATCACCATGTCGATGTACGGACGACGGGAAAACATTCCATATTTAGCGTCGTCGTAGGCTTTTTCCATGTAATCGACAGCCGGGGAAACGGAAATCGCGCCGCGAAGATGTGGGCCTGACCCGGGCATACACTTGAAATCCGGCAATGCATCCAACGCTAGGTTCACTTTGCCTGATGACCCGCGAAACTTGTATCGCCGAACTTCGTCGAGAAATTCCGAAGGCAAATGTCCATTGTCAATAAATTCAATGAATGTGTGCCGCGGGTCCACGCTCGAAGAAATTACTCGGCCATAGATCTCATCGCCATTTGTCAAAGCCACGCCAGACGCAAGGCCATTCTTCACGATGATCTTCGCGACCGGCGCCTCTTTGCGAATCTCTACTCCGGCTTCGACCGCCGCTTCGGCAATCGCGTTTGAAATGCCTCCGGTGCCGCCGCGGGCGAATCCCCAGGCGCGGAATGCGCCGTCAATTTCTCCCATGTAGTGGTGCAGCAAAACGTAGGCGGTGCCGGGCGAGCGAACGCCGAGGAACGTGCCGATAATCCCCGACGCCGACATCGTGGCTTTGAGCACATCGGTTTCAAACCACTGGTCGAGAAAATCCGCCGCGCTCATGGTCATGAGCTGCACCAGATTGTAGCGGTCTTCGCTGGCGAGTTTCTGAAAACGTCGCGCCAGAAACAGCAGCTTCGAAAGATCTTTGGGATTGAATCCGGTCGGGTCGGGCGGGACCATGTTCATGATCGGCTTCACGAAGTGGCACATCGGCTGCATAGCCTTGCCGAACTCGTCGTAAGCCTCAGCGTCGAGGCGCGAGTGGCGGGCGATCTCGCGATGCGTCTTGCTGTGATCGTTCACCCGCCACAGGTAATCGCCGCTGAGCAGAGGCGTGAACGTGCCGTCGAGCGGAAGAATTTCCAGCCCGTGGCGGGGAAGATCGAGATCGCGAATGATCTCCGGCCGCAGCAGGGAGACGACGTAAGAGCAGACCGAAAATTTAAATCCAGGGAAGACTTCTTCCGTGACCGCCGCACCCCCCAGCACATGCCTCCGCTCGAGCACGAGGACTTTCTTCCCCGCGTGGGCAAGATACGCGGCATGGGTGAGGCCGTTGTGACCTCCGCCGATCACGATTGCGTCGTATGAAACAGCCACTAGTTTCTAGCTCCTAGCTTTTAGCCGTCAGCGTTCCGTTCTGGAAAGAGTTTTGCTGCGAAAAGGAATGATACTCGCGAACGGTGTCTTGCTGCAGGCGCGGATCAGAGTCCGCTAGGAAGGACGCTCCATTGGAGAAGGCGGCGCATGGTGTCGTTGCGTGCTCTATTCTACCTGAGAGCTGGCAGAAGTTATAATGCGTTTCGCGCATGAACGACGTCAGAAATTTCCCCTTTGGCGACGAGCCCATGGAGAGGGACCTAACGTCGGCTGGCCCTAAGGATGCCGTTTGGCTACGCCGCATCCAGGCGCATGTAGCTTCTCGCAGTCCCGATTACGTCCGTGCTGATCCATACGTATCGTGAGGTCCCTCACCCGCGCGCTTTCAGCGTGCGCGTTCGGGATGACAATCATGGGAGTGAGCTAAGAGATCTTACGAAGCGGAGGCAAACGGATCGGCTGATACCAGCCGTAACTCAGATCGCGCCACTTTGGATTGCTGTCTTCGATCAACGCGATTTTCTTCTCCCGCCGCCAGTCTTTGAGCTCTTTCTCGCGGCGGATGGCCTTCATCACGGAGCTGTAGCGCTTAAAATAGACAACTTTGGTTACGTTGTACTTCGCTGTGAACCCACCAAACGTATGCGCTTTGTGCTGGCACGTACTCGTGTCTCGATGTGGCTTGTGATCCCAATGTAGAGCACCCGACGCTGGCTGGCCATGATGTACACATAGTAGGTCTTCTCCACGCGAGTATTCTTTCCTTACCCAGCGTTTATGTCTGTGCCGGGCATCACATCGAGACTGTGGATTTCCCGTTTTGGTTTCCACCAAAAACCCCTAAGTGATGTCATCCCGAACCTGCTCTCCGCAGGAGGGCAGGAGGGGACCTAACGTCGGCCTGCGCTAACGATGCAGTCGGGCAACGCTGCATCCAAGTACATGCGCTCATTTCGGTCCTGATCACGTCCGTGGTAATCCACCCGCATCGTAAGGTCCCTCCCCCGCCCGCTTTCAGCGTGCGCGTTCGGGATGACATCGTGGTGAGAGTGGGTATAATCCGATGTTCGAAGGTGTATCGAGGAAATCATGCCCATTGGAACCGCATTTCACGAACGTACCCTCCCCCTCTGCCAAAGCCTCAACTACCGCGAGTGGTCGGGATACTACACGGTCAGCGTGTATGAGGTGCACCATGAGCACGAGTACAACGCGATCCGCAATGCGGCGGCGCTGATTGACATCTCGCCGCTGTACAAGTACCTAATCACCGGACGCGATGCCACCAAGCTGGTGAACCGCATCATTACGCGCGACATCAACAAAGTGGCCAAGGGGCAGGTGATTTATTGCTGCTGGTGCGACGAGCAGGGCAAAGTGGTGGACGACGGCACCATCACGCGGCTGGACGAAAACCGCTATCGCTGGACCGCCGCCGAGCCCAACCTGCGTTGGTTTCATCAGAACGGCCTGAATATGGATGTGCAGATCGAGGACATCTCCGAGCTCACCGCGGCGCTGGCGCTGCAAGGGCCAACTTCCGCGCGCCTGCTGAAGACTGTGGCCGAAGCGGAAATTACCAATCTGAAATATTTCCGCATGACCAGCGGCAAAATCGCCGGCGTGCCAATGGACATCTCGCGAACCGGTTACACGGGAGACCTGGGTTACGAAATCTGGGTGGATTGGAAAGATGCGGTGAGGGTCTGGGACGCGATCACGTTTGCTGGGCGGCAGTTCGATTTGCATCCAACAGGAATGCTGGCGCTCGATGTCGCTCGCGTTGAAGCCGGATTGCTGCTGCTCGACGTGGACTACACCAGCTCGCGTAAAGCGCTGATTCCGTCGCAGAAATATTCTCCGTACGAGCTCGGCTTCGGGAAGATGGTGCATCTGGAAAAAGAAAACTTCATCGGGCGTGACGCGTTGGTGAGAGATTCAAAAGAAGGAGTGGAAAGACAGCTTGTCGGCCTGGAACTCGACTGGATTGAGATCGAAGCTCTGTACGAAAACCTGGGTCTCACTCCTGCCGCACCCAGCCAGGCATCACGCGTGCATGTTCCGGTTTATTCCGGCAATCGCCAGGTGGGAAAGGCCACTTCGACCACATGGTCTCCGATTCTGAAGAGAATGATTGCGCTGGCCAGCGTGGAAACGGCTTACTCTCAGGCCGGCACCAAGTTGCGGATGGAAGTCACGATTGAAGCTGTGCGACAGAGGGCCCTAGCTACAGTGGTGAAATTGCCGTTTTTCAATCCCCCGAGGAAGACGGCGATCCCGGTGTGAGAAGGCTCGTGTGGGTCGGACATTCTTGTCCGACGCTTGTGGAACTATATCCTGCAAACGTGCGGAAGAAACTCCATCCAGGGGCGGACAATGTTTGTCCCAGCTTTGTCGGACAAGAATGTCCGACCCACACGTTAGGTTATGTCCGAGTACGGAGACCCGAAGAAATTCCCGGAAATAAATCGCTGATGGCAGTCCGTGCACACCCAGTCTCTGCCATTGGTGAATCCGGTGCCGTGACTCGCGTCCTCTGACTCGAACAGCTCCCATCGGCAAATGGCACAATAATCTTTCTTCCATCCGCAGGAAACGAGCACGAATTCTTCGGGTGATCTCTCTGCCAGGCTCAGATCAAAACTGAAGGTCTTGCCGTCTTTGCTCGTCACCACATCGCGAGGCTTCCACGACTTTGCTCCCAATGCCAGGAGAATTCGCGACATCGGGTGTGCGCGGCGCGAATCTGCTCGAGATTCCATCGCACGCCGTGGATCTCAACTGTGCTGGGTGGGGCGGGCTCGCCGCGACGGGCAGCAATGTAGTCCGCGATGAGGCGAGGCGGCCCTTCGAGTCCCGGAGCCGGATCTCCGAGTGCCTCCACCTTTTTCTGGAGCGGTTCCAACTCCACCCCGAAGATCGTGAGAACATCAGCCGAGGCAAACGTCCTGTCGCTGGCGAGGCCGAGCAGCAGGTGCGCCGTGCCGATATGGCGATGGTTCAGTCGATCCGCTTCCTCAAGGACATACTTGAGTGCGCTCTTTACGTCTTCGGCGAGAGGCAAATCAACACTGGTTGAGACTTTCTCGCACCCCGGCTTTATTCGTGCCTCGATTTCCCGACGCACGGACTCGGAGTTCACGTTCGGCAGAAGATGGCGCATGAGTTCTTTCTGCTCGCGAAGAATTCCAAGGAGGAGGTGTTCGGTCTCGATGAGAGGCGAACCGACCTGACTCGCTTCGTAGCGCGCGAAGAAAATGGCGCGTAATGCGTGTTCTGTGTAACGCTCAAACATAAATCAATTCCAGCTAGGGAAGAGATTATCCCATGCCCAATTCTTCCGCCGCTTCGAGTGGTGTGCCGCACTTCCGGCAGATGACCGCGCCGCAATCTCCGCAGGTAAGCGGATCCGTGACTTCGGCGGCGCACTTTGGGCAATAGAGGGGCTCGGGTGAGGATTGCTGCGGCATCAGAAGTGAAATCTATCATAGCCCACCCCCGCGCGGAGAATCTGAACCGGGTATCGCACAACTTCATTCCCAAACGTTTCACATTCTTCCTTCTTCGCCGACCGATACACATTAGATTGGGAACGGCAAGTGGCTGTCTCGGTGAAAACTTGCCGGTTCCTAGAAAGCAAATTGGCACATCGTCTGGATTGAACTACTCTGCCCCTAGCTCACCTCCATCAAATTTTGGCGGCTGCTACTTTAGGGGGACGGACTGTCAGCTAACCTCGATTTCCTGCGCGCCACCGCGGTGCTCCTTGTACTGGCACAGCACGTGTGCAAGCGGATGCACGTGGAGCAGATTGGCTGGGTGGCGACATCTTCGCTCGGACTGTTTGGAGTGCTTCTGTTTTTTGTCCATACATCGCTGGTGCTGATGTATTCGATGGAGCGAAGTGGGCTGACCGGATGGCTCTTGTTCAAGAATTTTTATGTCAGGCGAGTTTTCCGCATTTACCCGCTCAGTGTGGTAGCAGTTCTCGCCGCGCTTGCCCTCGGACTTGACTCCGATATTAACGGCGTGGCGGGCCTTTCGCATGGCGCGCTGCCGGGAAAGCTATCTATCGTTTCCCATCTGTTGTTGGTCCAGAACATCGCGCAGGTCAAGTCAATTGTGAACGTCCTTTGGTCGCTGCCTTTCGAAGTGCAAATGTACGTGTTCCTCCCATTTCTGTTTGTCTGGCTTCGTGCCAAGTGCAGACAAACGATCTGGCCGCTGTTGGTACTCTGGGCGGCATCTCTGGGGCTTGCGATGCTTCAGCCTCATGTTGCCATCCTTGCGCGACTGTCACTTCTCGTATTTGTTCCCAATTTTCTTGGAGGCTTGATCGCTTATAGTTTGCCGCACACGCCACGTTTGAAGTCCTTCCTTTGGCCCATCTTTATTCTCGCGCTGGTTGTGGCGTTCACGTTGAAGCCGGCGAGGTTGGTAGGCTGGGCTTTGTGCCTTGCGCTGGGTTTGGTTATTCCAAGTTTCGGTGAATTGACAACGTCGTGGGTTCGCGTCCTCAGCAAGCGTATCGCGCTGTATTCATACTGGATTTATCTCTCACACCAATTCTGCATTTGGGTTGCCTTCGGCGTGTTGGCCTCACACTCGCTGTGGCTCAAAATACCCGCTCTGGCAGGCATGTTGGTCCTGCTGCCAGTTCTGCTCTACCACGGTTTTGAGAAGCCGATGATCCAGATTGGATTGCGTATTGCGGCCGCCAGTTCCGAGCCGCGTACGGCAGCCGCTGGAATGACAGCCGCGACCTAAAATTTCCAGCTCCGTTTGCCTCAATGGGATTCGTCCCCGGCCGGCGCAAGATCGGACGTGTCCAGGTTCTGGGCCGTGGCTCTGGGTGGGAGGTCGGGAGGAGGCTGGAACTGGCCGGGATCTTTGCCTGCCAGCGCCGCACTCATAAACTCCATCCAGACGGGCAGAGCTGCCCGTGCTCCGGTTTCCTTCGCGCCCAATGTTTTCTTCTCATCGAATCCTATCCAGACTCCGGCGGTTAGTGACGGCGAGAATCCAACGAACCAAGCGTCGGTGAAATCGTTAGTGGTTCCGGTCTTACCCGCGAGCGGTATTTTCAACCTTGTGGCCGCGACTGCGGTCCCGTGCTGCACTACTCCCTGCAGCATTGATGTCATCAGGCGCGCGGTCCTGGCGCTGATCACGTCCTTGACGTCGGGATAATCCTCTTCGAGAATCCGTCCCTCGTAGTCTGTAACTTTTGTGATTAGCCGCGGAACCAGCCGCACACCATCGTTCGGAAAGACGCTGTAAGCGGAAGTCTGCTCAAAGAGCGTGACCTCGGCAGCGCCGAGCGCCACCGGCAAATACGGCAGCAACGGCGAGGTAATCCCAAATTTCCGGGCATAGTCTTCAACCACGCGGATACCGGTTTTCTCTGCCAGCTTGAGTGCGGGAATATTGCGTGATTGCGCCAGCGCCCGGCGAAGGCTGATCGTCCCTTCATACTTCTCGTCAAAATTGCGTGGAGAATAGGGACCCGAAGCGGTTTCAAACGTGACCGGAGCGTCGAGGATTGAGTCATCGGGACGCGCGCCCTGATCAACCGCCGCCGTGTACACGTAGGGCTTGAACGACGATCCAACTTGGCGCAAGGCTTGAGTCGCGCGGTTGAACTTTGAGAGATTGAAATCCCGTCCTCCCACCATGGCGCGGATATCGCCGGTGGCATTGTCGATTGCGAGCAACGCGCCCTGTGCGCCAGAGTCCTGTTCCAGACTGACGAGCGCTTTGTTGCTGGGACCGATCGAGAGCAGCTTCACATAAACGATGTCCCCGGGCGTGAACAATCGCGTAATTGGTTTTTGCGTCCATGCGACATCAGCAGGAGTCAGCGTCGCCGAGTATTCACTGATCTTAATGTTGGCGCCGCCCACGGAGACAGAAGTGACCAACGCGTGGACATAGCCGCCGGTACCAGGTTGCGAGTCCCAGTCAAGATGTCTGTAACCGGCGAGCGTCTGGCCTGCGAGCAGAATATTGTCCAGATGCCCTTGCCAGCCGTGTCGCCGTTCATACACTGCCAGTCCGTTGAGTACCGCTTGATTCGCTGCCCACTGCAAGTTCATATCGAGCGTGGTGTGAACGCGAAGCCCACCCGAATGCACTTCATCCGTACCATATTTGTTTTCCAGATACCGGCGCACTTCCTCCACGAAATACGGCGCTATCGAATTTGGGTCACGTGCGACGTTTAATGTCAGGGGAGCGTTGCGGGCCTCCGCTGCCTGAAACGCGGTGAGTTTGCCATCCTCGAGCATGGCATTAATCACCAGATTGCGGCGACGCAGTGCGCGGTCTGGGTGGCTGATGGGCGAGTAAGACACCGGGGACTTGGGCAGGCCCGCGATAAGCGCAGCCTCATCCAGAGTGAGCTGCCGGGCTGGCTTGCTGAAGTAAAACTCCGAAGCGGCTTCGAAACCGTAAACCCCATGTCCCAAATAGATCTGGTTCGCGTAGAGAGTAAATATCTGCTCTTTTGTAAAGCGCCGCTCGATCTGAATTGCCAATAAAGCTTCCTGAATTTTGCGATGGAACGAGCGATCGGGCGAAAGAAATAGATTGCGCGCAAGCTGCATGGTGAGCGTGGATGCGCCTTGAACTCTTCCGCCAGATTCGAAGTCGCGATAAGCGGCGCCAGCGATCCGCCAAAAGTTGACACCCCAATGGCGGAAGAAGTCTTTATCCTCGGTTGAAACCAGCCCTTCGCGGAGGACCTTGGGGAAATCGTCGTAGGAGGCGACCACGCGACGCTGCAACGCGAAGGAACCGATGATGCGGCCTTGAACGTCATAAACTTCGGTGGTGGAGATGGGACGGAAGTTCTCAAGCTGTTCGACTTGAGGCAAATCAGTGGAATAGACCAGCAGCAGTCCGCCGAGGGCGCCGGTCAACGCAGAAAGAAGTGCTAGCAAGCCGAAAATAATCCGGCCAACAAGCTTCTTGCGAACGGCATCAACGGGTGGCGCCGCTTCTTCTAATACTAATTTCACAGAGGTTTGGTGTTTAGGATAGCAGGATGCGCGCTCGAAGATTAGGCCGCCGGCTTTCCGCAGAAGCGAAAAGCCGGGCATTAGATTCAGTCTAACTTTGGCGGCTCTTTAGGACTTCAACCGCCTTGTCGAGCTGTTCGTCGCGTTCGGGAGCGGCCTTCTTTTCGATGTCTGCCGGAGCTGCATTCTCATCCTCATCCGGCAAAGGCACATCGTCGCTGACATCAGCAACCGCCACGTTGGGAGTGACAGCTGTATCTTGAATCGCTTTGCCTTGCGGTGAGTAATATTTCGCCACCGAAAGAATCAGTGCGCCGCCGTCAGGCAGTTCAATGAGCTTCTGCACCGACCCGTCGCCGAAGGTCTTATCTCCCACAACGTCTCCGCGTGCATTCTCGAGCACCGCGGCCGCCACAATCTCGGCTGGACCTGCCGTGCCTTTGTTCACCAGAACGACGAGCGGAAGAGTGCTAACCACTTTTGCGGGTTCGGCATTGTAAGCCTCGCGAGGATGGGTCTGCCCCTGTAAATAAGTAATGGTGCCGTGGCTCAGGAACAGGTTGGCAGTGGCAATGCCCTCCGATTCATCTCCCTGGGCGCAATCGCGGAGATCAAGAATCAGTTTCTTGGCACCGGACTTTTGTAGCAACTTTACTTTGTTGGCTATTTCCTGCGATCTTCCCTTGGTCAGGGCGTCAACGCGAATCTGCACAATGCCATCCGCAAGCATTTTGTCTTTGAGCGGCGGAATGGTGACTACATCGCGAGTGACAACGATTTTTTGCGGCTCTGACCTGCGAGCGCGCACTACTGAGAGGCTCACGGTTGAGCCGGGCTCACCCGAGAGCAGGCTGCGAATCTGCGCCAGAGACATCTCTCGCGTGCTCTTGCTTTCGATGGCTTCAAGAATGTCAGTGTCCTGAAGGCCGGCCTTATCTGAAGGACCGCCGGGAATCACTGAAACCACGGAAGCATATCCAAACCGCTTGGAGACGGCAGCGCCAATCTCGCCCTTCGCAGTGGTCTTATGCGCCTTGTAATCCTTGTATTGCTCGGCGTTCAGGTAGCTGGAATTGGAATCCAGCGACTCCAGCAAGCCGTGCAGGGCGCCATCCGTCACTACGGGAAGGTTGGGTTCTTCAACATACTCACTCCGTACCCGCGATAGCACTTCGCTATAAACTTCGAACGCCGCTGATTCCGCCTGCCAGTGAAAACAGAAGAACTCCGGCGGACGCTACAAGAATGACTGTCTTAATTTTTGTGGACATCTGACTCCAGGTTTCGAGTGGCCGCATCGAGAGCAGCCGAGTTAACACATTATAACTACTTTGATGCCGTTCTCCAGGGCTTCGGTGCACCGGAGAGCTCGGCGGTAACCTCGAAAGCATCGCCTCGCAATCTAGTGTAATATGACGTGCTTCGAGGTTCCACATGTCCCGCTGGATCATCCTGTTAGGCGTCCTCACCTTCGGTTATCTCGCACACTCCCAAACTGGCGAATGGAAGCAGCTTTTTGACGGCAAAGACCTGACCGGGTGGAAGCACGTCGGCCCTGGCTCCATGACCGTGGAAGATGGGCTGATTCAGACCTATGGTGGCATGGGGCTGCTGTATTGGACCGGGGGTACGCTGGGTAACTGTACCATCCGCGTGGTCTTCAAGATGCGCGACCATAATGACAACTCGGGCGTTTTCATTCGGATCCCGATTGAACCACGCGAAGAGTGGATGCCGGTACATTACGGATACGAAGTACAGATTGACAATCAGCCGGAAGACTCGAAGGAAGACGACTATCACGTTACCGGTGCTCTCTACTCACTGACCAAGCCTCTGGCGCGTCCCGGCAAACCTGGCCCTGAGTGGAACACCATGGAAATTACCCTCGATGGACCGCGGACAATCGTCGTCCTGAATGGCGTGAAGGTGACTGACTACACCGAGGGCAATCCTGTGCCCGAAAGACAATTCAATTTTGAACCGCAACGCGGACCACGGCCCAACGACGGCTACTTCGGCCTGCAGAACCATAGCGACCATGACGTCGTCTTCTTCAAAGAAGTTGCAATCAAGATGCTAAAGAACTAGAAACTACCGCTGGGAGTGTTCCACGATGAGCACCCGTTATTCCCGCCGTGATTTCCTGGGATTGAGCACAGCTACAGCCAGTGCAACCCTTGCAGCCAAGACCATTTTCCTGGACCCCGGTCCGCTCTGGGCGGCGCCGCAGGCCGTTGCGCCGAGCGATCGCGTCCGCTTCGGAATGATCGGCGTTGGCATGCAGGGTTCCGGATTGATGGGCACTTCAATTCAGTTGCCCGGGGTTGAATGCGCGGCGGCATGCGACCTTTACGACGGCCGACACACTCTTGCGCGAGAAATCGCCAATTCAACCGCTTTGCCAGTTACCCGGCGTTATCAAGACTTACTCGAGAACAAAGAAATCGACTGCATCGTCGCCGCTGTTCCCGATCACTGGCATAAGCAGATCGTTGTGGACGCAGTCAACGCCGGCAAGGACATTTATTGCGAGAAGCCGATGTCCCACAGCCCCGCCGAAGGTCTCGAGATGGTCGCGGCCGCAAAGAAGACTGGGCGAGTCGTCCAAATCGGATCGCAGCGGGTAAGTTCGGTGCTTCTGGCGAAAGCGCGAGAGTTAGTCGCCCAAGGAGCATTAGGCGACCTCATGATGGTGGAAGGTTCCTTGGGGCGCAACGATCCCAACGGCGCCTGGGAGTACCCACCCCCGCCCGATCTTTCGCCGCAAAACCTCGATTGGGATACTTGGCAAGGCACGGTCGCGAAGGTCGCGTTCAATCCCAAGATTTTTGCCCGCTGGCGTTGCTGGAAGGAGTACGGCACCGGCGTTGCCGGCGATCTGCTTGTCCACCTGATCAGCGGAATGATGTATGTGCTCAATGTCAATGAGCCGCCTGCTCGGGCGACGGCGATGGGCGGGATTCTACGCTGGAATGATGGACGCAATATGCCCGACGTGCACCCCACGCTCTTCGAATATGGGCAGAACCCAGTTTATATGCGTTTGAACCTGGGCACAGAAACGCCGGAGGCTTATCGCTTCATGGGTTCAAAAGGAATATTGGACATCTCGGAGCAGCAAGTGACATTCACTCCGCAGTCGGGAAAAGATGAATCTCCCAGCTACTACACGGCCAGTTTCCCGCGGATGCTGCATGAAGCTTATGTCAAACAATGGCACGAGGACCATGATCCTCCTCCGGGACGAGAACCAGCACCTGAAACAGTTGTCTTCAGGAGCGTTTCTTTCGATGAACTGAAGCCTCATCTCTGGAATTTCTTCCAATCAGTGAAGTCGCGGAAGCCAGTCGCGGAAGATGCGGTGTTTGGGCATCACGCCGCACTCGCCTGCCACATGGCCAATGAATCCTATTTCCGTAAGTCTGCTGTTTATTGGGATGAGAAGTCGAGGACGATTAAGAGTTAGCGCTGCGGAGTTACAGATGCTGGGTCTGGCAAAACCGCAGCCGGATCGCGGCGTTGCCCAGTGCGATGGTCAACTGCTGTGACCTGATAATTAGTGTAGTCAATGGTCAGGACAGCCATTCCACCCATGCGGATATGGCTGGTAGAGGCATTGTGCTGGATGAACCAGAAATCTCCGAACTTCGCCCACTGCGACTCGATGGCGGTATCCTTAATCCAGAACGACGGCGATTTAGCCGGCTGCCCTTCCATTTGAGTTACCGCGAAATCGGAGGCATCAACCCAGATCTTGCCGCGATATAGAAATTTGTTCTCTTTCAGCGGTTTCACCGCAAGCACATAACAGGGCTTCCCATCGGACAGCCGTTCGGTGCCTAGCAGGTCGAATTGATAGTTCGCAGGGCTGAGCTCGATTTGTTTGCGGTTCTGCAGGGCTTCCTTCTCGCTATCCAACAGTTTTAGCAGGACCCGGTTGAGCAGCAGCTTGGAACCACTCTGCGACACGACCGAAAAATCGCGGTGGTCGGGAGCGGCATAGTTGGCCAGCACCTTCATCTCCGCTTCGCGCGTTCCGAGCAGGCCATGGTACTGCAGGTGGTATAGGCGCGTTCCCTGAAAGCCGCGCAATTCCGCCGAACGGCGCTCGTTCGCGATAAGTAACTTATCCACTATTGCGGTAGCTGTAAGAACTGGCGGTTCCTTGCTGCGCAGATCTCGCGTAAGCAGACTTTGAGAGAGCTCTTTCGTGGTCGGACTGTGAGCCGACCGGTCATAGCCACGGATGCCTTGACCATCCGACTTGACTGCGGTCACGAGCAACAATGCTAGGAATATCAGCTCCCGCCTAAAGTGGGGAAAGTTCATCTTCTCTCTCTTTTTGATGCTCTTCGGCGAACTGCTCACGTGCAAACCTTCGTTCCAGGTACTTCCGCGCGAGGTCCTTCCCTCCTAATCCAAAGGCCAGAGCTAGTCCCAGCATAAGCGCGCCAAAGGTGAGCGTGAATGCCACAATCACGGTATGCGAACCAACTCCGATCTCCTCGAATGCCATGGAGACCACAAACAGAATCATCAAGGTTCGCAGCGTCAAGCTAACTAGGCGAGGTGACGGCAAGTCTGCGTTCACTCCCCCAAGCAGGGCGGCCCGGGAAAAGAAGCTTGCGGCCAGCAGCCCGAAAAACAGAATGAACAGGGCGGCAAAAAGCCTGGGCAAGAAGCCGAAGAAGTTGGAGATGTGCTGCTCAACCCCAACAATTCCCAGTACGTTAATTCCAACCAGAATGAATCCGAGCCATGCAACCCAGAAAACGAACCGGCTCAACAACTCCGTCGGGGAAGGAAGGGCCGCCCCCCGGAGCAACGGCGCTGCCCCCGTGTGCTCCGACAATTTGTCGAATCGGGTAATTTTCAGAACACTGCGCAAAACTGCTCTCAAAACAAATGCGATCACCCAACCGACCACAACTAACGCCAGCATTTCCAGAAACCGCGGCAGAAAACGCGCGAAGCTTCTGAGCATTTCGTCCATGGTTCTGGCGAGCTCTCCTATAAAGTTTTGCCACATAAAAACCTCATTTCTTGCCGTCCCACAGCTCGGTCAGGTACGGCTTATGACGTTCGAAAGTTTGGCAAAGCGATTCGATGTTACTCTCCACTTCTTCCGGCGAGGCCTCCCGGTTCTCGGTCAAGAAGGTGTACGCTCTGCCGCGAAACAGCGGCACCAGGGCTTGCACAATGTGATCGCGGCCAATGACCGCCTTGTGGTATGCGGCTGCGAATTCGTACACCGTGCGCGCCCACAGTTCCGCCGAATACGAGAACTTATCTTCCGGTGCCCTAGCGTTTCTCCGAAGCTCATCATGTGTAGAAGAGGAAAGAATCGAGAGAAACACGGGCTCAAGCTCGGAGATGCCAAAAACGAAAGCATCGTACAGGCGCTTGCGGTTCAGCCGCGATGGTTCCATGCTCAAGGCCGCCTCGCACCCAAGACAAGGGGCCTCAAGCGGCTCACCAGGCGACTTCCAGACAGACGCGAAGGAATCCAGCGAGGAAAACATGGTCCCCGCGGTCTCGCGCATCGCTGTCACTAAGTCTGATGGCGCATCTTCCGACTTGGTTTTCGTACCCAAGAACGACTGCGCCAATTTGAACCTCCCCACGATCGTGGACACTGTCATCCAAAGCTCCGTACCCCGACGGCCTTGTTCCTGGTTCCAGATGTCTTGGGAAAGAAGGTGGCTGCCCAAGGCGCTAGAAAACGCGAAATCGGCAGGGTACGGCTCGCGCACCGCGCATCCATAAACCGCTTTGACCATTGGGTAAACGAGGTTGCGAATGAGCAATCCGTCGAACTTGTGCCGCCGGTAAACCGGTAAGATCAGATCTCTGCCGT
>WNGL01004161.1_pt1 | contig 17422 bp, 18 predicted proteins | sample 5400591 | NCBI WGS metagenome assembly WNGL01 (sample SAMN13153377, study PRJNA577476) | soil metagenome | isolation source: 80 cm soil or saprolite under Garry oak tree replicate 1 | place: USA:California | collected 2016-06-15 | reverse complement strand
TGAGGTAGCAGCCGGGCTCGGCCGGGAGGTCCGCGAGGGTCTTCTGGAGGGCGGGCTCCATGGGGCAATGGATTACCAGGCCCCGCCGCAGCGCGCCCTGAGCTTCGACCTCGACCTCGACCTCGACCCCGACCTCGGCGAGCCCGGTTCATAGGCGGGCCTCCGAGCAGCGCCGCCGACCGACGGTGCACGAACGGGCAGCAGCGGAGCGCATCCCGGTCCTCGGCGTGCTCCGCCGGGCACCGTCGCGGGGCCCTCCTGCCGCGAACGGCGGCGGCACCTGCTCCGATCCCGGGCGCCGGACGCCGTCCAGCGCCGGTCCGGTGGATGGAACGTCGCATGCAGAATCTCGTCCTCGACCGGCGCATCGACCGGCAGGCGGTGACCTCATGCGGACCCTCTCGGCGCTCTCGAACCTCTCCCGGATCGGCGCCATCCTCGCCTTCTTCGGCGTCGCCGACACCGCGGGCGTCGTGGAGGAGCACGGAGACCGGATCTTCGGGCTCTGGGCCCGCGCCGTCGCCGAGATCGACGCGCGCCAGCCCCCCACCGAGCCCGAGCTGCTCGAGCGGTACGCGACCGCGCTCCGCGCCGCCTACGAGGCGGTGGTACGACCCGCCCGCGTCGGCGCGCGCGGCTGGGCCGTGATCGACGGCGGCGTGCCCGGAGGAGGAGCGCGCCGCGTCGCCTGATAGCGCCGATCACTTGGCCTGAGCCCGGTAGCCACAGTGCGTGAACCAGCCCGCCGATGAGGTCCATCGCCCCTCGGATCGCAGTGTCGAGCGCCTCGCGCGTCCGCGCGCCGAACTCCTTCAGGAGGGCCTTCAGCTTGCTCCAGCAGAGCTCGATGGGATTCAGGTCCGGCGAGTTGGGCGGCAAGTACAGCAGGGATGCGCCGGCAGCGTCGATGAGACGCCGTGTTCGGCGTCTTGTGGGCGCCGACGTTGTCGAGGACGACGATGTATCCGGGCCGCAGGTTCCGCAGCAGGACGCGCTCGAGGAAGATCTCGAACACCTCGCCGTCAGTCGCGCCCTCGATGGTCATCATCGCGCGGACGCCGGCCACATCAGCGCGCCGATCATCGTGGTGACGGTGCCGGCGTTTCGGGGCATGGACCCGACGGCTCGCTCTCCTCGGGGTGCGCGCGCGTAGTCGCGGGTCATCGCGATGTGGCTTCCGGCCTCGTCGATGAACACGAGGCGCTGTGGATCGAGCTTCTTCGCAAGCTCGATGAACCTGCGCCGGAGGTCCTGGATCCTGGCCTCCGCCTGCTCCGTGGCCGTCCGGCTCATTTCCTAAGTCACGAGCCGCGCTGGATCTAATAGCGCCGATCACTTGGCCTGAGCCTGGTAGCCACAGTGCGTGAACCAGCCCGCCGCGTCCGACTGGCCGATGAGGTCCATCGCTCTTCGGATCGCAGTGTCGAGCGCCTCGCCGTCCGCGCGCCGAACTCCTTCAGGAGGGCCTTCAGCTTGCTCCAGCAGAGCTCGATGGGATTCAGGTCCGGCGAGTAGGGTGGCAGGTACAGCACCGACGCGCCGGCAGCCTCGATGAGGCGCCGCACGTTCGGCGTCCTGTGGGCGCCGACGTTGTCGAGGACGACGATGTCTCCGGGCCGCAGCTTCCGCAGCAGGACGCGCTCGAGGAAGATCTCGAACACCTCGCCGTCCGTCGCGCCCTCGATGGTCATCATCGCGCGGACGCCGGCCACGTCGAGCGCGCCGATCATCGTGGTGATGGTGCCGGCGTTTCGAGGCACGGATCCGACGGCTCGCTCTCCTCGGGGTGCGCGCGCGTAGTCGCGGGTCATCGCGATATGGCTTCCGGCCTCGTCGATGAACACGAGGCGCTGTGGATCGAGGTTCTTCGCGAGCTCGATGAACCTGCGCCGGAGCTCCTGGATCCTGGGCTCCGCCTGCTCCGTGGCCGTCAGGCTCTTCTTTCTCGCGTCAGGCCGAGCTGGCGCAGCGTACGCCCCATCGCCGAGCAGCTCACTTTGGTCCCCGAACGCCGCCAGAACTCCTCCGCGACCTCCGGGATCGTCAGATCGGACTCCTCTTTCACGATCTGCTGCACCAGCTGCCGCTGCTCGGGCGTGACGCGCGGCGGATTCCCGCTCTTGTGCGGCAGTGGATCCAGGCTGCCTGTCTCTCGATGTCGCCGCTTCCACCGGTGGACCGTCGCCTCGCCGATCCCGAACAGCGCGGCGACCTCGTGGTCCGTCATCTCGCCGACCTCGAACGCCCTCACCACCCGCTCACGCAGATCCACCGAGTACGCCCACACGCCCATCGCCACCTCCCGGGCGCAGCAGATCAAAGCCGCGGGATCGGGTCAAGCGGCCGGCGCTGTAAGATGCGGCCGAAACATTTGGCGTTGAGGGCGCTCTCGCTCAAGCTCACGTTCAGAATGGCGTGATGCGCCTGGACCGGATACTTACGGAGCGTATCTGGGGGAGGGGAGCCGTTTGGAACCTGGAGCGAGGGGGCAGCCGCGCATGGAAGACGTAAAGTCTCAGTTACTTCGTTATTGCGAAGATAGGATGACGCGAGCACGAGCGTACGGCGATGGACACATCTCGATGAAACGGGCTGCTGAAGTGCCGTACGGCCTAGTTTCCCGTGATAAGGCCGCCTTTGGCGGACGAGCAGCGCTGCTCGGTGGCCACTTCACAAGGGACACGACCATCGATCAAGACATGGCGAGAGCCCTGGTAGGTTTTCCCCGATTCCAGAATGTCAGGCAACACATCGACGGGAAGGCAAGGGTTCTCGGGCTTGCTGATGAGCTAGCCGCGGCCGTATGTGCCGACGACTCATTCACGATCGATTCCGTCCGGTGGGTACACTATTCTGGAATCGCCATCGATCTTCTAGAAGGGCGCACTCCTCCAAAGGTTACGGTCGCAGTTCTGGATGGTCTGATTGTCGACGCGGAACTCCGGCTGGCAGCCAACCTGGTCATCCGCCCAATGAGACCATATGACCGCGCCGTATTCGCCGTGAACGATGTTGTGCCGCCATATCTTGCGGCCACCCGGCGCGCGAGTGGGATTGAACTCATCGACAGCGGCACCGCCGACGTTCACAAGCACATAGTCTCGGCCGTCGTTCAGGCGCTGCGCACGTGGTGTGCGGGACCGGTCTCCTGGCTGGCGATTCACACGGGACCGCAGCTTGACCGCGGCGGCGATATGATCCTTCGCGAAGTCGCGCCGAGGACGCCCTGTCCGCCCCACTGTCTCGACGACCCAGCGGGATTCGCCACCATGTGGCGCGAAGCTCACGACTCCTTCGTCAACCCCGACGGGCGATTCGCTGTCGCCCTCACTCGCCTTGAAGTGATGTGCGATCTTCCGCGACCCCACGACCACGTGCTCGACCAGATGATCATTCTGGAGGGCCTACTCCTGGAGGATGCCCCACAGTCTGAGATCGGCTATCGCCTAACGCAAAGAGCGGCGCTATTTCTCCGTGATGACGCCAAATCCCGGCGTGAGGTGCGGGAGACAGTGAAACAGGTATACGGATTACGATCGAAGATCGCCCACGGTAAGAAGCTCAAGCCAGCGTACTCCGCTGCGATCGCAGAGGCCCACGGCCTCACTCGGGAACTCATGCGTAAGTATGCGGCACTACTCGCGCGGCGCCGGCAGGCCGGGTTGACTCTTAATCTCAGCGACGAACTCGACAACGCCATCATGTCGGCCCCCGTCAGGTAACGGGAGGCCTGGCCGCCAATCGGTCCGTCGCCTCATCGTGCACGTGCGTCGTTCGGTACGGACTCTTGGAGCGACAAGTTCTCGGCGTTCACGCTGGCCACGGCCTGGCTCTGGACCTCGGGCGTCGTCGGCCACGCCTTCGGGAAGCAACCTCCGCAGACTGACAACACGAAGCAGCCGCTGCCGTAGACGGACCGTCTAATCGTCCGTTCGGCAAAAGGCGTACGTCTGACCCTTGTGGACCCCGAAGCAGACCTCGTACTTGTGCCCGGCCTCGCACCATCCCGGGACGACGATGAGGTCGCCGCGGCCGCCCCAGGTCGAGCAGCTTCGGCGGTTACAGCGCGTGGTCGAGAGTTTCGCCGCCCACGAGAAGTGACCCACCTCCGCTCAGGAGAAGAGGTCCAGGCCAGGATCAGAATCGCCACTCGCGCGATGTGCCCGCGATGGTGAGCTGCTGATGGTGCGGATTCCGGCCAGGCCGATCGGCCATTCCGGCCGATGCCGATCACCCGTTCCGGCAAGGCGATCACCCGGGGCGCGACGCCGCTGGGTAGGTCTACTTCGCCGGCTTCTGGACCTTGGTCAAGTCGCCTTTCGCCTTCCTGAGCGACTCGCCGCGGAGCTTCACCTTATGTGCGTTGTGGATGAGGCGGTCGTAGACGGCGTCGGCGATGGACTCGTCGCCGATGATGGGGTGCCAGCTCTTGGGGTCAAGCTGGCTGGTGGTCGACGACGTGCTCGGCCGCGAGCGTGACACACCGTGAGGTCACGTTTAGTTGGTGATCCCTCACCGGCGCCTTCGGGATCAGGCTGGAGTCGCCTAGGGCTCGGGACCGCGCTGGCGAGGTACCCGTGCGCGCGACCGGTTACTACTCAGTAGTATAGCTACATGATAGTATGGCCGAGTGAAGCGCAGCGAGCCCTCGGCCGCGGCATGCGCGGCGGCGCGCGCGTCTACTACCTCGACCTGCCGCGCCGGGGCGTCACGCACCTGCTCGCGATCTTCGGAAAGCGCGAGAAGAGCGATCTCACGCCGGCCGAGCGGCGGCAGGTCGCGGCGCTCGTGAGGGAACTCAAGAAGGAAGAGGAGAAGCCATGAAGCGGAAGACCACGAAGGCCAGCGCATTCTCGAAGCTCAAGGCCGGGCTCGAGGACGCCATCGCGTACCACCGGGGCGCCCGGCAGCTGACGGTGCGCGATGTCGAGCTGAAGCCCCCCGCGCCCATGGGCGCGAAGGAGGTGCTCGCGGTGCGCGCCCAGCTGCGGGTCTCGCAGGCCGCGTTCGCCCGGATCCTCAACGTGAGCCCTCGGACCGTACAGGCCTGGGAGACGAACGCGCGGCGCCCGTCGGATGCGGCGCTCAAGCTGCTTTCGGTCGCCAAGAAGAATCCAGAGGTCCTCCTCTGATAGGCCCACGGACGATCGTTTCACCATGAGCAGATTTTGACGGCTCCACCGGCGCCGCGCGCGGCGCCGGGTGGATCGGAGGAGCTACTTCGTCAGCTCACGGATGAGCGCCTGGACATCGGGAACGCCGATCCCGGTCACCTGGTCATAGCCGGGCCCCGCCTCGTAGTGGCCATTCGTGCCCTGAGTGATCTCCCGGAAGCAGGCGCTTCCGATGAGAGGGTAGAGAAGCGGATTCAGGAACGGCAGCGCCGGCTTCTTCGCCTTCTGCCGGGCCTCGTTGAGGAGGGCCGAGATCCCCGCCCACACCGGGGCGCTCCAGCTCGTGCCGCCGATCGTCTGCCGCTTCCCCTGGAGCCACACGAAGGCTCCGAACTCCGGGTCGGCGGTGATGCTGACGTCGGGCACGAGGCGCTTCGTGCCGTGCGGCACGCCTCCTCCCTTCTGCCAGCTCGGCCGGGCGAAGAAGATGCTCTTCCCGCCGCCGCTCCCTGACCAGGCCCGCTCCGCGCCGACCTGACCACCGGCGGCGAGCCGCAAGCTCGTCCCGCCGACCGCTACGACGCAGGGGTCCGACGCCTCGTACTCGACCTGGAGCGGCCCGCTCGATGACTGACCATTGGTGTCCGGGTTCGAGCCGGCATCCCCGCTCGAGACGAAGACGTTGACGCCCGCCGCCGCCAGGCGGAGGAACTTCTGGTGCTGGGTGGCGACCTCGTCCCTGGACATGAACGTCTCGCCCAGACCGAGGCTGATCGACAGCTGTCGCATCGCCGGGTGCGCGGGAAGGTCTGCGAGGATCTGGTCGAGCGCCCGGTCGAGGTCGACGAAGGCGAGGGACCCGCTCGCGTAGATGCGTACCGTCGCTCCGGGCGCGATCCCACTCGACCACTCGACGTCGAGCGTCTCCTCGCCCTCGATCGGTGGCAGCGGGCCGCCTCCAACGTGCACCTTCTCGATCTGCTTGAGCGCGACGTCGAGGCCGTTGTGCTTCCAGAAGGCCTGGAGGTCGGCGTCATGGGGGAAAGTGTCGATGAGGATCCCGATCGTCTGCCCCTTGCCGGTCACCTGGAGGCCGCCGGCGTTGTAAGCCTTGAGGATCTCGGAGACGAGGTAGGGCGGCGCATTGACCACGTTGGGCGACGGCCCCTCGAACGCGCGGTTGTCGCTCTCGAGGAGCAGGCGCCGCAAGTGCTTGTGGGCGCGCCGGAAGGGCTGCAGCCCCACGATGGCGTGGACGCCCGCGCCGACGTCGGCGGGAAGGCTCGGCGCGTTGCGCGCCGCCGAGTAGGTGAGGCCGTCCTTCGTCACACGCACCATCTCGACGCCGAGGGTCTTCTCGATGGTGTCGACGGTCGCCCGCGCATAGACGCTGGTCCGATCGGGCGTCGTGTGCGTGACGTCGAAGCCCTGCGCTTTGAGCCACCCCACCAGCGCGTCGAGGTTCTTCTGGTCCGCTCCGTACTGGTTGAGGTCGGCCGGCGCAATGGTCTCGCCGCGCGCCACCTTCTCCTCGAGCTGCTGCTGGACATTGGGGGGGAGCGCCAGGGAGAAGAGGAGCGTCATCTTCTCCTGGCGATGCTCGGGCCGCACCTCGTGCACCATCAGCCCCAGCGGCGCGATGACGGGCTGCTGCGGCAGTGGGATGATGCTGTCCGTGAACACCTTGCGATCCGCCATGATCATCTCCTCCTGCGCGGCCGGCCCGAGGCGCCTCAACGATCTCGCGTCGCGGTGCAGCGTGGATCGCTAGACTACCGGGCCGCTTCCCTCACTCATACGCTCCGTGAGGAGTGACCCAATCGTCCGGGGGAGACGGCGGTGGCCGGCGCCGACTTTGGCTTCGTGGGACCGAACGTCGCGGTCGGGCTCTCGGTGGGATTCCTCCTGTTCCCGTAGGGCGCCCTCACCGCCGCCTCCTCCGCTGCGGCCCCGCCCGCCGCGCCCCGCGGAGCTTCCCGAGCGCCGCCGCGTTCGCGAACGCCCCGGACCCGAGGAGCCCCTTCACCCCGGCCGCCTTCGCGGGCAGGCCGAGCTGCAGGTCCTTCAGCGCCAGGATCCGATCGCGGAGCTGCGCCGCCTTCTCGAAGTCGAGCGCCTCCGCAGCCTCCCGCATCTCCTGCTCGAGCGCCGCGACGATCTCGGGGAGCTGCTCCGGCTTGTACTCGGCCCCCTCCCCGTCCGCCGCCATCGGCACCGTCACCCAGTCGGCCTCGACCACCGCCATCCCGAGGTCGCTGATGTTCCGCTTCACGGTCTGCGGGGTGATCCCGTGCTCGGTGTTGTACGCCCGCTGCCTCTCGCGGCGCCGGTTCGTCTCCTCGAGCGCCCGCTTCATCGAGTCGGTCACGGTGTCGGCGTACATGATCACGCGCCCGTTCACGTTCCGGGCGGCGCGGCCGATGGTCTGGATGAGCGAGACCGCGGAGCGGAGGAAGCCCTCCTTGTCCGCGTCGAGGATCGCGACGAGCGACACCTCCGGGATGTCGAGCCCCTCCCGCAGGAGGTTGATCCCGATGAGCGCGTCGAACTCGCCGCGCCGCAGATCGCGGATCACCGCGCTCCGCTCGAGCGTCTCGATGTCCGAGTGGAGGTACCGGCAGCGCACCCCCACGTCGGTGAAGTACTCGGTGAGGTCCTCCGACATCCGCTTCGTGAGCGTCGTCACGAGGACGCGCTCCCCGGCCTCGGCGCGCTTGCGGACCTCGCCGAGGAGGTCGTCCACCTGCGTCCCGACCGGCCGGACCTCGACCTCCGGATCGACGAGCCCGGTCGGCCGGATGATCTGCTCGACCACCACCCCCTGCGCCTTCTCGAGCTCGTACACGGAGGGCGTCGCCGACACGTAGATCGCCTGGTTCACGAGCCGCTCGAACTCGTCGAACCGGAGTGGCCGGTTGTCGAGCGCGGAGGGCAGCCGGAACCCGAACTCGACGAGCGTCTCCTTGCGGGAGCGGTCGCCGCGGTACATCGCGCCGATCTGCGGGACGGTCTGGTGCGACTCGTCGATGACGAGGAGGAAGCCCTTCGGGAAGTAGTCGAGGAGGCAGGGCGGCGGGTCGCCCGCCTTCCGGCCCGAGAGCCAGCGCGAGTAGTTCTCGATGCCGGAGCAGAAGCCCATCTGCTCGAGCATCTCGAGGTCGAACATCGTCCGCTGCTCGAGCCGCTGGGCCTCGACGAGCTTGTTCGAGGAGGTGAGCTGGCCGAGCCGCTCGCGCAGCTCCTCCCGGATCCCGTCGATGGCCCGCTTGCGGGTCTCGGGCGCCGAGACGTAGTGGCTGTTCGGGAAGATCGCCGCCTTGTCGAGCTCGGCGAGGATCAGGCCGCGGAGCGGGTCGAACTCGTGGATCGACTCGACCACGTCGCCGAAGAACTCGATCCGGATCGCGCGGTCCTCCTCGTAGGGGGGGAAGACCTCGATGGTGTCGCCGCGCACGCGGAAGGTCCCGCGGTGGAAGTCGGTGTCGTTCCGCTCGTACTGGATGTCGATGAGCGAGCGGATGAACCGGTCCCGCATGAACTCCTGCCCGCGCTCGACCTGTTGCAGGAGCCCGTAGTACGCCTCGGCGGTGCCGAGGCCGTAGATGCAGGAGACCGACGCCACGATGAGCACGTCGTTCCGGGTGAGGAGCGCGTGCGTCGCCGCGTGGCGCATCCGGTCGATCTCGTCGTTGATGGACGAGTCCTTCTCGATGTAGGTGTCCGACGACGGGACGTACGCCTCCGGCTGGTAGTAGTCGTAGTAGCTGACGAAGTAGTGGACGGCGGCGGCGGGGAAGAGCTCCTTGAACTCTCCGTAGAGCTGCGCCGCGAGCGTCTTGTTGTGGGCGATGACGAGCGTGGGCCGCTTCACGTCGGCGACCACGTTCGCGACGCTGAAGGTCTTGCCGGAGCCGGTGACCCCGAGCAGCACCTGGTGGCGATCGCCGCGGCGGAGCCCCTGCGAGAGCTCGGCGATGGCGCGCGGCTGATCGCCCGTCGGGCGGAACTCGCTCGTGAGGTCGAAGGGGGGCACCTGCGGAATCTAACAGGGGCGCGGCCGGCGTTCAGCGCCGGCGTGGCAGGGCGACGCACCGCACGGATCGTGTGGACCCGCCGGCCGGCGACGCGGGACCATGCGCACCATGAGCTTCCGTGCCCCGCTCCTCGTCCTCGCCGCCGCCCTCGCGGCGGGCTGCAAGCCGAAGCCGAGCTGCTACCTCCCCGAGATCGACTGTGGCGGCACCTGCGTGAACCCGACCCGTGATCTCGCGAACTGCGGCGGCTGCGGCATACCGTGCGGTTCCGGGGAGCTCTGCTGCGGCGCGTGCATGGATCCGTCGGCGCTCGCGACCGACGTGAACAACTGCGGCGCGTGCGGCGTCCGCTGCCCGGCGCACGGCGTCTGCAGCAGCGGGACGTGCAGCTGTCCGGGCGCGCTCCCGACCCAGTGCGGCGCGTCCCCGGGCGCGTGCGTCGACCTGCAGGTCGATCCGGAGGATTGCGGCACCTGCGGGCACGCGTGCGCGGGGCTCGGGGTGGTCTCGGGGGACGCGACCTGCGCGGCGGGCGCGTGCGTCTGCGCCGGGACCCCCGCGTCCACCGACTGCGGCGGCAATCCCGCCTGCGTGAACACGCTCCTCGACCCCAAGAACTGCGGCGGCTGCGGGGCCCTCTGCCCGCCGCACGCGACCTGCTCCGGAACCACCACCGGGACCTGCGGCTGCGGCGCGGCCGACTGGCCGGACTTCTGCGGCTCGACCATCGGCTGCGTGAACCTCGACCTCGACCCCACGCACTGCGGGAGCTGCGGGATCGCGTGCGGGGGCTCGACCCCGTCCTGCTCGAGCGGGAAGTGCTGCCCGTCGGGAGAGACGAGCTGCTCCGGCGTCTGCGTGAACACGCAGACGAGCGACCTGCACTGCGGCACCTGCGCGAACGCCTGCGCGGGCGCGAAGGTCTGCTCGGCGGGGACCTGCGCCTGCCCGGGTGCGAGCCCGGTCGTCTGCGGGAGCCTCTGCTGCGCGGGGACCGCCTGCTGCGCGAGCGACTCGGCCTGCCAGACCAAGCACTCGAACGGCCTCGGCGGCTCCTTCAACGACTGCAACCCGCTCTATGCGCCCACGGCGACGGACTCCACGATCGCGGCCCTGGCCGCGAGCTCCTGGTCCGCGACCGGCACCGATTTCCCCGGGCTGTGCGGCGGCGCCTGCTTGGGGCGCCAGACACCGACGTCGTGCGCGGTCTGGTGCTACGGGAACTCGGCGTACGCGGGCCACGTCACGTCGGGCTCGACCATCAACTGCCCGGGCCTGTGCGCCAACTTCGCCGGCACGACACCCATCTGGCAGTGAACTCGGACCTCGGCCTGGCCCGCCCTGCCCCGGCAGGGCCTTCCGGTCGTTCGCTCGCCAGCTCGGCGGGCCCACGGGCGTGTCCCAGCGCGGCTTTGGGCTCGACTTCACCCAGGAATGCGCCTAATTTCCGGCGGTCCCGCTTCGACACGTGACGCGGGAACGGCAAAGGGAAGTTGACCCTGCCGCAACATGAAGGAAGGCAGAGCTGAGATGGCCAGTGGCACCGTGAAGTGGTTCAATGACGCGAAGGGCTTCGGCTTCATCACACAGGACGGCGGTGGCGAGGACGTGTTCGTTCACCACACCGCGATCGAGTCGGAAGGCTTCCGCTCCCTCCAGGAGGGGCAGAAGGTCGAGTTCGAGGTGAAGCAGGGCCCGAAGGGCCTCCAGGCGGCGAACGTCCGGCCGGTGTAGCCGGCGCAGCCCCGTAGCTCGAGGAGGCCCGGCCCCCTGGCCGGGCCTTCGTTCGTCCCCCCCCCAAGCGGAGGAGCACTGATGGCATTCAACCCCGGAGCGACCAAGCGGCAGAAGGAAGCGGCGCGCCGCGACAAGCAGCGCAAGAAGGACGAGAAGAAGGAGCTGCGGAAGCGCGAGAAGGCCGAGCATCCCGATCTGCCGGGGATCCCGGGCGAGGACCCGGACATCGCTGGCATCATCCCCGGCCCGCAGCCGAAGATCGAGGAGTAGCCGCGACTAGCCGCGACGGGCCGCCGACTCGCCTCGCGGCGTCCACCAGACGACGTGGTCGACGCGCGCCCAGCCGGGGTCGCACTCGACCGACGACCGGGCGGTGACGCGCCCGAGCTCCTCCAGCGCAGCCTCGGCCGACCCTCCCAGCCGCACGTAGAGCGCACGGTGCCTCATCGGCTCCGGAGGGTTCTCCAGGCGGATGACCGCCTCGCGCGATCCACGCATCACGAGCCTCGGATGGCCGGCGTGCTGCGTCGCCCGGCCGAAGCCCTTCACGCAGAGCTCGAGGAGCGTCTCCGGCTTCCGCCCGCGCATCAGGATCGTCGCCTCCGCCAGGATGCGGAGAAACGCGTGCCGGAGCGCGGCGTGCCCCATCGCGCGACCGAGGGCCCGGACGCCCTCGTCGCCGCGCCGCTCCTGGACGGTGCGCAGGATCGTCACCTCGAGCGCGATGGGCAGCCACCGGAACGAGGGCGTGTGCTCGATCCGGGTGATCGCGGCGGGACCGAGCGCCGCGCGGACAGCCGCGAGGTCGTCGGCCGGCACGGCGTAGGGGAGCTCCCTCAGGTAGAGCTGCAGGAGTGATGCCCGGAGGGCTGGCTCGTCCGTCATGGCGCCCCCGGCGCGAGGCTACTCGACATCCCAGGTGGTCCCCTCGGCCCCGTCGAGGATCGCGACGCCGCGGGCGAGCAGCGCGTCGCGGATGGCGTCGCCGCGCGCGAAGTCCTTCGCCTTCCGCGCCTCGGCCCGCTCCGCGATCCGCCGCTCCACCTCGGCCCCGTCGATCCCCTTGCGCGCGGAGGCCCTGTCCCGGAGCGCGCGCAGCGCCGCCGCGGGCGGCCGCTGCAGGAGCCCGAGGGTCGTCCCGATCTCCCGCGCGTCGCGCGCGAACGCGGCGAGCGCGGTCCGGTCCTCCGGCGTCCTCTTCCCCTTCTTGTCCGCGAGCACGTTCGCGGCGGTGAACGCCTCCGCGAGCACCGCGAGCACCTGGGGCGTGTTGAAGTCGTCGTCGAGCGCCTTCCGCGCGTCCTCCACGAGCGAGCCGACCTGCCCCGCCGGCGACGCCCCCGCGGCGAGCCGGTCCGCCTTCTCCAGCGTCTTGTGGAGGTACCGGAGCCGGCGCTCCGCCTCCTGCAGCATCGCGTCGGAGTAGTTGATCGGGTTCCGGTAGTGCGTCCCGAGGAGGAACAGGCGCATCACCTCGGCGTCGAACTTCACGAGCACGTCACGGATGGTGAAGAAGTTGCCGAGCGACTTCGACATCTTCTCGGAGTCGATCTCGACGAAGCCGTGGTGCATCCAGTAGCGGGAGAAGCTCTCCGCGCTCTTCCCGTCGCCGACCGCGGCCACCGACTGCGCGATCTCGTTGGTGTGGTGGGGGAAGACGAGATCCTTCCCGCCGCCGTGGAGATCGATGGGCGCGCCGAGGTGCGCGAGCGTCATCGCCGAGCACTCGATGTGCCACCCGGGCCGCCCGCGCCCCCAGGGCGAGTCCCACGCCGGCTCGCCCGGCTTCGCCGCCTTCCAGAGGGCGAAGTCGAGCGGGTCCTTCTTCGCCTCCCCCGGCTCGACGCGCGCGCCGGAGAGGAGGTCGTCGAGGTTCCGCTTCGCGAGCCGGCCGTAGTCGGGGAACTTCCGGACCGCGTAGTACACGTCGCCGTTCGACGCCGCGTAGGCGAAGTGCTTCGCGACGAGCGTCTCGATCATCGCGACGATCTGCGGGACGTGCTCGGAGACCTTCGGCGCGGCGTCGGGGCGGACGTTCCCGAGCGCGTCCATGTCCTCGTCGTACGCCTGGGCGAAGCGCGCCGCGAGCGCGACCGGGTCCTCGCCCCTCTCGTTCGCGCGCCGGATGATCTTGTCGTCCACGTCGGTGAAGTTGCGGACGTAGGTGACCGTGTAGCCGCGCGCGCGGAGGTGGCGGACCACCACGTCCCACACCACGTACGAGCGGGCGTGGCCGACGTGCGAGAAGTCGTAGACCGTCGGCCCACACGCGTAGAAGCGGATCCTCCCGGGCTCGAGCGGGATGAGCTCGCGCTTCCCCGCGGTGAGCGTGTCGTAGACGAGGATGGCCATCGGCGGGATCCGTCTAGCTGGCGAGCGCCTTCACGAGCGCCCGGAGGTTCACGAGGGAGAGGGCGAGCAGGATGGCCGATCCCAGGACCGGGAGCCACCTCTTCCGCGGCCGGTCGCCGTCGCGCAGGACGAGCCAGCGGTCCCCGAGCTGCGCGCCCTTCTGGCGCATCAGCGCGACCGCCTCGCTGTAGTCCGGGTTCGACCGCGCGGGGAGGAGCCGCCCCTCGAAGACGGGCGGGCCTCCGCGTCCGGGACGGTCGACGACGAGGTTCGTCCCCGCGAGCCGGCCCACGGTGCGCGGCGCGCCGGTGCGGGCCTCGGTGACGGGCAGGGCCTGGGCGAGCTCGCCGCGGATCTGGGCGAGCCGGTTCTCGCGCGCGAGGTCGAGGTGGTACGCGCCGGGGCCGCCGAGGTCGATGGGCTCGACCGAGGAGAGGAAGTAGGAGACGTCGGGCCAGAGATCGACGAGGAGCCAGCCGCAGAGGAGGAGCGCGATGATCGCGAAGACCGGGTTCCTCGCGAGCAGGGACGCGACCGTGCGGCGGGGCGCCGGCGCCTCCGCTGGATCGAGCCGGTCGTCGGTCACGGCGTCCTCCGCACGAGCAGCGCCACCGCGTGCGCGGCGATCCCCTCCTCGCGCCCGACGAAGCCCATCCCCTCCCCCGTCGTCGCCTTCACGTTCACCTGCCTGGGCGCGATCCCGAGCGCCTCGGCGAGCCGGGCGCGCATCTCCTCCGCGCGCGGGGCGATCTTCGGGCGCTTCGCGGCGAGCGTCACGTCGGCGTTCCCGATCGCCCAGCCGCGCTCGCGCGCGAGCCGCGCGATCTCGCGGAGGAGTACGAGCGAGGAGACCCCCTTCCAGCGCGGATCGGTGTCGGGGAAGTGGCGGCCGAGGTCGCCGAGGCCGGCGGCGCCGAGGATCGCGTCGCCGATCGCGTGCGCGCAGACGTCCGCGTCGGAGTGGCCGAGGAGGCCGTCGCCCTCGAACTCGACGCCGCCGAGGACGAGGCGCCGCCCGGCCGCGAACCGGTGCGTGTCGTAGCCGACGCCCATCGCGACCGGCGCCTCCATCGCGGCGCGGGCCCGCTCGAGATCGGCGGGGCCGGTGAGCTTGTAGTTCCCGGGCTCGCCCGGGACGAGCGTGACGGGCGCGCCGAGCCGCTCGACGAGCGAGCACTCGTCGGTCGCCTGGGACGCCGCCGCCCCCGCCGCCTCGTACGCGCGCAGGAGGAGGTCGCGCCGGAAGCCCTGCGGCGTCTGGGCGAGCCAGAGGGTGCGGCGGTCGAGCGTCTCCGCGACCCGCGCGAGGGGCTCCCCCTCGCCCGCGGGCCTCGAGCGCTTCACCGTGTCGGTGACCGGCAGCGCGGCGAGGGCCGCGCCGTCGCGTGCCGCCGCCTCCGCCACGCGACCGGCGAGGTCGGGCGTCGCGAACGGGCGGGCGGCGTCGTGGACGAGGACCACCGGGCAACCCTCCGCCGCGGCGAGGCCGTTCCGGACCGAGTCGGCGCGGGCGGCGCCGCCCGCGACCGCGCGGGAGGGCCGGCCGAGGCCGGCGAGCTCGGCCGCGCCCCGCGCCTCCTCGCCCGGGGGGACGACGAGGACGACCTCGTCCACCGCCGGGCAGGCGGCGAGGGCGCGTGCGGCGCGGCGGACCACCGTCTCGCCGCCGAGGACGAGCCACTGCTTCGCGACGCCGGCGCGAACGCCGGAGCCGCCCGCCGCCACGATCCCTGCGACCTTCTCCCCGCGGATCACGCCTGGCTCCTTCCTCGGCTGGCATCGTCCGTGCTGTGCGAGGGGTCGTGACGCGATCCCCCAGCCTCGGTCCCCGGACGTGGAACCGCCGCGCGGACTTCCGTCCGTGCGGCGGTCGCGCACGCGCCCGGGCGCCGGAGCGCCCGGGGCGGGGCACGTCAGTTGATGTTGAAGATCTTCTTCAGGTCCGTCTCGACGTCCTGCTCGTCGCACTCCTTCGCGATCGCGAGCTCCTTGATGAGGAGGGAGCGGGCGGTGTCGAGCATCTTGCGCTCGCCGAAGGAGAGGTCCTTGTCCGACCGGAGCAGGTAGAGGTCGCGGAGCACCTCCGCGATCTCGAAGACGCTCCCGGTCTTGATCTTGTCCATGTACTCGCGGTAACGGCGGTTCCAGGTCGTGGAGTCGACCGAGACCTCCTTCTCGCGGAGGATCGAGTAGACCCGGCGGACGTCCTTCTCGCCGATGATCTCGCGCAGGCCGACCGAGCCGACCTTGTTCATCGGGATCATGATCTTCATCCCGTTCTCGAGGATCCGGAGCACGTAGAAGGACTGCCGCTGGCCGGCGACCTCCTTGTGCTCGATCCCCATGACCTCACCGACCCCTTGGCCGGGATAGACCGCCTTGTCCCCGACCTTGAAGTTCGGGGACACCTGTGCAACCGTCGTGACGGACATTCCTACCTCCGCTCCTGGCGTCCCGTTCACCGACCGGCACGGTCGACGAATGGGCGGGAGCTTGAACACGCCAACTTATCACATTTTCCGCTCTCCTTCAATAACCGCGAGGAAATCCGGCGTGTTCCGACGCCGGACGGGTCCCGACCCAAGGCGATTCCGCCATGAGACGGCACCCGCTCGCTGGCCCCGCGCTGGGGCTCGTAGCCGGGATTGCCCTGGGATTGCAGGGCTTCCGGGCACCGCCCGCCCTCGCCGCGGGGCTCCTCCTCGCGCTCGTTCCCCCTCTGGCGCCCGCCGCGTTCCTCTGTGCGGGATGGGTCGTGACCCGGCCGGCCACCGCTCTCCCCGGCCTCCTCGCCCCGGAACCGCTCGCCCTCGAGGGGCGGATCGCCTCGGTCCCGGAGGCGGCCGGGGACCGCGTCCGGTTCCTCCTCCGCACGCCGGACGGCGAGCTCCTCGACGCGTTCGCCCCGCGGGCCCCCTGGCCGCTCGCGCTCGGCGACCGGGTCCGCATGCAGGCCCAGCTCCGCGCGCCGCCGGGCGCCCGGAACCCGGGCGGCCGCGATCCCGCGGCGCGGCTCGGGGCGGCGGGGATCGCCCGCCAGGCGTTCGCGACGGGCCCCGCGGTCCGGGCGGCGGCGCCCTCGCCCCTCGCGCCGCTCGAACGCGCCCGCGAGCGGTTCGCGGCGGCCGCGGCGGCGGCACTGCCGCCGCGGGAGGCCGGGCTCGTCGTCGCGATCGCGTCGGGCGAGCGGTCCGGTCTCGATCCCGCGACCGTCGCCTCGTTCGCGCGGAGCGGCCTCGCCCACATCCTCGCGGTCTCGGGGCTCCACCTCGTCGTGGTGGCGCTCGGGCTCGAGCGGCTCCTTCGCGCCGCGCTGGTGCGGATCGACGCGGTCGCGGTGCGCGTCGATCCCCGCAAGGCGGCGGCCGCGGTCCTCCTCCCGGCGGCGGCGGTGTACACGCTCGCGACCGGCGCCGGAGTCCCCGTCCTCCGCGCCGGGCTCGCGATCGGCGTCGCGGCGGCGGGGACGCTCCTCGACCGGGAGGCGCCGGCCGCGAACGTCCTCGCGCTCGCGGCGCTCGCGCTCCTCGCGGGCGAGCCCGCGTCGGCGCTCGATCCGTCCTTCCAGCTGACGTTCGCGGCGGTGGGCGGGCTCGTGCTCTGGGCGGGCCCGCTCCGCGCGGCGATCCCGGTGCGGCGCGCGCGCCACGGCTGGCGGGCCTGGCTCCTCGAGCCCCTCCTCGCCGGCGCCTGCGCGACGCTCGCCGCGTCCATCGCGACCATGCCGGTGCTCGCCGCCCACTTCCGGCAGGTCCCGGTCCTCGGCCTCGCCGCGAACGTCGCCGGGATCCCGGTCGGCTCCGCGCTCACCGTCGTGGCAACGCTCGCGGCCCTCGCCGCGTCGATCGCACCCGCGCTCGCGGGGCCGCTCCTCGTCGCGGCGGGACCGCTCGCCCGCGCGCTCGCGGCGCTCTCCGACGCCGCGGCCGGGCCGGCCTGGGGCGTCCTCGGGCTCGCGAGCCCCGGCTTCGCCGGTGCGGGCGGGTTCTACGCTCTCGCGATCCTCGCGGGTCGGTGCCCGGGCCGCCGCCGGTTCGCCGCCGCCGCGGGCGCCGCGCTCTGCCTCCTCCTCCCCGGCCCGCTCCGCGCCGGGGCGGCCCGCGTGCGCGGGGGGCTCGAGGTCACCTTCCTCTCGGTGGGCCAGGGGGACGCGGCGCTGCTCCGGCTGCCCGACGGCGCCGCGGT
>WNGL01004160.1_pt1 | contig 17424 bp, 20 predicted proteins | sample 5400591 | NCBI WGS metagenome assembly WNGL01 (sample SAMN13153377, study PRJNA577476) | soil metagenome | isolation source: 80 cm soil or saprolite under Garry oak tree replicate 1 | place: USA:California | collected 2016-06-15 | reverse complement strand
ATGAGGCCTTCGTCGAGCTTGAGAGCTCGCTCGTATTCAGGCAGGGTGGTCGGCTCGGTCGTGAACTTCGAGACGACGTAATAGCCGTTTTCGCGTGGCCCGATTGAGTAGGCTAGCTGTCGCCGACCCCAATGCGTGACTTCGGGTTGCTCTTTGGCGGCTAGCAACCCGTTGAAGCGTGTGATTTTGTCGCTGATGGCGGCGTCTTCGAGAGTCGAGTCGAAGATGTAAACCGCCTCGTATGTGCGGGGCACTCGGCAATCCTCCTTTTGGTCGTGATCTGCCTCCCAACTGGTTGCCGAAGTGGGAGGAAGGTGTGAAGGCCACGATGTGGCCGTTGTGAGATCGCAAGTTAAACTTTCTCCACCGATGGGGCAACGGTCGTCATCGGATGCAATGCAGCTGACTCTGCATTCGGCATTCTTGTTGCCGTCACGCAGTTGATTGCCGATGCGCCGGCAAATCACTTCGCCGGAACTGATCCGGCTCCATCGAGAGTCAGGAGGGAAAGTGCGAGTTAGTTCGGGAAAGTGCGCGGCAATCGCCGCGCTGGTTTTGGCCGGAGTGGTGACTGCCGGCTGCTCGAAAAAGTCCGAATACGGTGCTGACACGACGGGGGCAGCGATGAGGGCTGACACTACGACTACGACTTACACGGCCAGCTCAACAGCTCCGGCGATGCAGGACACTACTGCTGCGAGTACGTCGGCATCGAAGACTTCGACGCGGAAGACGACGACCAAGAAGACCACCACCAAGAAGAGTTATTAGCGGTCGCAGGCGGGCGCGGATTTGGGCAGGATTGGTAGCGCGCCCGCCGGTAGTCAGAAGCATTTCGCCGGACGCCAGCAGCCGCTTGCCTGTGTTGCCTTACGAGTAACCTCCGGGGGGAGACATTTTGCTTCCGCGCCCTCCCGGAGGTTACATGCGCAGAATAGTAGGAATTGCCGCTGGATTCATCGGTGCGGCTGCAGTTGCCGTTGTGGCCGCGAGCTGCGGTAGCGACTCTACGGGTCCTAGTCCAAAGACTTACGTCGCCAACCTTATCGCAGCGAATGAAGGAGCCGGCCACACCTCACCCGGCAGCGGTGTCTTCACGTTTGTGGACAACGTGGACGTGATCAACTGGTCACTGACCCTCACTAACATCACCAACGTCACCGCTTCACATATTCATCTGGGGTCGTCGACGAATGTTGGCACAACGGCAGGCCCTGTCATTATCAACCTGTTCCTCCCTAATCGGCCACCCGAAACCGGCACACTCACTGGCCTCGTCGCGGAGGGAACAATCACTAATGCAAACAACTCGAGCGTTTCGCTCGACTCGTTGAGAGTGTTGTTTAATAATGGGAACGCGTACGCGAACGTGCACACAACGGCAAACCCGGCCGGTGAGATTCGCGATCAAATCCATCCTGCTCAATAGCCGCGCTTTTTTTTATTGCTACACGTTGAATCGGAAGAGGAGTACGTCGCCGTCCTGGACGACGTACTCCTTTCCTTCTGATCTGACAGCTCCTTTCTCGCGCGCGCCTTTCCACCCTTCGTTGCCAACGAAGGAATCGTAAGAGACCGTCTCGGCTCGGATGAATCCCAGCTCGAAATCGGTATGTATCACCCCGGCCGCCCTGGGCGCAGTGTCCCCGCGGTGGATGGTCCAGGCACGAACTTCCTGCTCTCCGGCGGTGAAATAGGTCTCGAGACCGAGGAGCTTGTAGCCGGCACGAATGACCCGATCGAGTCCTGCGGACTCAAGGCCGAGCGAAGACAGGAAATCGGCGCGGTCTTCGGCCGGAAGCTCTGCCAACTCGGCTTCGATTTTGGCCGAAAAGGGCACGACCTCCGCCCGCTCGCCGCTCTTCTTCACTGCGTCTCGAAGCGCCCTGAGATGCGGACCTTCGTCACCCGCGAGCTCCGTATCGCTCACATTAGCCGCATACAGAACCGGCTTCGTCGTCAACAGCGTGAGTGGGGCGAGGATCGCTTTTTCTGCGCTTGTGAGCCGCGCTTCCCAGAGTCCTTTGCCTTCCTTTAGAAAGCTGTATGCCTTCTCGAGTACGGGCAGCTCCGTCTGTGCTTCCTTGTCACCTGTTCGTGCCGAGCGACGCGTCTTGTCCAGTCGCTTCTCGAGCGAGGCAAGGTCGGCGAGTGCGAGCTCGAACTCGACTACCTCGCGGTCGCGCACTGGATCGATTGCGCCCATCACGTGGGTGACGTCGGGATCCTCGAAGCATCGCACGACGTGCACTATCGCGTCGGTCTCGCGAATGTTTGAGAGGAACTTATTGCCGAGCCCTTCTCCTTCGGCCGCGCCCTTGACGAGGCCGGCGATGTCCACGAACTGCACGACCGCTGGGACTGTTCGCTTCGGCTGGACGATCTGAGCGAGCCGGTTCAGTCGCGGGTCCGGCACCTCGACCATCCCGACGTTTGGCTCGACGGTACAAAAGGGATAGTTGGCCGCGTCGGCTTTCGCTGCGGTGAGCGCGTTGAACAGTGTTGACTTGCCGACGTTGGGGAGGCCGACAATTCCTAATTTCAGCATTTCCAGAAATTAATTAGTGAGAGACTTCTTAAATTCGAACTACGCTGCTGCTGATAACTGCAACTGAACGGGCGGGAGGCGTAAGCCGAGCAGGCGCCAGGTTAGAGGTCACGACGTCGGGACGCACCTACTTGTAGTACGGCACAGGCAGTTGCTTGTACTTCGAAGGGCGCCAGTGACGTCCCGACGCAGTGACCTAACGCCCCGCGCCTAGCAGCTGACGCCTCCCGCCCGTTCAGTTGCTTTTTCAATCCTCAGAGCTGCGAGCCCGATTGTGAAGGTTCATCGCCTTCTCGACCCCCTCGTGCAGCCACGTCTCGACGGTAGCCGTGAGTTGCGGCATTAGCGCCAGAATATCCTCGCGCTCGTCGCGAGCCAACCGCGACAGTACGAATTGCGCTAGATCCGTGTAGATCCCCTTCCGCTCTTCGCTCGGCCCGACTCCGATCCGCAGTCGGGCGTACTCCTGGGTCCCGAGCGCCTGCTCGACGCTCTTGAGTCCGTTGTGACCGCCCGCGCTACCGCGTGCGCGAATTCGAGTGCGCCCGACCGGCAGCTGCACCTCGTCTACCACGACGAGCAGATCCTTCGCTGGACTCCAGAACGGCCGGCGCACGTACTTCTTCAGCGCCTGGCCACTCAGATTCATGTAGGTCTGCGGTTTGACGAGCCGCACCCTCTGCCCCGCCACGCTCCCAGTTGAGGAAACGACGTCGCTATCCTTTTTCCAGCCGTCAAAATGCCAAACGTCGGCAAGATGGTCGATCAACCACCAGCCGACGTTGTGACGTGTCGCGGCGTACTCGCGGCCCGGATTCCCGAGACCGACTATGACCTTCAAGGGCTATCCAATAACTACTTCTTTCCGGGCGATTCGCCCCCGCCGGCGCCGCCCTCACCCTCTTCTTCTTCAGTCGGACCCTTACCAATCACCTCGGGCTCGGCTGCGGCTTCCGGCGCACCCTCGACTGCCTCGGCGGCCGGCGCCTCTTCGATCACCGCGCGTGGCGCCGCGAGCACTGCTACCGACGTCTCGGGGTCGTCGAGAATTTCAACGCCCTCGGGCACGCTGATGTCGCTGACGTGGAGCGAGTCACCGATCATCATGTTGGTGACATCGAGCTCGACGCGATCCGGAATGTTCGACGGATCGACTTCGATCTCAAGCTCACGCAAAGTATGGTCGAGAACTCCACCCTCGAGCCGCACACCCTCGGCAATTCCAGTCAGCACGATGGGAATGCTGACGGTGACCTTCTCGCCGGCGACCAGCGCCTGGAAATCGACGTGAAGAATCTGATGCTTGATCGGATGCCGCTGGATCTCGCGAATCAGTGTCTTGGAGGTGTGTCCTCCGACCGTCACCTCGATGACGGTGCTCTCCGCCTGAATGTTGCCGAGCATCTTGTCGAGGTCCCGCGCGTTTAGTGACAGCGGCAGCGGCTCGCGGCCGTGTCCGTAGATCACCGCTGGAACCTGCCCCTGACTGCGAAGCGTGCGAGCGGCGCCCTTGCCGGTATTTTCGCGGGCCGTCGCGTTAAATGAAACCGTTGCCATTGCTATTCATCCCTGGGGCGCAGTGACTCTTCGCCACGCCCATTCAATAATGTCCATAACCGCCAGCGCGAATTCCTTCGCCGCTTTCTCGAACAGTTCGATCACTGGTCCTATCCCTCGAACAGCGAGCTCACCGACTGCTCACTGTGAATGTAGCGAATTGCCTTCGACAGCAGCTCGCCAACCGACAACACGCAGAGTGTCGCGAATCGCTTTGCCTTAGGAATCATGACGGTATCGGTCACCGTCACTTCCGTAATCGGCGCGCTCGAGAGTCTCTCCACTGCCGGCCCCGATAGAAGTGCGTGCGTGGCGCAAACGTAAATGGCGCGGGCACCCAAATCCTTCAAAGCCCTTGCTGCTTCGGACACTGTGCCGGCGGTATCGATCATGTCGTCCGCAAGCAAGCAGTCCTTTCCTTCGACTTCACCGACGACGTTGACGACCTCCGACACGTTTGCCTGCGGCCGTCTCTTGTCGATAATTGCGAGCGAGCCGTTGAGCCTCTTCGCGAATCCCCTCGCCATCTTTGCAGAACCCACATCGGGCGCCACTACCACGAGCTCGTGGAGGTTCTTCTTTCGGTAATGCGAAACGAAAACCGGCGCCGCATACAGGTGGTCCACCGGAACATCGAAGAAGCCCTGCAGCTGGTGCTGATGAAAATCAATTCCCAGAACGCGGTGGGCGCCTGCTACCGTGATCATGTTCGCGAGCAGCTTGGCACCAATCGCAACCCGCGGCTGGTCCTTTCGGTCCTGCCGCGAGTATCCGTAGTAGGGCATCACGCAAGTAATTCGCGCTGCGGAAGCCCTGCGTGCCGCGTCGATCAGGAGTAAGAGCTCCATGATGTTGTCGGCCGGCGGATTCGTCGGCTGCACGATGAAAACGTCGTTGCCTCTGACGTTTTCATCGATCCGAACGAAGATTTCGCCATCGGCGAAGCGGTTGACCGTCGTCTTGCAGAACGGCACATCCAGCATTCGCGCGATCTCACCACACAGTTCCGGGTTACCGGGCCCGGCGATGAGCTTGAAGCCATGAGCGGGTACGGATAATCCGTCCATGCAGCCTTACAAGTTAGGTGGGCAAAGGACTTAGATCAATTGCCCCTGGTGGATTCGAACCACCATTACCGGATCCAAAGACCGGTGTCCTGCCATTGGACGAAGGGGCAGCGGCGAGCCGAAAGCTAGTCCAGAAGCTCTATCGGGACAACGCTCGACGACGTGCGCGTAATGATGCTTTTCGTCCCCGGTGGCACGACCAGCGGCGGAAGTTTCGTCGTCGATTCGACGCGACGGGTAGTCACGCTACCCACTTTGAACACCGTCGAACCGGTACCGCTCATTCGATAGAAAAGTCCGAATCGATCTCCTCGCGCCAGGAGTGCGTCGATCTCGGACCACCGCGGTCTCATGATCGGCTCGAAATCATTGACCGAGTTTTTTGCCGCCGATTCCCAGTCGGCGAACATCTCTGTGGTGAGCTCGGGCGTTTTGCGCGGGACATCGCCGCGCGCATCGTCGAGTATCTCATAGGCCTGCGCCGTTTCTATTCCGAAAGGTGGGAAGAAAAGTTCGATGTCTCTCGCCGGCAACGGCGGTAATCGAAGTAGCTTCTGTCCACGTCCCCAGGCGAGAGCCATCGCGTGCTCGCTGGCGAGAAACGGAACGTCGGAGCCAAGTTCTTCAGCGAGAGCAATGAGATTTTCCTCTGAGATCGGTTTCGGTGACAGCGTATTGAGAATGCGTAGCGTCGCCGCTGCGTCGGCACTACCGCCTCCGAGCCCGCCACCGATAGGGATGTTCTTCACGATTTCGATCTCAAAACCTTTGGGCCAGCCAGTTCGCTCGGCATATAGTGCGGCGGCGCGGTACGCGAGATTTCCCTCCTGCGGCCAGTCGCGCATCTCGTAACACTTGAGCGAGCGCTTGCTGTTCGTCACGCGAAGCTCGAGGTCGTCTCCCAGCTCGAGTCGCAGGAAAACCGTCTCGATGGAGTGAAATCCGTCTGGCTCTCGCCCGAGCACGCGGAGTGCGAGGTTGATCTTCGCCTGCGCGAGCGTTCGTGCTGCTCGCGGACTCATGAAGCTGCCTCGGAGGCCGGCTGTAGATCGCGAAGCTTGACACCGAGCTGGGCGAAGTAATACGCGCCAATCAGGGTGATGGGAATGAACGAAAAAAGGTGATACCCGATCGCCCACGTCGCTGCCTGCTGTTGGCTGACTCCGTAAACGGCGAGCCCCTGCACGGACATGTACTCGAACACGCCGAAGAATCCCGGCAATGCCGGAACGGCGGTGCCCAGCGCTATGAATGCCTGGAGAAAAAGCGCGGCCGAAAAAGGGGCTGTGATTCCGACCGCCTTGAAGGAGAGCCAGAAACCGAGCGCGTTGACCAACCAGTGCGCGAGAGTCCAACCGAACACCGCGATGAACCTTCCGGGCTGCCGCAAAACGCTCAACCCATGCACGAATGTCTTGAGCATCAGGCGACCACGTTCTTCGACGATGGGCGAGACCCGGCGGGCGAACAGCTCAAAGAGTCTAAGTAGTTGGCCGGGGAAAAAAACGAGGGCGTAGAGCGCGATCAGAAGGATGAGAACGAGCGTCCCTGCTCCAGTCGCGAATGAGCCGAGCGGACGACCGGCAAGCGTTTCGGTGGTCGAGAGTGTGGGGTCGAGGAGCGCCGTTGCCGCCAGCAGCAGCAATACGATCGCGTCGAACAGACGGTCGACCGCGAGAGAAGCCAACGATGTCGAAAACGGTACCGGTGTCTCTTTCGTCAGCGCGTAAGCCCTCGCAATCTCGCCAGCGCGTGCGGGCACGACGTTGTTCACCATCATCCCCACTGCGGTCGCCCGCCACAGCGGTCCGAGCGGCAGTCTTCCGGCAACTGGCTCGAGGATCGTCATCCACCTGCGCGCGCGCAGGGCGAAGATCGCCGTGGCGCAGAACGTCGCCGCGGCGAAGAGCAAAGGATCAGCCTCTGACAGTCTGTGCGCTACTTCGGTTGGCGAAATGCCGTGGAGCGTCCAGTAGATCAGCGCGGCGCTCAGCACTGCTCCGAGCGCAGCGCGCCATCGGGAACGCAAGTGTTACTCTGTCGCCGCGAGCTCCACCAGATCGACGAGCTCGTCCACGAGCGCGCGGGTCGGCGGAGTTCCACTCTTCTTGAGTGCGCGGCGAATCTCGGCGGCGCGCTCGATCGCGCGCTGCCCGCGGTAAAGCAGCTCCTGAATCGGCACGAGCTCGGTGGCAGGTGGTTGCGGGCCGGAGTGTCGAGTTTCGAGCGAGCGCATCGTCGCCAGACTCGAGTTCAACACATCTCTGAGCTCCTGTCCGCGCGCCGGTGTTCGAGCGGGCGCGGGAGGAACTTCGCGCGATGGCGTAGGAACTCGCTTCACCTCCGGCGACAAGGTTCCTGGACCGATGCCACCCCCTTTTTCGCGAAGCTGCTGCTCGTAGTGTGTCTTTGGATTGGGAGCAACGTACAAGATGTGCGGCCCATCGTCGTTGTAGAAAAGCTGAGAGATCGGAATGATCAGATCCGCGCGGCGCTCCTCGCGCGCTGGCGCGTATCGCGCCAGCCGTCGCAGGCTATCCTGAACGCGAGCGTCCTGCTCCGCGCCCCATGTTCGCAGGGAGCGCACGAGCAGCTTGAGGTCTTCGATGGCGCCGACCAGTGCGCGCTGCACTTCGGGTTCCCAGCTCGTGGCGCCATGGACGACGCCAGATGCCACACGCTCCACCGTCATCGCGAGCTGAACGATGCCGCCTGCTTTCGCCATGGTCGCGCTACCGCGCAATCCGCGCGCGGCAGCCGCGAATTGTGTTGCGTCGGCGGGCTCCATCCCACTTTTGTTGACGAGCGACTCCAGGCGATTTAGGTACTCAGTCGCCTCGAGTGAGAAAAAATCCAGCAGCCGGCCCGGCATCGTCATCAGAACTTTCTCCAGATCACATCCGAAAAGTGAGTCGTTTGACTCTGGGAGTCAAAGCTCGCCCCTTATGACGACCGAGCCGCATGCATCGCATCGTGCATCTCCCTCACGGCGCGATCGAGACCGACGAAAACGGCCCTGCTGATAATCGAGTGACCGATGTTGAGCTCTTCGATCTCCGGAATCGCCGCAACCAGGCCGACATTTGCGATCGTGAGGCCGTGTCCGGCGTGCACCGCGAGTCCGAGATCTGCGGCTCTTCGTGCTGAATCTCGAAGCGCGTCGATCGTCTTGGGGGAGTGAGGCGCCTGCGAATAGCTGCCGGTGTGCAACTCGATCGCGGGCACACCGAGCTTCTTCGACTGTTCGACCGCCGCCCGGGTGGGGTCGATGAAGAGACTCACGCGGATACCGGCGTCGGTCAGCGCGTCGGTTGCGTTTTTAATGCGCGAAGGCTCGCTGATAATGTCGAGTCCACCTTCAGTGGTGATCTCTTCGCGTCGCTCCGGCACCAGTGTCACCTGCTGCGGCTTGAGACGACGCGCTATCTCCAGCATTTCGGCTACGCACGCCGCCTCGAGGTTGAAGTAGGTGCGCACGCTTTTTTTTAGTCGCTCGACATCGGAGTCCTGAATGTGGCGTCGGTCTTCCCGCAGATGAGCCGTGATCCCATCCGCTCCTGCTGCTTCGCAGACAGACGCTGCCTCTACAGGGTCAGGCTCCTGTGCGCGGCGAGCCTGCCGCAACGTGGCGACGTGGTCAATATTGATATAGAGGCGTTGTTGCTTTGCTCGCATTGTCGGCGTCCCTAAGTCGCAGCTCTATCCCGTGGAGAATTTTATCGTGTCGTTTAGAAAAGTTGCTGTCCTATTCTTTCTGACCGCGTGCTCGAGTGCCACCCGCGCGGGCAACAACGGACAGCTCACCGGCGCGGCGGAGCCCAAGCTCGCTGCCGAGCAGTTCCTGAGAGCGATCAAAGCGAACGATCTGCAGGCGATGTCTACTGTGTGGGGAACCCAGAACGGACCCGTCCGTGAGACAATGGAGCGTACCAGTATGGAAAAACGCGAGATCATTCTGGTTTGCTATCTCACGCATGACACCTCCCGCGTCGTCGCCGAGGCGCCAGGGGCTGAAGGACGTCGCGACATCCGCGTCGAGCTCAAAAGAGGGAATCTTACCAGGCAAACGACTCTCTACACGATCCGAGGGCCACGCGATCGGTGGTACGTCGAGAACGTCGATATCGCCGCCGTTCGCGATTTCTGCGGCAATTCGGGGACGTCGGCCGGACGTTAGCGCGCTGACTCTAATGATCTGAGAGCTCGACCAGCACTCCTCCGGTTGATTTGGGGTGCAGGAAGGCGATCCGCTTGCCCTCCGCTCCGATGCGGGGCTTTTCATCAATGAGCTGGATGCCGGCCTCGCGACAGCGGTCGAGAGTGGCGTCAAGGTCATCAACCGAAAAGCAAATATGGTGGATTCCGGGGCCCCGGTTCGCAATAAACCGCCCGATCGGCGAAGAAGAATCCTCTCCTTGAAGCAGCTCGACCAGCGGCTCACCGGCGCTCAGGCCAACGATGCTCGCGCCGTCAGAATCGTCGAGAGGAACCTCGGTCAGTCCCAGGACATCGCGGAAAAAAGGGAGGCTCTCCGAGAGGGCTTCGACTGCGATTCCGATATGCGACACGCGGGTGCCGCGTGGGGTTGATGGGGTCATTAAGTTTAATAGTGAGGGGCGACGTCCCCGCACAAAACTAATTGACGAAGCCCGCCGGCGAGTCCCGCGGTTTGGAGACTAGAAAATGTCCAATGCAGTAGAAGTGAACGACTCCGATTTCGAGATGCAGATCGAGCAGCACAAAGGCCTCGCTGTGGTCGATTTCTGGGCCACCTGGTGTGCCCCGTGCCGTATGGTTGCGCCGGTGCTGGACCAGCTCGCCATCGAGTATGAAGGCAAGGCGAAGGTCGCCAAGGTCGACGTTGATGTGAACATCAAGACCTCGACCAAATTCAACGTGCGCTCGATTCCCGCAATTCTATTCTTCAAGGATGGGAAGCTCGTCGATCAGATCATCGGATTTGTCGGCAAGCCGGCGCTGGCGGAGAAGTTCAAGCAGCACGCTGCGGCGTGATCAGCCGAGTCGGTGGTCAGACGACTCGTGAGCGCCGCAAAGGCGGGGACGGGAGACACGTCAGGTACTCTGTTCCTGGTTAGCACGCCCATTGGCAATCTGGGAGACATGTCACATCGCGCGGTCGAGGTGCTTTCTTCGGCCGCGCTTGTCATTGCGGAAGACACTCGCCACTCGCGGCGGCTGCTGGATCACTACGGTATCCGGACGCCGCTCGTCTCGTATCACGAGCACAATGAAGCTAAGGCGGCGCCAAAGCTTGTCTCGCGGCTCCGCGCAGGTGATTCGATCGCGTTGATATCAGATGCGGGTACACCTCTCATCTCCGATCCGGGATCGCGGCTTGTGGCGGCCGCGTTGGAAGCAAATGTGAAGATCGTCCCAATTCCGGGACCAACAGCAGTGATGGCGGCGCTCGTCGGATCGGGACTCCCGCTGGACCGCTTCACGTTCTTCGGTTTCCTGCCACGGAAGGGAAGAGAGCGGGCGGCAATCATCGCTGAAATCGTCGATTCGACTGCAACGGTAGCGTTATTCGAGGCAGCGAATCGCGTCGCGGCGACTCTCGAAGCGCTCGTCGAGGCCGGAGCCGGCGCACGGCAAGCTGTCCTGGCAAGAGAGCTGACGAAACAATTCGAGGAGTTCAAGCGAGGCACGGTCGCGGAGCTGGCGAATGTGTACAGCAAAGGCGACCCGAAGGGCGAGGTCGTATTGATGATCGCCCGAGCCAATGAGCGGGAGATATCGAAAAGTGACCTCGAGGATGCGGCCGAAAAACTCCGTGCCTCGGGAAAGTCACCGCGCGAGGTGATGGAGCATCTCGTGTCGACGCTCGGCGCATCCCGCAACGCCGCTTACAGAATTGCGCACCACAGCGAGAGCTGACGTCGCATCAGGAGAGGCGATGCAACGCGAGAGATCATATCGGTGACCAACTGAATGCCTGACTGGAGAATTCGTCCCGGAAAAATCGTCTGCGTCGGGCGCAACTATCGCGAGCACGCAAAGGAGCTCGGCAACGAGGTTCCAAGAGAGCCGCTCATCTTCCTTAAGCCGCCTTCGAGCGTGGTGTGGGAGGGCGAGGCAATCGTGTTGCCGAACGCTTCATCACGAGTCGAGCACGAAGGAGAAATCGGAGTGGTAGTGGGGAAGACTCTTACCCGGGTGTCTGAAGAGGATGCGGCGCGTGGAATCCGATCGATCGTTGCTGTCAACGACGTGACAGCTCGCGATCTACAAAAGACAGACGGACAATGGACTCGGGCGAAGGGATTTGATACCTTTTGTCCTCTGGGAGAGGAGTCATCACAGCTTCCGGACCTCGACAGTCTCACGGTCGTGACGCGGGTCAACGGCGTCGAGCGACAGCGAGGGAAAAGCAGCGAGATGGTCTTCTCGATCCCGTCGCTGCTCGCCTACATCTCACGCATCATGACACTGGAGCCTGGGGATCTCGTCGCCACAGGAACGCCGTCCGGAGTGGGCCCACTCGCTCCCGGCGATGTCGTCGAAGTCGAGATTCCCGGAGTTAGTCGCGTGAGCAACCCCGTTCAAGAGAGCTAATAGTGCCCGCTTACACAGATCGAGTCCTAAGTCTTCCCGAATATCCCCTTGCCCGGATCCCAGAACAGAAGCGCGAGCTCATCGCACGCGGAGTCGACGTAATCGATCTCGGAGCCGGAGATGCCGATCTCTCGCCTCCTCCGGCAGTGATCGAGCGCATAACCGAGGCCGTGCGTATTCCTACCATGAGCCGCTATGGTTTCGCGCTTGGCCTTGTCGAGTATCGCGAAGCCGTCGCGCGATTCATGAAGCGCAGGTTCGGCCAGGAGTTTCACCCGATCAGGGAGATTATCCCTCTCATCGGATCAAAGGAGGGAATTTCACACCTCGCCTTTGCTTTCGTGACGAAGGGCGATTACACCATCGTCCCCGAGCCGGGATACAACTCGTATCTGGGGGGAACTCTTCTCGCCGAGGCGACGCCTTACAAGTATCCGCTGCGACCCGAAAACGAATTTTTGATCGACCTCGACAAGATTCCGGCCGATGTGTTGAGAAAGGCGAAGATTCTCTACCTGAACTATCCGAACAATCCCACTTCGGCGATTGCACCCAAGGAGTATCTCGAGGAAATCGTTCGCCGCTGCAGGGAACTGGATATCCTGCTGGTGTATGACAACGCCTACTCCGAGCTTGCCTACGACGGGTACGTGCCGCCGAGCATTTTCGAGATCGAGGGAGCGCGGGATATCGCGATAGAGTTCCACTCGATGTCGAAGACGTACAACATGACGGGTTGGCGCTGCGGCTGGGCGTGTGGTAAGGCGGAGTTCGTTGGCGCGGTAGCGAAGGTGAAGTCGTTCATCGACACGGGGACTTTCATGGCAATTCAGGCAGCCGCGGCTACTGCGCTCGACAAGTGCGCGGATTGGATTCCGACGAACGTCGCCGAGTTCAAGAGACGACGCGATGCGGCCGTCGATGCGTTCTGCGAAGCAGGGTTTCCGTGCACGCGACCGAAGGCCACGATGTACCTGTGGTGTCCGTTGCCAAAAAACATTCCGAGCGCCGTATTCGGAGAGCGATTGCTGCAGGACGAGGGCGTCATCGTGCTCCCCGGCTCGCTATTTGGCCCAGGCGGCGAAGGATTTTTCCGCGTGTCGTTCATCACTTCTCCCGAGCGTTTGCGCGAAGCCGCGACTCGTGCCGGGCGCGTTCTGAAGCGGTTGCAGTCACAAGCCGGAGACGAAATGCGAGCCGGAGCGGCTAGACGTCAGGACGAGCGACAGGGGATGGCGCGAGCCTGATGATTTTCCGTCGCGTCGCAACACAGCCCGAGCGCGAGAGGAGGGTATCGCCTTTCTTCCTCGCGTCCGTAGGCGTGCACATCGTCGTTGCTATCGCGCTGATGCAGATGCTCATCCTCAACGCCGAATTCTCACGCGGACCAAGACGCCAGGTCACCCCGCAGGAGCGCGTCGGATTTGTGCGACTGGCGCAGCCCGGCGTGAAACCGACTCCTGGTACAATTGGAGGCGACGGTCGCGCAGAGAAATCGCGCGAGGTTCATGTGACCGCTCCGCGAACGATACCGACCGCGATCCCGGCTCCTGTTCCGTCGGTGACGAAACCTGCCGAGGAAGGCGGAACGGGTCCGCTCGTCGGTGGTGGCGGCCCGTCGCGCGGGGTGCGTCCGTCGTATTCGGATGGGCGTCTGTGGACTCCGCCGGCACCGATCGTCGCTCCGCCAAAGACTGTCGCTCAGACTATCGACAGCCTCATCGCGGATGCGATCGCCCCCTACAACGATTCGGTTGCGGCGGCGGCCGAGCGACGCGATCCGACCGACTGGACCATCAAGAAGGGCGGGTACAAATGGGGAATCGATCGGCACGCGATTCATCTCGGCCCTTTCTCGGTACCAACCGCACTTCTCGCCATGTTGCCCCTAAACATTCAAGGCAATCCGACGGTCATGGAGCGCGATCGCGCGTTCGCGGCTATGAATCGCGACATCAGCTGGCACGCCCAACAGGCGATCAATGACGCAGATTTCATGAAGGCTGTGCGCAGCATCAGGGAGCGCAAGGAGCGCGAGCGGGCGGCAGCGCTCGCAGCCGCGCCCAAAGATGGGTCCGGGGACCAGCCCCCGCACGAATAGCGAAACTCAGCGCTTCTGAATTGCAGCTGAACGGGCGGGAGGCGTCAGCTGCTAGGCGCGAGGCGTTAGGTCACTAGGTCAGGACTTTACCGTCGCCCTTCCGAGTACAGGCAACTGCCTGCGCTATGCGAGAACTAGAAACGTCCCGACGTCGTGACCTCTAACTTGGCGCCTGTTCCGCTGATGCCTCCCGCCCGTTCAGTTGCAGTTCTCAGCCGAAGGAAAAAAGAAGAATTAGGAGAACTGGGCGAACCCGACGGTATTCCCTCCCGGCTCGCGCACGTATATCTCCGTGCTCCCGTAAAACGTGTCGTGCCGCGGCTTGACGACCGGCGCGCCCGCAAGCGCTTTTTCAACGGTGTCGAGATCGGCAACAGTAATGAACAGTGCGACGGAATGGCCCATCAGATCGTGCGCTGATCCCGGCTGCTCGCTGATGACACTCGCGCGCGTCTGGTACATGATCTCGATGCCTTCTTTTTGCACGCTGGCAAAAATCAGCTTCCCGTCTGTGTCAGGCACGCGATTCGTCACCTCGAAGGCGAGGCGATCTGTCCAGAATTTGATGCAGGGCTCGACTTCATCCACGATCAGCACCGGCGTCAGCTGCTTGAGCGCAGAAGTGGGCGTGCCAGCCGGAGTTGGTTTAGCATCAGCCATCGGTGCACCTCTGATTGACCCACAGCATAACAAAAAAACGGCCGGCCTGCGAGGCCGACCGTTCGAGTCAGTAATACCTGGTGTTACGACTGCATCGAGTTGCCGCCCAGGCTCGCATCGAAGCTAGGACGGAAAACTCCGCAGATCACGCCAAGAATGCCAAAATCCATTCCAGATTGCACGGTGATATCTCGCTCGGCCGGGTTTGCCGCCTCGAGCACTACCGAGCCGCCGCGGCGAGCATAAGTCTTTACCGTTGCCTCTTCGCCGATGCGCGCCGCCACGATGTCCTGGTCGCGGGGGTCCTGTCGCGGATTCACCATTACGTAGTCGCCGTCGTTGATGCAGCGGCCGATCATACTGTCGCCCTTCACCTTCAGGAAAAACACGTCGTCAGATGGGACGAACCGCCGGTCTACCGTGATGAATCCCTGTCGATGCTCCGGCACGAGCGCAGGCTCGCCAGCGTGGATCTTTCCGTAGAATGGCACCGGCTGAGTACGAAGCGCGGCACCAAAACCGAGGAGATTCACACCGCGTGATCTCGCGGGGTCCCTCTCGATATAGCCCTTTCTTGCAAGTGACTGAAGCAAGTCCGAGACGGTCTTGGTCGACTTGATCTTGAACTGCCTGCCGATGTCGCGGATGCTCGGCTGGTACGTGTTCTCGGCGGTGAAGTCGAGAAGGTAGTGGTATACCGAGCTCTCGATCTTTGTTAACTGCTCGGCCATCTGTTATTCCCTGGAATGGCGAGCCGGCGGTGGTCCCGGTGCTCGCGTCTTTTAGTAATCTGTGTACGAAAGCGTACCTGGTCAACAGTTTCGTAATGTGCCCAACTTTGTTACACAGCGAGCGCCGCGATCGCTTTGTCGATGCGCTTGAGCGAGAGCTCGCGGCCCATTTGCACCAACATTTCGAAGATCCCAGGACTCACTGTAAGCCCAGTTAGAGCCACCCTGAGGGGCTGAAAGACCTTTCCGGCCGCAATGCCGCGCTTTTCGGCGAGAGTTCGCAAGGACGCTTCCAGAGCCTGTGTCTTCCAATCCGCAACCTCAGCCAGCGCGTCTCTCGCCGCCCGCAAAATCGCCGATGCTTCTGCGGGATCCGTCCAATTTTTCGCGACCGCGGTTGGGTCATAGTCGATGTCTTCCAGAAAGTACGGACCCGCCTGGCGCACAATGTCATCGATGGTGCGTGATCGCACGCGGAGCAGATCGAGCAATCGGAGATACCACTCGCGGCGGTCAACGAGCTCCTCTTCGGTCGCCAGCCGTGCGGTCACGATCGCCGGCGTCACGCGCGGCTCTAGCTCCTCGAGCGGAATCATCGAAAGGTGCTGGCCGTTCATCCACTCGAGTTTCTTGGGATCGAAGATCGCCGCCTTCTTCTGCAGACCTTCGACGCTGAACAGCTCGATCATCTCCGGCACCGTCATTATCTCGCGATCGCCTCCCGGCGACCAGCCCAGCAGCGCCAAGAAATTGAGCATGGCGCTGGGAAGTAGCCCGTAATGCTGATAGTCTCCGACCGCAGTTGCGCCATGACGCTTGCTCAGCTTCTTCCCGTCGAGTCCGTGGATCATCGGCAGATGAGAGAACGTCGGCAGTGACGCGCCGAGCGCGTGATAAAGGTGAATCTGCTTCGGCGTATTGGAGATGTGATCGTCTCCGCGCATCACGATCGTTATCCCCATCGCGATGTCGTCGGAGACGACGGCGAAATTGTAGATCGGCGTCGCATCCGAGCGGAGGATTACAAAGTCGTCGATGTCCTTGTTCGGAAATGCAATACGGCCGTGGACCATGTCGTCCCACTCGGTGGTGCCGTCGGCCATTCTAAAGCGAATCACGTACGGCATCCCCGCAGCGACGCGTCGCTCCACCTCTTCGGGTGGGAGACGATCGCAGCGGCGATCGTATTTGAAAGCCTCCTTGCGCGCCTCCGCATCCCGCCTCCGCTCTTCCAGCTCAGCGGGAGTGCAGAAGCATCGATACGCGCTGCCGCTCTCGAGCAGCCGCCGCGCATCCGCCTGATGTCGCGCGAGGTTGGCGCCCTGATAAACAACGTCATCATCCCAGTGCAAGCCGAGCCATTCCATTCCCTCGAAAATGGCGCGGGTGCTCTCATCGGTGCTGCGAGCTTTGTCGGTATCTTCGATACGCAGCAGAAACTCGCCGCCAAACTTTTTCGCGTAGAGCCAGTTGAACAACGCAGTGCGCGCACCGCCGACGTGGAGGTATCCAGTGGGCGAGGGAGCGAAGCGAAGTCTTGGTTTGGCGGCGTTAGTCATAGATGCGAGAATGAAAAGCGGGTCCACACAAGGTGCGCGGACCCGCCGAGCGGAGAGAGAGGGATTCGAACCCTCGATACGCGTTTCCACGTATGCCGGTTTAGCAAACCGGTGCCTTCAGCCTCTCGGCCATCTCTCCGTGAGAGTCTCGGAAGTTATTGCCGGAGGGATACTTCGACAACCGTCTTAAATGTGGTTGCCAGATCGGATCGGAAATCCAGACGCCGAACAGACGCTGGCGGAATGCATGCCGCGCCTGCATCAATTCGGGTAACGCGTTGCTGGAGATTGGCATGCTTTCCCGATACACTGGCAGGCTCACCACGCTGCTTCCCGCGCTCGGCTTCGTCGCGGCCCTCGCGTCCCCGCTCGCCGTCGTCGAATATCAGATTCCGCGCAAAGGCGCTTTTCCGCACGATCCCGCGGTCGGCAGGGATGGAATCGTGTGGTACACCGATCAGCAAAACAGTTTCATCGGTCGACTGGATCCGGCTACGGGAAAGATCACCGATTATCCAACCCCGACTCCGAGGTCTGGTCCCCACGGAATCGTGGTGGCTCCGGACGGCGGAGTATGGTACACGGCGCAACGAATTGCGAAGCTCGGACGCCTCGATCCAACAAC
>WNGL01010894.1_pt1 | contig 17425 bp, 12 predicted proteins | sample 5400591 | NCBI WGS metagenome assembly WNGL01 (sample SAMN13153377, study PRJNA577476) | soil metagenome | isolation source: 80 cm soil or saprolite under Garry oak tree replicate 1 | place: USA:California | collected 2016-06-15 | reverse complement strand
AACGGGACGGCCGATTTCAAGAGGCGATAGTAGGCTTCCTGCAGCAGGTCGTCCGCGATCTGCCGATCTCCGCTGATGCGCGACAGGTACCCCCAAAGCGCGCCGGCGGTCCGATCGTAGAACGCGCGGAAGGCGTCCTCGTCCATCGCGAGCGCTACGTCAACATCGACGTCGGCGGCCTCACCATGCAGGCGCCTCGCGTCCAGGAAAGTCACGTCAGCCACGCGGCTCCGGGGGGACGGCGTTCGGATCGTGCACCAGACCGAATCGCCGCGAGAGTGCGTAGGCGAGGAACGACGACACGAGGAACCCGACGCCGAGCGCGATGATTACTGCGCCGAGCGCGGCAAGGGGCGGAGCCACTTCCTGGAGCGTGCTGCGCGACACGACTTCGAAGCCGAGTCCGAGAATCGTCAGTACGGCGCCCGCTTGCGCGGACCAGAGGATTCGCCCGAGGGGCGCACTGACGGATCGCGGCGACTCCATTGCGATCGGCGACGACTCGAGGAACTTGCGTCCGGCCGGCGTCTGGATGTACGCCAGTAGGTCCTCGTTGGCCGTGAAGCGATCGAGCACCTTGTTGTGCACGTCGGTCTGAATCTTCGAGAGCCGCGACCAGCGGCGGTATTCAATCAGCGTCTTGAGCAGCCAGATGACGCCGGCGACGATCGTCAGGACGACCGCGCCGATCGTAAACCCTTCGACCGTCCGCTGCCACATGTCGACCGCCCGTTCCTCGGCTGTAAGACGAGAGCGGGGGTCCCGTGAGTTCCCTTCATAATTTGCGAGGTAGAACGCCGGATTGTGCTTGATCTCGGAGTGCTGCGCGAGAAACGCCGCCAGCTCCGGGTACGGCTGCAGGTATCCCGTGTTGTCGAGCAGCGTGGGATCGAGCTGCAGGATGCGCGGCAGAGACGGCGGGTACTGCCTCAGGAGGTCCTCGAGCCGCTGCCGCGTTGTCTCGGCATTCAACTGGTCACCTGGCGCGGTCGCCTCCGGTCCTTGGGCCGCGGCCGCGGGCGCAGGCTTTCGCTGGCCCGCCATCGACGGAGTGGCGACGGACAAGGCGGGGGTTAACAGGGCCGGAGGCCGGACGCCAGGGCCAGAGGTCGGAGGTCGGAGGTCGGAGGTCGGAGGTCGGAGGTCAGAGGTCAGAGGTCAGAGGTCAGGTGATCAATCGAGAAGGGCCTGGAGCTCTGCTCCGATTCTCCGCAGTCCTTCGCGCAGGAAGTCTTCGCGGCCGCCGAGCCAGATGCGCAGGTGGCCTTCCAGGCCCACGTGGGTGCCGGGGACGATCAACGTGCTCTGTCTCGTGCGGACCCGTTCCGCAACGGCAAGACTTGGAGTGTCGGCGTCGTACTGCATCAGACCGATCGCGCCGGCCTTTGGCTCGGTCCACGACAGCCGGCCGCCGAACCCCTTCACCCACTCGCGCGCGATCGGCAGGTTGTGGCGAAGGATGTCGCGCGTGCGTGAATAGCAGCGCTCGCGATTCTTGGGCTCGACCGCCACTCGCGCGACGCGGTCAGACAGTTTATTCGGGCCGATGGTGATGTAATCGTGCTGGCTCCAGCAATCCGCGACGAGCTGCGCCGGTCCGGCAATCCATCCGATGCGGACGCCGGGAATCCCGTAGGCCTTCGATAATCCGTTGGTCACGATCACGCGATCGCCCATGCCCCAGAAACTCTTCGTGCGCGCGTCGCCGATCTCGGCGCCGAGATACACCTCGTCCGAGAGCAGCCACGTACCGGTCTGCTGGCACCGATCGACGATGCGCCGCATTGCGGCGTCGGAGAGAACCGAACCGGTGGGATTGTGAGGATTCGACAGATAGAGGAGACGCGTGCTCGGCGTCACCGCGCGCGCGAACTCGTCCCAGTCCGGCTCCCAGGCCGCTTCGGTGCGCAGCCGGAACGGCCGGACGTCTGCGCCGAGGCTCCTCGCGACGCCCGGCATCTGCATGTAATTTGGCACCTCCATGGCGACCAGATCGCCGGGCCGGAGCTGACTGAGTGCGATGAGGTAGTTCGCCTCCGACGTCCCGTTCGTGACTTCGATCTGATCGACCGACGCTCCGGGATACATCGCGGCCACGCGCTCGCGCAGCTCGATCGTGCCGTTGGACTGGCTGTAACCGAGCGGCTCGTCGAGACACGACTCGACGTCGAATCCCATCGCCGTCAGCTCGCGCAGCGTGAGCGGCCTGACGCCGCTCTCGCTCATGTCGTAGTCGACGATGTTCTCCCACGTCGACTGCATCCGCTCCATCTCGAAGGTTTCAATCTTCATCGCGCCTCGGTGTATTTCGCCAGATCTGCGAGATCGAGATTGCCGCCGCTGACGATCGCGACGACGGGCGGCGCGTATTCGGCGTCGGGCGCGAGCGCGGCCGCCACCGTTGCGGCGCCGCTGGGCTCGGCGACGAGGTGCGCTCGCTCGAACAGCCAGCGGACGGCCGCCGCGATCTGCTCGTCGTCTACGGTGACCAGACGGTCGACGAACCTGCGGACGTGCGCGAAGGTCAGATCGCCAGGCCGCACCGCCATCAGGCCGTCCGCGATGCTGTGGGCGCCCTCGAGCGTCCGGACTTCGCCGGCATCGACGGCGTTCTTCATCGAGGCCGCTCCGGCCGGCTCGACGCCGATGATCGCCACATCGGGCCGCGACTGCTTCACCGCGGCGGCCACGCCCGACACCAGGCCGCCGCCTCCGATCGGCACCAGGACCGTCATGACGCGCGGGCATTGCTCGAGAATCTCGAGACCAAGCGTCCCCTGACCCGCGATGATCCGCTCATGATCGAACGGCGGCACCATCGTCAGGCCACGCTCGGCCGCGATCTCTTCCGCCTTCGCCCGCCTGTGCAGCGACGTCGTCCCGGCAAACACGACCTCGGCGCCGAAGCTTCGAGTGCCCTCGATTTTGATCTTCGGGGCAGTCGTCGGCATGACGACGACCACGGGGGCGCCGAGGGCGCGAGCGGCAATCGCGACGGCCTGTCCGTGGTTGCCAGACGAGTACGTGATCACGCCGCGACGGCGTTCCGCGCCGGTGAGCTGCGCGACCATGTTGTACGCGCCGCGGATCTTGAACGCGCCGCCCGGCTGAAGGCTCTCGCACTTCAGCCACAGCGACCGGCCGGCGATCGCCGAGACGTCGGTCAGCGGAGTGACCTTCGCAACCGCGCGGATGCGCTCCCGCGCGGCCCGAATGGCGTCAAGCGTGACGAAGTTCATTTAAAGCCCAGAGCACAGACAGCAGTTGCGGTGACAGCACGGCGGGTCCGTCAATACAAGTGCCTCTTCGGCCTACAGCCCGCCCTTTCCGCCAATCGGTTCTCCCGGCGGCATCGCCAGCGGGTTTGTCTTCTTGAAAGTGTCCGCGGGTCGCGCGAGGAAGCGCGTGATGTCCTCGCGCACGGCCGCGGCGTGAGCGGTTGCGACAGCGCCAGTCAGCGACTTGATGCGGCGCAGCCCCGCCGATGCCTGGGCGCGCACGTGCGGCGACGCCTGCGTGTCGGCCGCGAGATCCATCAGGCGCTCGACGAGGAGGCTCTGCACGGCTTCCTGGATCGCGTCGCCGTATCCGTCGGATGGGCGCGCGGCGCTCCACGTGTGCTGCACGAGCGCCGACACGATATCGCCGAAGCCAGGAACGGTGGCGTCGCGCCCGTGCTGCTCGATCGTCCGTGCGGCGCGCTGCGGCTGCAGCAGCGCCGTGATCGTGACGTCGGCGGCGATTGTCGCGGCGCCGATCGCGTCGAAGGTCGGATCGGTTCTTCTTTCGAAGGTCTCCGCGGTGCCGCCCCCGTACCCGGACGCGGTGGGCGGAATCATCTGGAGAATGCGCTCGGGAATGCGGAGCGTATCGACGCTGATCGTCTCGAGCAGCGCCTCCAGCGCCGCCTTCTGCGTCGCGCCCGGCACGATCTCGGCGACCTTGCCTGGATTAGGGCCGGACGGCGTCCGCACGGCGTAAGTGAAGTACACGCCGCCGACCGATTTCGCCGCTGCAATCGCCTGATAGCGGTGATGCAGGTAGAGGGGCAGCAGCTTGACCTCGAGCTCCGACAATGGCGTGCCGACGGGAATCAAGCCGAGGCCGAACCGGGTGAGTCCGATTCGCCGGACCTCGAGCTCGTGCCTCAGGGTCGCGACCGAGTCGGTCCCGTTGTCCCAGAGGCTCGCCATCGGATGCGCCGATCCCAGGGGGCGCGCATCGGAGTCCTGAACGTAGAGCATGCCGTGCGCAACGCCGTCCTCGATAATCTTCTCGAGCTCCGCCGCTTCGTTCGCGCCAGGCGGGAACTGCGCGTACGCGTACTTTACCGAGAACTTGTCGAACTCGCCGATGCCAGTCGCGTAGGCGCTGGAGAGATCGAGCTTGCCGTCCTTGATGTCGACCCACGGCGCGGGATAATCCATCACCGACGCGCGCCCGTATGAGCTGGCGGCGAAGTTGTGTCCGAAGCCCAGCGTGTGCCCGGTTTCGTGCGCGGCGAGCTGACGGATGCGCGCGAGCGACATCGCTGCCGCGTCAGCGCCGGGATCGAGCGCCGCAAGGTAGTCCGGCTCCGGCGACATGTCTGCGAGGCACGCGTTCTCCGCGAGGTATTGGGGGATGAGTCCGGACCCAATGGTGAAGTCCTGGCGGACGCGCAGCGAACCGAGCGTCACGTTTCCCTTGATGATCTCGCCGGTGCGCGGATCGGTAATCGCGCCGCCGTACGACCACCCGCGCGTCGAACGATGGACCCAGTTGATCATGTTGTAGCGCACGTCCATCGGGTCCGCGTCGGCCGGCAGCACTTTCACCTGAAACGCGTTGCGGAACCCGGCCGCCTCGAACGCCTGGTTCCACCACGACGCGCCTTCCACGAGGGCGCTGCGGATCGGCTCGGGCGCGCCGTTGTCCACGTAATAGATGATGGGCTTCACCGGATCGGACATCGCTGTCGTCGGGTCTTTCTTCTCCAGTCGGTGGCGCGCGATCCAGCGTTTCTCGACCGGCTCGGTGATCGGCGACGCGAAATCGTAGAATTCGATGCCAAACGACGGCGTGCGCGGATCCAGTTTGCGCGGCGTGTACTTGAGGTCCGGCAGCTCGACGAGCGAATGATGCTCCCTCAGCGTCACCGCCGTCGGCGTCGGTGTCGTCTGCCTGATGTATCGGCCCGGATCCTCGTCGGTCGTGAAGGTCAGCGTGGTCTCGATCTCGGTGTTCTTCGGGAAGCCTTTTGTCCGGGGCAGATAGAACGCGCTGCGGCTCTCATCGAGCTTGTAGCGCCCCTGCTTGGCCTGGCGAAGACGATCGACGACGCCGTGGGCGTCGCGCATGAAGAAGGCGGTGGCGTCGACCAGCACGCGGTTGCCCTCCTCTGCCTCGACCTTGAATCCCCAGAGGACCGACTGCGCGAACGAGTCGCTGACGGCGCGGCGCTCCGGCTCGTTCGACGTGATCGCACGGTAGCGATAGTTCGGCTGCGTCATCAGAACCTTCGGCCCGATGCGCTCGAAGACCACGACGCTGGATTCGCCGAGCTGACCACGGTCGAGGCCGACGGGGTTCGATCCGAGACCGGCCGGGAGCGAGATCTGATACAGGAGCTCCTGGTTGAACCGGCCGATCTCCATCAGCAGTTTTCCGCTCGACGCCTGCCAGTACAGCGGCATGAAGCCGTCGATCTTCTGCAGCTTGTCGACCCGGCTGGCGATCGTCGGCAGCTTGTCGGGCGCGTTCTTGTCGGCCTGGGCCTTGTCGGACTTGTCGGCATCCTGCGCAACGGCGACGAAGGGGAAGCAGGAGAGAGCCATCAATAGAGCGATGTGTCGTGTTGTCATATGTCGAGCTCGAAATGGATGAAGTTCCGGAGTGAAGCGGCCGATTGTACTACCTCCGCCATTCGCGATCCGGCGCGCGGATTGCTAGGCGTCCCTCTCATGGCAAAGAAGAAGAGCGGACGAACCAAACGTCTCAAGGATCAAGTGCTCGTCATTACCGGAGCCTCGAGCGGCATCGGCCTCGCGACCGCGCGCATGGCGGCCAAGGCGGGTGCTCGCGTCGTGCTCGCGGCACGCAACGCGGATGACTTGAATGCGGTCACCAATGAAATCTGCGGCAACGGCGGCCGGGCGATCGCAGTGCAGACCGACGTGGCCGACGAGGCGGCTGTCGATCTCCTGGGCGAGCGCGCCGTGCTCGAGTTCGGCACGATCGATACGTGGGTGAACAACGCAGGCGTCTCGATTTACGGAAAGTTGACGGAAGTGCCGCTCGCCGACAAACGCCGGCTGTTCGACGTCAACTTCTGGGGCGTCGTGCATGGAAGCCGGACGGCCGTCCGCCTCATGAGGGACACGGGCGGCGTCCTGATCAACATCGGCAGCGAGGTTTCGGATCTGGCGATTCCCCTTCAGGGGATGTATTCGGCGTCGAAGCATGCAGTGAAGGGCTACACGGACGCGCTGCGGATGGAGCTGGAGCACGACGGTATCCCCATTGCCGTGACGCTCGTCAAACCGTCCTCAATCAACACGCCGTACCCCGAGCACGCGCGCAACTACCTCGATGAAGGCGTGCCGGCGCTGCCCGCGCCGGTGTACGCGCCGGAAGTCGTCGCCGAGGCCATCTTGCGCTGCGCCGAGCGTCCCGTCCGCGACATCATCGTCGGCGGAGCCGGCCGGCTTCAAGTCGCGATGGGCGCGCTCGCGCCGCGGCTGAGCGACCGCTACATGGAGCGCTCGATGTTCGACAGGCAGAAGACGCACGATCGGACGCAGCCAGCGGAAGGCAGCCTCGAGCACCCGCAGCGCGACGGCCGCGCGTACGGTCCATATCGCGGAAGGATGATGCGTTCGAGCGTCTATACGCGGACGGCGCTGTCGCCGGTGAGCCGCTTCCTGCCGTTCGCGGCGGCGGGACTCGCGCTCGCGGCCGGCATTCGGCGGTGGCGGTCGGCCTAGCGATAGAAGCGGCCGGCCTGTTCAACGGACATCGTGCCGCCGAGAATGGCGATCGCGCGCGCCAGCACGGGGTCGCGTCCGGCGGCGAGATCCGCCCCCGTGGGGATGACGATCTCGTCTGGCGTGATGCCGACCTTTTCCAACGTAGCGCCATCCGACATGCGCAGGTCCCCGACGGTGATGCTCGTGCCGTAGAACGCGAACGAGCCGATCCCGTACACATCCTGCCCAAGGGTGTGGCCGAAGAATCGCGACGTCATCACGGCGCCGGCACTGCGATCGCCGAGGACGGTCCCGCGCTTTTCGAGCTGCATCACGCGTGCGGTCACTTCGGAGGCCGACGCTGACTGGCTGTCCACGAGCACGACCATACGGCCGGTGAAGGCGTCCTTTCGTCCTCTGGCGATTTCCGGCTCCTCGCTCTTGCGGGTTTTCACGACGCCGATCCGGACGTCATGGTCGAAGCACCACGAGACGAGCATGTCGATCGCGGCGACGTAGCCGCCACCGTTGCGGCGGAGATCGAGCACGAGATTCTTGTAGTCGCGCGCCTTCTTCATGAATCTCGCGACGTCCTTCGGATCGCCGAAGGATGACATCGCGACCACGAGCGTATCGCCGACGGGCTTCTCGACGTCGAATGGCGTCCGGTAGTCATCGAGTTCCCTCCGGATCTCCTCCAAGAGGTCGCCGGCCGGCCGTTTCTGCACCTCCGATTCCACATCGATGCTCTTCTCGCTCGCGTCGGGCTTCCGTACGATGACGCGTTGAAGCTGCTGCGGCCGGATGTGGCGGTAGACGTACTTGATCTGCCACAGATTGGCGCGCGTCGGTTCAAAGCGGTTCCACGCGAGCACGCGGTCGCCAACCGCCAGCCCTTTGCGCTCGGCGTCGCTGCCTTTCTTCACCCACGTGACGAACGGCGCATCGCCGATCATCGTCGCGATCCATCCGTAGTCGACCCGTGTCAGCCGCTCAGGAGGATAGAACCTGGTATGCGAGTCATCGAGCCGCAGGAGCGTATCCGCGAGAATCGCGGTGGCTTCGCCGGCGTTTTTCGCCGCCTTGATGCGCACGGACGCCTCGGAGAAGGTCTTCTCGACGTCCATGCCCCGGAACGCCGGATCGTAGTAATTCTTCGTCAGATCTTCTCTAATCTGCTTCAGCATCGACAGGCTGTTGCCGCGGTCGAAGCTGCTCAATTGCGGCGTGTTGAGGAGGCTGAACGCGAGACCCGCACAAATGAGGCTCCGCATGGGGCCTCATTTCACCACATGACCGTCGACGAGCGCGACGGTCACGCGCGCACAGGACGCGCACGGCGGCGTCAGGCCGGCAAGCGCGGCGTGCTGGAGCGGCGGCTCCACCCAGAAATTCAACCGGCGGCCGGACGTCAGCTCGAACGCGTCATTCAGGGCCATATTGAACGCCGTCTCGATATTCGGACGCCGGTGACGATCGTCCACGACGACGACCGTGCTGCCGTCGGGCAGCGCGTCGGTTGCGTGCGCGAGATCGTGAAGCACGGCGCTCGAGAACCGCGCGTTCGCGACGGTCGTTCGATTCCTCAGGAGATACACCGGCGTCAGGCCGGTGACCACGACGATCCCCGCGACGGCGGCACGACGGCGTGCCGCTGCGGTCGAAAGCGCCCATTGCCTGCCCGCGGCATCTGCCGCGATCAGACACGCGCCGATCGACGGAAAGCACGCATAGAGACTCGATCGGACCGGAAGGAAAACCGTCAGGCCGTAACCACCCACGATCCACGCTGCACCGCAGAGAACGACCGATTTCGAGAACCACGGCGCGCTGGTTCGTGTGTGGAATAGAAGGCACGCAAGAATGACCGCCGCGGCGGGGAAGGTCATCGCGCGGTCGGAGTACTCGAGGACGTTGCGCGCGAGAACGGACGGCCGCGCCGTGAATCGATAGTAGGGCGGCGCGGTCCATGGCGTCATCGCGCCGGTCTGGAAGCGAAGCGCCAGGTAGACGGCGATCAGCGCGGCGGCGCACAGCCACCAGAGCGCGAGCTGCCTTCGCGACGGCACCTCCGCGGGCCGGAACGAGATCCACCACAGGCAGAGGATGAGCGGCAGCAGGAACGCTTCTTCCTTGGAGAACAGCGCAAAGGCCGCCGGCACCAGCGCAAGAAACGGACGACCGCGAAGCACCGCCAGCGTCGCTGCCAGCGATCCCATCGTCAAGAGCAGCGACGTGCGTCCGCTCATCCAGAGGATGGCGGTATTGATTCCGTGAGGGTTGAGCAGCCACAGCGCGACGGCGAACAGCGCCGCGCCCTGCGGCAACGACAGCGCGCGCGCGACCAGGAACAGGAGCACCGCGCAGATCGCCGCGAACGCGAGGTTCGTCAGCCCGTAGCCGAGCGGATGAGCGCCGAAGAGCGCGTAGTCGGCAGCGAAGCTGAGGCCCACCACCGGACGGTAGAAGCCGCTCGACTTCTGGAACAGCGAGGGAACCTCGCGGACGCTGTCGACCCGGCTGTCGACGATCCAGCCGAAATCGTCCGCGACGAAACCGTGGCCGACCGACAGGCCGTAGATGCCGAGGAAGACGGCAAACGGCAGCGCGAGCGCGATCCGCTGCAGCGTCGACACGGACACGATCTTATGCGGAAGGTAGTTCGAGCGTGTAGAGCACTTTGCCGGCGAGATTGTTGAGGCGCACGGTCAACGCGCGCGTCTTCGCGCTGGCGGTCAGCGTTCCGAAGAACTGGAATCCGTCGGAAGGCGGGCGGTTTGGTTTCATGCCCGGAGGGACGCCGACGAACTTCACGTCGGGACCGAATGTGGGGTCCAGCTTGTTCGGGCCGAACGTGCCGGCGTTGAGCGGTCCGGCGACGAATTCCCAGAACGGCGTGAACTCCGTGAATGTCGCGCGAGACGGATCGTAATGGTGGGCGGCGCAGTAGTGCACATCGGCGGTGATCCAGACGACATTCCGGACATCATGCTGTTTCAGATAGCGCAACAGGTCCGCCAGCTCGAGCTCGCGGCCGAGCGGAGGTCCGGGGTCGCCGTTGGCGACCGCTTCGTAGCGGCCCGGCCCGTCGCCGACGATCAGAGCGAGCGGCAGATCCGCCGCAACGATCTTCCAGATCGCCTTGCTCGCTCGCAGGCCTTCCTTCAGCCACGCCAGTTGCGCCGCGCCGAAGATCGCTGATGACGCGTCCATCGTGGGCTGCACGTTCGGGCCGTTCGCCCCCTTGTAGGACCGCATGTCAAGCGCGAACACCTCCACGAGCGGGCCAATCGGGACGGATCGATAGATACGCTCCGGATCGTCGGGCAGCAGCGGCAGCGGGTTGTACTCGAAGAACGCCTGCCGCGCGCGCGCGGCGAGCACCGCGACAGACTTCTCGCTGTATCGCGGATCGTCGTCTTTGCGCCGCTCCCAGTACCAGTTGTCGAGAACCTCGTGATCGTCCCACATCATGATCTGCGGGATCTCCGCGATGAAGCGGCGCATGTTGTGGTCGGTCAGGTTGTACTGATGGCACCCACGGAAATCGGCGATCGTCTGCGCGACCTTTGATTTTGCCTCGGTCACCACGTTCTTCCACAGGCTTCCGTCGTCCAGCTTCACTTCCGGAAGAAGCGCCTGGTCGGCATAGATCGTGTCGCCGAGATTGACGAACACGTCCGGTTGCGCGCGTCGCATCGTGTCGTACAAACGCAATCCGCCCCACTCGGGATTGATGCCCCAGCCCTGCCCGGCGGTATCGGCCGACCACGCAACGGTCACGTCACGCGCGACGGCCGCCGGCGTCGCGAAGCTGCCCATGACGGGATCGCTCCATGTGCGCAAATCGGAAAGGTCCTGGTACAGCACCCGATAAAAAACGCGCTGGCCCGGGGGCAGGTCGGTGAGGACCGTACGCGACGTGAAGTCGGAGGTTTCAAGCGCCGTGGGTCCGCGGACGCGCCGCACGTTGGTAAATCTGTCCGTCGTGTCGAACTCGACGAACATCCTCGCGGTACGATCCGTCCGGCTCCAGACTACGGCACGGCCGCCGGTGACATCTCCCGCCGCAACGCCGAACGGGATCGCAGGCTTCGCGTCCGGCGCCGAGACAATCGCCGGCGCCTGCGCCTTCAGGCCGCGTTGCCCGGGACCAGCAATCGCGATCGCCGTCCCTGCGAGTTTGAGAAAGCTACGTCGATTCATCGAAGAAGCGGTTCACGGGAAACCGTCTACTGCATTTTGAATCGCGCAGGCACTGTGCCCAGATCGCGCGCGGCAGGCAATCCGTTCGACGAGGTGGCCTGCGTCGCGGCGCGGACGATCGCATCCGCCATGGCTTCCGCCGCGAGCGATCCGATCAGCCCGTAGTTGGCCTGGCCGTCCCACGTGCCGGTGGCGGCCGAGAAGATCGTGTCGCCGTCGCCCGGCGTGTGGACCGGCGAAATCGCGCGCGCGTATCCGTCTGCGGCCAACGGCCGCTGCCGCCGCGGAGCAGCTTGCGCGCATCGAGCAGTTTGCCGTCCGCTCCGCGCGCGCCGGCGACGACCTGGCCCGTCCACGGATCGATGATGTCGCCGACGGCGTTGACCGCGACGATCGCCGCGACGACGAGGCCGTTCGGCAGCTTGATCGCGGCGGATCCGATGCCGGCTTTCATTGGCCCACCGCCTCCACCCTGCCCTCAGCCTGTCGAAGGACGGCCGCCACCCGACTTGCCGACGGTCGCGCCCGCTCCCGCGCCGACATTACCTTCCTGCACAGGAGCGTCGCTCGCGGCGTCCGCCGCCTGGTAACCGCAGTCCGCGCCCGGACGAATCTTCGGGCTCCCGCCGAATCCGAGATCGAAAAGGACAGCCGACGGCACGATCGGCACGACGCCGGCGGCGCCGACCGGATAGCCGATATTGCGCTCCTCGAGCCACTTCATGACGCCGCTCGCGGCGTCGAGGCCGAAGGCGCTGCCACCTGAGAGGGAGATGGCGTTGACGATCTGGACGTTGTTGACCGGATTCAACAGGTCCGTCTCCCGTGTGCCCGGCGCGCCCCCGCGCTGATCGACGCTTCCCGTGGTGCCGTCCTTGAAAAGGATCGCGGTGCAGCCGGTGGGGCGTTCGGTCAGCGTGTGATGGCCGACCTTGATGCCTTCGACCGCGGTCAGCGTCATGTTGTCCGCCGACGGCTTCGCGAAGGCCGCAGCCTTTGCGTCGGGCGTGACGATCGACCCCCGCTGCGCGGCGAGCCCCGCGCCCGCAATCACGAACGCGATCAGCGCCGCCTTCTTAGCCATAACTCATTCTCACAGGAGAGAGGAGATCCAGGAGCATATTAAATCGTGTCTCCGGTCCCCGGTCCCCGGTCTCCTGTCTCCTGCCTCCTGCCTCCTGCCTCCTGCCTAGAACAAGTACTTGATCCCCAGCTGCACGACGCGTCCGTCGGCGGCCGTCGAGATCTGCCCGAACGTCGAGCTCCCGATCGTCGCGTTCGGCTGATTGAAGCGGACCTGGTTGAACAGGTTGAACGCCTCGATGCGAATCTGGATCTTGTCGCTCGCGCGCACGGCGACGTTCTTGAAGAGCGACAGATCCGTTTGCGCAAACCCCGGACCCCGCACGGGGTTCCGCGTCTCGGATCCGACGCCGGTCCCCGTGGTCGCCACCGGACGGCGGACGAAGCAGGATGTGTCGAACCACTGCGCGGTCGTGTGCGGCGCGTTCGCGTTGGGATCGCAGGTCATGTTCGGACGATTGGTCAGGTATCGGATGTCGGTCAGCGAGTCGACGATGGTGAAGGGAAAACCCGTCTGCGCCTGGACGATACCGTTCAACTGCCAGCCGCCGATGACGTGCTCGGCGAACGTCCCCATCTTGCGCGGCGAGGGCAGTTCCGCGCCGAAACTGACGACGAACCGGTGCCGCGCGTCGAAGAGCGAGGGACCCCATTCATACGCGAGCGATTGATCGATCGAGGCTTGATCGCCGACCGTAACCGGATTCGCCGGTCGCGCATCGGCGCCGATATTGAGACCCGAGACGTGGTCCATCGACTTGCTGAGCGTGTACGAGGCGAGAAAGTTGATCCCGTGAGACGGACGCATCCGTATGCTCGCCTGGAGCGAGTCGTAGCGCGATTCCGCCACCGAGAAGGTCGGACGCACGAGCGAGAACGCAGGGAAGAGTCGCGCCCCCGGCGTCGTCTGGCCGGTCGCGTAGAGGCCTGGATTGACTTCCATGAAGATCGGCATGTGCCGCCCGAGCGATCCGACGTAGCCGGCTTCGACGCCGATGCTGTCGCCGATCTGGCGCTGCACCGTCAGGTTGTACTGATAGGCATAGGGCGTCTGGAAATCCTTCGCCCAGCCGATGATGATGAGTCCTGGCGGGAAATCGGCCGCGCCGGCGGTTGAAGAGCTCAGTGGATTCTCGATCGTCATCGGCGACGGAAAGTCGATCTCCAGCAGCGGCGTAAATGGCGGTGCGAGCACGCCGTTCTGAAAGAAGTCTCCCTGCGCCGCGAGGGTGTCGTAGAAGATTCCCCACGCCGCGCGGACGCTCGTGCGCCCGTTGCCGTTCACGTCCCACACGGCGCCGAAGCGCGGCGCGAAATTGTTCTTGTCGGTCGCGTACGTGCCGCGCGGAACGCCTGCGTCGCCGGGGTACACGAGCCCGGTTGGCGCATTCGGAAAGACCGTCGACTGCTGGCCGGGATGGAACGCGTTCAGTGCATTGTTCTTGTCGACGAAAGGCGGCGAGACTTCGTAGCGCACGCCGTAGTTCACGGTCAGCCGTGCCCACGGCCGGAACTCGTCCTGCGCGAAGCCGGAGAAGGCCGTGGACGTCCCGTCCTGCGCCTGGTTCTTCGTCGTCCGCCGGAACTGTCCCGGCAGTCCGAGCAGGAAGTCCGCGAGCGCGTTCCCCGTGTAGTTGCCGCTGAAAGTGTAGTCGCCGTTCGGGCGGTTGATGAACGCGATCAGCATGTGCTGCTGCTGCACGTCGACGCCGAACTTCATCTGGTGCGATCCGCGGGTCCAGGTGAAGTCGTCGGCTCCCTCGAAGACTTGATTGAGGCGGTTGACGAACGGCTGCTGCGGATCGCCGAGGTTGAAGAAGCCCGTGACGCCCATGAACGCCAGACCCTGGGCCGCGGCGTTGGTATTCGGTACATTGATGCCGTAGTCCACGTTCTTCAACCCGCTGGTGACCGCCGGGTTCGCGCCGATGCGGTTCGACGCGAAGCGCGCGACGTTGATCGCGTGGCTGCCCATGAGCTCCGTGTCCGACAGCATGAAATCCTGGAGCGTCGCCTTCGCCTCCTGTGCGGACGGAGTCGTGATCGGCGGCGTGACGCGGTCGGTGGTCGTACGGAGATACCGCCCGAGCAGGCTGTTGCTCTGCGAGAACTGATAGTCCATCCGTACGCCGAGCGAGTCACGATTGTCCGTCGTGGTGGGCGACGCCACGTACCTGTTGCCGCTATTGGCGTTCGGCACGAACTGATTCAGGAGTTTCAGCGCCGAGACATCGAGGCGGTCAGAGGGAATGGTGTTGTTCGGAAACGGCAGTCCCGTCAGCGGATCCTTGATGGTGGTGCTGCCGAAATTGCCCGTCCGTTGCGCGTCGGTCGGGACGACCGTCGACGATGTGGTGCCCTGACGGCTGCGGTATCCCTCGTAGTATCCGAAGTAGAAGAGCTTGTTCTTCTTAATCGGGCCGCCGCCGGCGCCCCCGAACTGGTTTTGCTTCAGCTTTGGCTTCGGCTGCGATGCCAGCGCGAAGAAATTCTTCGCTTGGAGCGAGTCATCGCGGTTGAATTCCCATCCGGCGCCGTGGAGCGCGTTGCTGCCCGACTTGGTGACGACGTTGACGACGGCGCCGGCGTTGCGGCCGAATTCCGCCGCGTACGAATGCGTCTGGATCTTGAATTCCTGGATCGCGTCTGGCGGCGGCCGCATCACGAAGCCCGTGTTGAAGGTGTCGTTGTTCGTGGTGCCGTCCAATACGAAATTATTGGATTGATTCCGCATCCCGTTGACGTTGAATCCGGCGGTCGTGGCGCCGAAACCTCCAGGCGTCGCGTCGCCGGTCTGCCCGCCGAGGCCGCTCGGCGGCGCCAGCACGCCGGGAATCAGCGTGCCAAGTTGCGTGAAATTGCGTCCGTTCAACGGAAGCTCCACGACTTTCTGTTGATCGATCGTGATGCCCAGCGTCGCGTGTGACGTTTCCACGAGCGGCGCCTCGGCCTTCACGACGAGGCTCTCTTCCACGCCGCCGACGGTGAGCTTGACGTCGACGCGCGTGGTGTCGCCGACCGATACGTCCACCGCCTGACGCACGACCGGCTTGAAGCCGCCGAGCGTCGCCTTGACGTCGTAGCGGCCCGGCTGCAGCAGCGGAATCGAGTAGAAACCGTCAGGGCCCGACACACTGTTGCGCGTCCGGCTCGTCGCGACGTTGGTCGCTTCGATGCTGACTCCCGGCATCACGGCGCCGGATTGATCGGTCATCAGACCGGCGATACTGCCCGTCGCCTGCGCAAATGCGGAGACGGGCACCAGGAGGCCGGCCGCGGCCAGGAGGCCCACGGCGATCCGGCGGGTGAGTCTCGTCAACATGACTCTCCTCCAGTCAGTTCGAGAACAGCGAGCGCGATGACCTTGGTGGCGCTGATCAGATCGGCGACCTCGCAGTACTCGTCGGGCTGATGCGCAAGGTCGAGGATGCCGGGGCCGTAGGCAACACAATGCGGGACGCCGGCGATACGCGCGACGTGCTTCTGATCGTACGTGCCCGGGCTGGCCACGAGACCGCCGCTGCGGCCGAGCACCCGATGGAGTCCGCGGTCGAGCGCCGCGATGACGGGCGAGTCGTCCGGCGTCCGCGTCGGATGGACGACCATCAGGTCCCGAATCGAGTACTGGAAATCGGCGGTGTCCGCCGCGACGCCCTCGAGCAACCCGAGAATCTCCGACTTTGCCGCGTCGAAGCTCTCTTCGATCAGGAAACGCCGGTCGAAGACCGCGCGGCAGCGATCCGCGACGCACGGCGTCTGAATGCCGTCGACCGGCTGCCCGCCGTCGATGCCGTTGATGTTGAGCGTCGCGTGGCGCGCGCTGGCGGGAATCACGGGCATGGCGGTCGTCCGCGCGGCAAGCCGCGGCTGCAGATCGCGCCGGATCCGATCGAGGACGAGGCCCATGTGGTCGATCGCATTCACGCCGTGAAACGGCATGCTGCCGTGCGCGATCCGTCCATGCGTCTCCACTTCGAACCAATAGACGCCGCGATGGCCGATGCAGATCCGATCGACGTAGAGCGGCTCCGGGATGATCACGAAGTCGGTGCGGTCGGCGCTCAGGCGCTTGTGCTCCGCCAGCCACGCAACGCCCGCGAAGCCGCCGCTCTCCTCATCGACCGTCCCGCTGACTTCCACGCTCCCTTCGAGCGCGACGCCCGCGCGCCGAATCGCTTCAACGGCGAAGACCGCCGCGGCAATGCCCGCTTTCATGTCGCACGATCCGCGTCCCCACACGCGGCCGTTGCGCACCTCGCCGCCAAACGGATCGACCGTCCATCCGCCGCCGGCGGGGACGACGTCGAAGTGGCCGTTCAGGTGGACGAGCGGCCGGAGCGATCGCCCGCGAACCAGGCCGACGACGTTGACGCGCGGGTGGACGGTGGTGTGTTCCGGACGTCCTTCGGCGGGGTGGTACTCGACGTCAAAACCACAGCCCTCCAGCGTGGCGCCGATGAAGCGCGCGCACTCCTCATAGAGCTCGCCCGGTGGATTCACCGTGGGGATGCGAATCAGGTCCGACGTGAACGCGACGGCTTCGGCGGCCAGCGCATCGACGGCGGCAAGAACCCGATCGCTGGCGGACGCCATGTCCAAGGTTGTCATACATTCCGGCGATGCACTACGATTCGGACCTTCCATCCATGCGAAGGGCATCGACACGGCGTGAGGGCAGTCGCTACAGGTTCCTGACCGTCGGCCAGACCGCGCGGATTCTGGGTGTCAGCGCCTCGACGCTGCGGCTGTGGGAGAACGTCGGCCTCGTGAGCCCCGCGCGCAGCAACGGCCGCTATCGGCTCTACAGTCCGGAACTGTTGAAGGTCCTGAAGCGGATCAAGTACCTGCGCGACGTGCAGCGGCTCAACGTGCCGGGCATCAAGCGCGAGCTGGGCGGCACGATCGAGGCAAAGCCGAAGACAGCGGAACGCGCGCTGGCCCCGCTGCTGCGGAAGATGCGCCAGCGCCGCGACCTCGGTCTCGCGGAGGCCGCCGCGCGGGCGGGCATTTCCGCCGGGTTCCTCAGTTCACTCGAACGCTCGCAGGCGAACGCCTCGGTGGCGACGCTGCAGCGCCTGGCGACGACGTACGGGACGACGGTGATGGAGCTGTTTCAGACCCCGTCGCATCACGGCCGCCTGGTGAAGCCGAACGAACGGCGCGTGTTGGAAGTGCATCCCGGCGTCCGC
>WNGL01004159.1_pt1 | contig 17426 bp, 15 predicted proteins | sample 5400591 | NCBI WGS metagenome assembly WNGL01 (sample SAMN13153377, study PRJNA577476) | soil metagenome | isolation source: 80 cm soil or saprolite under Garry oak tree replicate 1 | place: USA:California | collected 2016-06-15 | reverse complement strand
CCGGGTGGAAGCTGGACTCTGGCCCGCGGCTACGCCTCCGGCGCCGCGTTTACGTGGGCCACAGCCGGCCGAGTACCTGGTGCGTATCGCTTCTCGGTATGGGTGCGCGACGGGACCAGCTCCAACGCGTACGACACGTTCAGCGCATTTCCCTACACGCTGACTCCGGTCTGCACCTCGGTCAACGCCTCGTCGGTGCCGTTGAACGCCGCCAGTGCCGGCAACACAATAACCGTCACCGGGGCCGCGGCCGGCTGTCCCAACCCGTTGTACGAGCTCTGGGTCCTGGCGCCCGGTGGTGCGTGGACCCTGGCTCAGGCGTACTCGACCAACGCGACCCTGAAGTGGCCCAGCGCGGGGCTCGCAGGCGGCACCTACCGGTTCTCGGTGTGGGCCCGCGACGCCACGAGCTCCAACTCATACGACGTCTTCAAAGCGTTTGATTACAGCCTCGTCCCGGTGTGCTCGGCGGTCAGTGTGTCGACCTCGCCCGCCTCAACCGCAACGGCGGGCAACACCGTTACCCCCGCTGCGGCGGCCACGGGCTGCGCCGCCCCGCTCTATGAGTTCTGGGTGCTGGCGCCTGCAGGTACCTGGACGCTGGCGCACTCCTACTCCACGTCGGCAACGCTCAAATGGACCACAACTGGCAAGCCCGCGGGCGTCTACCGCTTCTCAGTCTGGACCCGCGACGCTGGGAGTCCAAGCACATACGACTCCTTCAGCGCTTTCAACTACACGCTGAGCTGACCTGCGTCAGGCGCGCTTGGTGAGGACGAAGCCTCGCAGCCGCGAGAGGTGTTCCATCCCGTCCGGGTTGTAGACCCTGGCGAGCTCCTGGCACTTCTCGGCGAAGTTGGTGTTGTGCTTGGCGTTCTCGGGCCCGACGATGTGCGGGTACAGCACCCGTGTCAGGTAGTCGTACATGCCGAGGTGCCAGGTCCGTCCGACATCGAAGTGATCGGCAATGGTCGGCTCGAGATCCTTCCATGACGAGTAGTGGTTGATCGAGGCCGGCTGGACCGGCGGCAACCCCACCTTCTCTCTCAGCGCTGAGAGCTCGTTGAATCCCTCCGTGAAGCCCTCGGCGAGAAGCAAAACGCCTCCCGTCCGGATGAAGCCGGCCATGTTGCGGGTGGCAAGGCGCTGCGCCTCCGTGTCCGGCAGGTTGATCAGCACCCGCACGCAGATCACGCAGTCGTATTGGCCATCGATCGATTTCGGGGCGAGGACATCGTCCTGAAAGAAGCGGTTGTTCTTCTCGCCAAACGAGCGCTTGGCGCGCTCGACCATCTCGTTCGATTTGTCGAAAGCGTCCACGTGGCGCACATGCCGCCGGAACCGGTCGGTGGAAAATCCATTGCCGCAGCCGACCTCGAGCACGCGCATGTCCGGGCGGAGGTCAGCCTCCACCTCGTCGAACTCGAGTTCGCGCTGAAACACGTCCATCAAGTTGACTTCGTGGTCGTGAGCGACTGTCTCCGCGCGCCGGTTCCAGTGCAGATCGGTGGCTGTCGAGTTCGTCATGCCGTGGCGGCCTCCGAGATGTTGATAGCCGCGTCGAGGTAGGGGTAAAGCGTGTCGCCGTAGAGGACATGGCCCGCCTCGCTCAGGTGAAGACTGTCTGGAGGAGGCAGAAGCATCTCGTTCAGCTCGCCGTCCGTCAGCGGCGCGAACGCGAAGAGCTGGTCGCAAAGCGTCACACCGCACTCCTGTGCGACCTGGCGCGCGGCGTGCGAGTAGCGGTTGCTCGCGTCCTCATAGACCTCCCCGCTGACCATCGGGGTCCGGCGCAGGGTTCGGTGATTGGTCATCAGGATGATCTCGCGTGCTCCGAACCGGCGGCTGCGCTCGATCATCTCAGCGAGGTTCGCCATGTAGGCACGGAGGCTGACCCTGGGCAGGCCTTCATCCGTCTGCCAGCAGTTGCAGTCGTTCAAACCGAACTGGATCGTCACGATATCGGGCCTCTCGGTCTGAACTGCGGCAGGGAAGCGCTCGAGGCCCTGGCGCGTAGTCTCGCCGGTAATCCCCTTGTTGACGGTCGCGATGGTGTTCTCGCCGAACTGTGCGCGAAGCCGGCGGTCCACGTTCGAGGTCCAGATCTTCGACGTTTCGACGTACTGTCCCGCGGTGATCGAGTCACCCATGAACACGATTTTGATTGGTGTCATCCATTGCTCCAGCGAGAATTCGACCGGTAGCTTAGCGCCTCGAGGATCGTGTCTTCACAGCGGCCGATGAGGGATTGTCTAACTTCCGTTTCCTCCTGCCAAGAGACTTGAATAGATCCGGTCAAAACGCTCAGCCGCGCGCGGCGACGAATGCCAGCGAAGCGCAAACTCGCGGCCGCGCCTTCCGATCTCGCGCCGCTTCTCCGGGTTTCGGATCAGGTCTTCGAGCACCTCGTAGACGTTCTCCGGAGTTGCGCTGACGATCGGCAGCTCATCGATGAACTGCGGCATCTCGCGCCGGATGCTGGCAAGCCATTCCGGCCGCAGGTAGCACACGACCGGCTTGCCCAGCATCAGAGCCTCCCGCACGTTGGCTCCGTAGAAACCGTAGGTCAGCATGTCGCAGACGATGTCCGACTGCAGCTGGTAGTAGCGGACGTCACGGCTGGGTACGTCTTTGACGAAGACGAGCTCGACGTTGTAGCCGTTCTTCTTGAGCTTCTCAATGGTGGGGATGTAAATGTGCGTGCTCTTGATGTTCCGGCGCGTCTCGGCCTCAGTCCTCAACTCGAAATGGCCGACGGCGTGGTACAGCTTGACGGTGTCTTTCGGGATCTTCAGCTCGTGCTCGCGGGGAATCTGCTGGTTGGGGCTCCAAACGTCGGGATCGAGGCAGTAGAACTCCGGCACCTCGTGGATTCGGGGATCGTCGTTGTAGTCGACACGGTTGCCGCCGGCGCTCACCTGGAAGTCGCATAGGCTGTTCCGCAGCTTCCCCCAGGCAAGGTTCTTGTCGTCGTGGCACACCTCAGGATGCGCGCGCCAGATGCAGTCCGTGCACACGGGCCTTTCGCCCCACTTTGCGAATGAGGTCTGCGAGACGCCGTCCAGGCAGCCGGACTGCGAGTACACGATCTTCTTGCCCAACCTCTTGAGCAAGTTGATGTCACCACCGAACGGCATCGGATAGCGGCTGGGAAAGAGGTAATACAAAAGCCGCAGGTTGTTGATCCCGGAAAAGTGCAGGATGTTGTGGCCCAGAAACGCCTTCGCCACGGTCGCGGCGCGAGGGACGAATCCAAAGCGTGAGCCGTTGAACTCGATCGATATGTCGCGCCCGTGCCCGAGGTATTCGTTCATGTCGCCCGGGAACGTCAGCACAGTCGCCTTCCATCCGAGCTTGCGCAGCTCGCGCGAAAGGTAAACCGCGTTGTAGTAGCTCGCTCCGACGTACAGGACTGACTTCCTCATTGCTTGACGCGCTCAGGGCTGAACCACTTTGCTTCGGGCCTGACATAACCGCGCACGGTGCTCCACGGATAGCTGTCACCTCCCCGCTCGGCGACGTTGAGCGCTGAGAACTGCGCCGCCCGCTCGACCCAGTCGACCGTGAGCCCAGACGAACGGTGCATGGCGACGTCCACGACGTACTGGGGGTGGGGGAGAAGGGTCAGGTCCAGCTCGACCGTGATCTCGTGCATGCCCGGCTCGACCCGGATCGGAAGGGCGCCGCCGTCCGAGCTCAGGGCTGTAGCCACCCGCATGCCGTCCGGCGTCGAAATGCCGAGTTCCATGACGACGTCGTCGAGATGCTCACGGACTTCATAAAGGCAGGTCACGCGAAACCGCTGGCCGAGGTAAACATGCTCGACGTGCTTGCCCTCATGGTCAGTGATCTTTACGCGCCGGAGAAATGCGCCGCCGGTACCGATCCGCGCCTCGGATTCGGTAACAGTGCCGTCTGAGCTGAGTGGCCATGTGAGATCCAGGTATCTGGTCACAGTCTCCTCGACCGGTCCGTCCGCGACGAGCTTGCCGCTCTGCAGCAGGATCGCCCGGGTGCAGAGCGACTTGATCGCGGCGAGGTTGTGGCTGACGAAGAGCACCGTCCTGCCCTCTTCGGCGACCTGGCCCATGCGGCCGAGACACTTTCGTTGGAAGGCGAGGTCGCCGACGGCGAGTACCTCGTCGACGATGAGGATGTCAGACTCCAGGTGCGCGGCGACTGCGAAGGCCAGCCGCACGTACATGCCGCTTGAATATCGCTTGACCGGGGTGTCCAGGAACCGGTCGATCTCGGCGAACTCGACTATCTCATCGAACCGACGGAGGACCTCGGCCCTGCTCATTCCGAGGATCGTCCCGTTGAGAAAGATGTTCTCCCTGCCCGTCAACTCGGGATGGAAGCCGGTGCCGATCTCGAGGAGACTGCCGACCCGGCCCTCGACCGTGATGCGCCCTCTCGTAGGTTCCGTCAGGCGGCTCATCAGCTTGAGGAGCGTGCTCTTGCCCGCGCCGTTGCGGCCGATGATGCCAACCACCTCGCCCTCGGCGACCTGGAACGAAACGTCGTCCAGCGCCCACAGCTCGTCCGCCTCCCGGCCGTTGCGCCTGGCAGATTTCACAAGGACGTCGATCAGGGTGCGCGCCAGAGTGTCCTGGGTGTTGCCGAGGCGATACAGCTTTCCGACGTGATCGGCTGAGAGGGCCTTCTGTGCCAAGGGCTAAATGATGTCCGCGAAGAACCGCTCCGTCCGCCGGAAATAGAAGACGCCTGAGATCAGGAGCAGCACCACGATGGGAATCGAGATGAACATCATGGCGGATGGGGGCGCGTCGCCCAGAAGCCCCCAGCGAAACACCTGGATGACGAGAGTCATCGGGTTGAGGTCGAAGAAAATCCTGAACGGGGCCGGTACAAGCGACGCGCTGTAGACGACCGGGGACACGAAGAGCCCGATCTGCACGATGAATGGCAGCGCGAAGTTGACGTCGCGGTAGCGGACGTTGAGCGCGGCCGCCCAGATTCCAACCGCCCACGACGCGATGACCGTGTAAGCGACGAAGACCGGGATGAGGAGAGCCGCCCACGTGGGGACGATGTGGTACCAGGCGAGCAGGCCCAGCAGCACCACCAGGGAGATCGCGAAATCGACCACGCCCGTCAGCACGGAGCCAAGCGGGAGGACGAGCCGCGGGAAGTACACCTTGCTCAGGAGGGCCGAGTTGCTGACCAGGCTGCCCGCCGCGCGCGTGAGCGCGGTCGCGAAGAGGGTCCAGGGCAGCAGCGCGGAGTAGGCGAAGGCGGGGTAGGGCGCTCCGTCGGAAGGCACTCTGGCCAGGCGCCCGAAGATCAGGCTGAATACGAGGATCGTGAGCAGCGGCTGCAGGACGGCCCACCCGACGCCCAGCACCGTCTGCCGGTAGCGCACGCGGACGTCGCGCCAGGCGAGCAGCCGGAAGAGGTCGCGATAGGCCCAGAGCTCGCCCAGCTTGAGCGATCTCCAGCCCGTCGTCGGCTCGATCACGAGCCGTTCCCGAGCGCTCGCGCTCACCGCCTGGACGGTCATGCGTCCAACCCCAGGAGGCCGGCCGTGCCTTCAAAGCCGCGGTTCATCAGCGCGTCGATGATCGAGAGCCCCGGCTTGAAAGCGGAGGTGTTGAGCTGTGGGTAGGTCGGATGCTGAAACTCCTGGTAGATCAATTTGATGCCGGCCTCGTGGAACTTCTCGTCTTCCTGGTACCCGGCGGATCCGCCGCCGGCGAGGTACGCAGTTCCACCGACTGCCTTAACCATGCTAATCAAGAGTTCCGTCGCGCGCCCTTCGACCTGAAGCGAGGACCCAAGCTCGATCGAGGTCCGCAGGCCAAGCGCTTCGCAGATTGCGCGGATCGCGGTCATGTTGTACTCGGCGACATCCAAAGTGGGGTTTTCGATGAGCGTTGCCAGCCATGGAAAGATTTCGCTGAAGCAGGGGGCGCGCCGGTAGCTGTGCTCGAGAGTGCGCAGAAGCTTGCTCCGCCAGGTCGGGTCTGGGCTGATCCGCATCTCGCGGATCGATAGCACGCCGTGGTACGCGCGGACGATCGGCATGGTCTTCCACGCGGGCTTTCCGTTGACAATGATCTGTACGCGATTGGTCCAGGTGCCACCCGTCTTCGAGAACTGCGCGTTGTCCATGGCGATGAACACGTCGCTGCGCCGGATCTTGTCGAAGAATCCCAGCCATGGAAAGAAGTTCGGCTGATGGATCGCGACTAACGTGGCGGTCGCTCGTCGCGGAGGATACCCATGAAAATGAGGTCGACATAGCGTCCGTCGATGAAGGCGGCCTCACGCTGGGCGCCTTCTTGCACGAAGCCGGCCGCGCGATAGGTCTTGATCGCCGGTTCGTTACCGGCAATCACCGTCAGCTCCACGCGGTGAAGGTTCAGGTCATTGAACGCGAAGTCGAGCAGAAGCTCAACCGCCTCTCTGCCGTAGCCACGCCCTCTCGCGGCGGCTTCGCCGATCCGGATCTGGAGCTCGGCCTTCCGATGCGTCGAAGAGACGCCCAACAGTTGGCAGCTTCCGATCAACTGACCGTCTTCGACGGCTCGGATGCCGAAGATGACAACGTCGGGGCGGCGCCGGATGGACTCGAACCATGCGCGGTGGCCGGCTTCGTCAACCGGACGGAAGGCGCTGCTGAGCAGCACGAGGTCCCGGTCGTTGATCCAGCGCAGCATGACCTCGGAGTCGGCGTTGGTCAGGGGGCTGAGCTCGACCAGTTTCCCGCGCGGCATCAGCCGGCGGCCTCGCGCCACTTACGCGCAAATTCAGTCAGGAGCGACTGCGGCATGCCGTCGGGGAAGCCCTCGGCGTAGACACGATTGGTGCGGGCCTCCGCTTCGCACTCGCGGAGCAGGTAAGGCCATGCGTGCTCGAAGACATCGATCATCGAGCTGCCGCCCGCGACCCAGTTGATGGGATGGAGCAGGAGGTGAACGGTGTCACGCTCGCCGTCGAACGCCGCGGCGAGCGCCTCGTAAGACTTGCCAAAGTTCGAGTCCGAGCGGTACAGCGCGTCATCCAGAAAACGCTTCGAGTAGACATTGACCAGCCCGTCAAGGGCCTCATCGTCACGGTGCTTCTCGATGACCTTTGGTGTCGGGTTGTGCCAGGAGAACACTCGGTCCAGGCCCAGCTGCGAGCTGAGGTACGCAAAGTCGGCGGCGAGGCGGTCTTCGCTCGTACCCGGTGCGTGGAGGCCGAGGTGCTGGCCGAGTGAGATGAGCTCCGAGAGCCGCTCGGCCGACCTGGGCGACAGCGCGTTGTAGGAATGGCCGCGCAGCAACACGAAGAACGTACCGGCCACGCCAAGCTCCGCATTGACGCGCGCGAGCCTCACCGCCATGTCCAGCGAGTAATCCACGTCGTGTCGTAGCAACAGCGTGCGTCCGTGGTGCGGCTTCGTGTCGAAGGCCGCGGGCGAAAAACCGGAATCGAGGGCGGATTTCAGCAGGGATCGATACGACTCCAGCGAAAACGTCATACCTCTTCCGCAAGGAGGGGTTCGGACTTGCCAACGACCTGGCAAGGATTTCCGTGGGCGCGGCTTCCGGCCGGTATGTCGGCAAGGACGAGGCTGTTGGCGCCGATCACACAACCATCGCCGATCGTCACGCCCATGACGACGACCGTGTGGGGCCCGATGTAGCACCGTGAGCCGATTGACGTTGGTTCGCGTTCGATGTCGCGCTGGCCGCCGCTCAGGGCGCGCTTGACAGAGTCGTGTGTGTAGAGGTGCACCCCGGCGGAGATCGAGCAGTGGTCGCCGATCGACAGGCCGCCAGATCCGTCGAGCACCGTGAACGGCCCGATCCACGTCCCCTTGCCGACCTTCACGTCGCCGAGGACGAGCGACGAGTCGTAGATGCTGGTGCCCTCGCCGAAGCCAAGCCGGCGGGCCTTTTCCCAGCGGTCGACGAAGTAGTCTCCGAACGGCAGCGTCCGGTCCCAACGCGCGTCGACCTCACCCTGGAGCCTCATCCAAAGGTCCACGATCTGGCGCCTGAGTCCTTCCTCAGCTTCGGGCACGGCCATCTCCGAAGTTCCGAAGCCACCACTCAAAGCTCAGCAGGGACCAGATGAACAGGCGGTGGTTGATGCGGCCGGAGGTATGCTCGTCGAGCCTGCTGGTGACATAACTCGGTTCAAGGAATTCGTATATGGGGCTGCGGCGGTCGCGCAGCAGCGCGTTGACGTATTCGATGCTCTCGCCTCGGAACCAGCTGGCGTCGGGCGCGCTGAAACCCTGCTTGTCGCGGCCCGTGACATGCGCGGGGATGGTCTTGCTCATCGCTTCGCGAAGCACACGCTTGCCGCCCGAGGTGCGCATCCGGCTCTTGAGGACGTCGTCTTCGTCGACCTCCGTGACGAGCGTTTCGGGGTCGACCTTGAGCGACACCGGAACGCGCAGCGCGAAGTCGACGAGGTCGTTGTCGAGGAATGGCGCCCGAGTCTCGAGGCCGTGGGCGAAGCTGATGCGGTCCTCGACGACGAGCAGCCCGTGGAGAAACGACTTGAGCTCGAAGTAGAGGCAGGCGTTGATCCTGTCCTCCGACGTCTCTGTCGGCAGGTTGCCACCATCGAGCACCGACTTGAAGACGTCGAAGGTCGACTGTTCGCCCATCTCGGCCTGGACGTTCCCACGGAACAGCTGCCGTTTGTCCTCATCCGAGACGAGGCGCTGCCAGAAGTCGTAGTAGCTTCGGTGGAAGTCGACGGACGGAGCGTTGAGGCCGCGGTAGTAGCGCCACGGGTAGCCGCCGAACAGCTCGTCGCCCCCCGCGCCGCTGAGCACGACCTTGACGAACTTCGACGCGAGGCGAGCCACATAGTAGTTCGGGTAGCACTGGCCGACCCGGAGGTCTTCGACGTGCCAGATCAGGGCAGGCAGGACCTCCTCCATGTCACCGGCGTGGAGCACCATCTCGTAGTGCTCGGTCTTGATCAGGTTCGAGAGCGCTTCGGCCTGGGCACGCTCATCGAAACCTAGCTCGAGACCGGAGGCCGAGGAGAGGTCGAAGCCGAGCGTGAAGGTGCACAGGCGCCCGAGGTTGGCGCGCGCGACCGCGGTGATTGAGCCCGAGTCCATGCCGCCGCTGAGGTAGCAGCCGAGCGGCACCTCACTCATCAGCTGGCGGGTCACCGCCTGCGTGAAGAGGCGTTGGAGCTCGTCCGCCGCCTCGCGCATCTCCATCTTCGGGGGATCGGGATCGAAGTGATAGTCCCAGTACCGATGAGTCACTGGTGGCTTGCGCGACCCGGCGTCGACGGTCATCCACGAGCCGGGCGGAAGCAGGTGGACGCCCTTGAACAGCGTCCGGTCGGTGAGCACGTTCTGGAAGGTGAAGTACTCGTTGAGCGCGGCGAGGTCGATTCCGCGTGTCACGGCGGGGTGAGCGAGAATCGCCTTGACCTCGGACCCGAAGATGAACCGTCTGCCATCCGCGATGTAGTACAGAGAATGGGTGCCGAATCGATCGCGGGCGAGGAAGAGGCGTCGCTTGCGCGAATCCCACAGCGCGTAGGCGAAGTGCCCGTTGAGCCGAGAGACGGAATCCTCACCCCACTGTTCGTAGGCGTGGACCAGGACCTCGGTGTCGGAGTGAGAGTGAAACCGATGGCCTTGCTCTTCGAGCTCGCCGCGCAGCGCGAGGTAGTTGTAGATCTCGCCGCTGTACGTGACGAGCACGCTGCCGTCCTCGTTGGCCATCGGCTGCCGGCCCGACTCGGTGAGGTCGATGATGGCGAGCCGCCGATGCGCCAGGCCGATCGGACCGTCAATCCAGCTGCCCTGTCCGTCCGGCCCGCGGTGCGCGATCACCTCGCTCATGCGATCGAGGACCTTCGGTTCGACCGATTGCCCGTCCAGCTGCAGAACACCGCAGATGCCGCACATCTCAGCGTTTTCCCGCCACGACGGAGAACCCGCTTGGCTGTTCGTGGAACCGCGTGATGTTCAAGCCGGCCGCATCGCACCATGCGCGCACCTCTGCCTCTGTCTGGCGATGCGCGTAGCGGGGCCGGTACCAGTCGAAGTTGACGTGGGCGTTCTCCTCGAACGACGCTGCGTCGTTCCAGTAGAGCTTGGCGAAGTTCCAGTAGATCAGCCGCTGCACGTCCTGCTTTCCAGCTTTGATGCCGAGCAGCGGAATGTCCTCCTCGATGTCGATCTCAGCGTGGAGGTCGCTCAGCTTCTTCGCCAGCGCAGTCAGCGACCGCATCGCCTGCCAGGCATCCTCGTCCGAAAGGCCGGCGATGGCATGCCGGACGTGATCATCGGTGAACTCGCGGACTGGGCCCTTGCGGCGGTACACGTAGAAGTAGATCTCGCCGCCGCGCCGCAGTGCGCGTCCGGCGGCGGTGATCGCCGCAGCCGTCGACGGAGTGTGATGCAGCACGCCTTCGGAGAGGATGAAGTCGAACGTTCCGTCCGCGAACGGCATCTGGAGCCCATCCGCCTGGACGAAGTGAGTGTTCGGGAATTTGCCGAGGACATTTGCCGCCACGTCGATCGAGTCGGAGATGTCAAGGCCGACCCACATCGCATCGCCGCTCCACGCGGTCGAGCTTAGATAAGGCCAGGATGCGGACCCAGCCCCGCAGCCCAGGTCGAGCACCCGGCCGGCGGACGAGAGCTTGCGCGCCCAGTCGGCGGTCGAGGCGAACCCGTACTTCTCCAACAGCCACGCGGTCTGCGGGGCATCATCCCCCGACCCCAAAAGCCATTCATACGTGTCGCGCCTCTTCCACTTATATGAGAAGGAGTCCTGGGTCTGAAGCTGGCCGCTGTCGGTGGTCTGGGTGAACCGGGGGATGCCTCCGACGACCGGATAGACCGAACCGTCTTCCGCGACCAGCCGGCCGGTCAGACGCTCGTCGCCTTGGTCAGTGCCCGTCTCGAATGTGAGTGGCCTTCGGGCGAGAGGATCGACGAGGAGCTCGAGCAGCTGCTTCTTCAACGGCTTTGCGAAGCGACCATGGCGTGCTTCAGGGCTGCCACGACCTCATCCTGCTCGGCCTCCGTCATCTGGGCGTACATCGGAAGCGAGATGCTGAGTTGGTCGGCGATCCATGCGTTGGGAAAATCGCTCGGCGCGATCCCGTACTTCTTCCTGTAGTAACCCTGAAGGTGCGCGGCGTGCGTGCCCTGGCGGGTGGACACGCCATCCGCCTCCATCCGTCCCATGAGCTCGTTTCGCTGCATATGCAGGCTTTGGACGTTCGCCGGGCCCGGCGTCTCGGGGCGATACAGGCAGACGTACGACTGGTAGCCGTGCACGCTGCCCTTCGGCGTGGTGGGCGTCTGCAGCCAATCGAGCTCGGCCAGCATCTCGTCGTACCGCTCCGCGACCAGCCGCCGGCGCTCGAGGATCCACTCGAGACGGTCCATTTGGGCGCATCCGAGCGCGCCCTGGATGTCGGTCATCCGGTAGTTGTAACCGAGCAGGTCGTAATCGGCCAGGAGGAACCCGCCCGACTCGGTATGACGAGAATGGTCCGAGCGGGATGCGCCATGGTCGCGCAGCGAGCGGCACAGCGCGTCGTACCGGTCCTCGGCGGTTGTGACCATGCCGCCCTCGCCGGTCGTGATCGATTTACGCGGATGGAAGCTAAAGCACCCCATGTCGCCCATGGTCCCCGCGTGCGAGCCTCCGTACCAGCCGCCAAGGCCGCACGCCGCGTCCTCGACTATCCAGAGCTTGTGGCGTCGCCCTGCAGCGAGGATTTGGGACATGTCCGCGCAGAGGCCGAAGAGGTGCACCGGGATGATGCCCACGGTCCGCTTGGTGACCAGCTCATCGATCCGCGCCGGAAGCATGTTGAACGTCGCCAGATCGACGTCACAAAAGACGGGCTTTGCGCCCATGTACTCGACGACGTTGGCCGTTGCGACCCAGGTGAACGCCGGCACGATGACTTCGTCGCCGGGCTTGAGACCGAGCGCCGCGACCGCGAGGTGAAGGGCCGTGGTGCACGAGCTTGTCGCGATCGAGTGGGCTGCTTGCGTGAACGCAGAAAATCGATCTTCAAACTCTTTGACGAATGGACCTTGCACCACCCATCCTGTCTCGAGGGGCCGCTGCATCGCGCGCATTTCTTCAGGCCCGAAGAATGGCTTGGTGATCGGGATCGTCATCTAGGGCCGGCCGGCAGTTACCTGCTGGTCCTTGCCGAGGCGCCACTCGAGCACGCGCCGCAGCCCTTCCTCCACCGGCGTGGTGGCACGAAATCCGAACAGGCGCTCCGCCTTGTCCACGCTGCCGATCCGGTAGGTGACAAAGCTTTGCTCTTGGGCGTGGTACTCCGGCTCGAGATCGGAGTGCATCAGCTGGAGCAGGATCCCGACCAGCTCGTTGATCGTCGTGCCGACGCCCATCCCGATGTTGAAGAACTCGTCAGCGCAGTCGGCCTTCATGCTCATGATGTTGGCGCGCGCCGTGTCCTCCACATAAATAAAGTCGTAGACCTGGCTGCCGTCGCCGAAGATCACCGGCCGCTCACCGGCCAGGATCTTGTCGATGACCTTCATGATCACGCTCACATACGTGCCCTGGTAGTCCATCCGCGGGCCGTAGATGTTCATGTACCGGTGGCCGACATAGGGGAACTTGTGCTGCTGGTAGATCGCCCTGAGCATCTGTTCGCAGGCGATCTTGGTGGCTCCGTAAGTCGTGCGGTTGTTGAACGGATGATCCTCTGTCATGGGAGTGAAAAGGGCGTTGCCGTAGACCGATGCGGATGACGAATAGACCATCCGCTTGACCTTCAGGTCGAGGCACGCTTCGACGATGTTCCACATGCCGACGACGTTGACCTCCCACGCGCTGCGGGGGTCGTTCAGGCACTCGCCGAGCCACAAAGAGGCCAGCTGAAACACGCCGTCGATGCCGGTCAGTGCATCCCGCACAGCTTCCTGGTCGGTCATGGTCCCGCGGATGATGCGGACGCGTGGGTCTCGTTTCGCTGCGGCCAGGCTCTCGGGCCGGCCCCGCATGAAGTCGTCGAAGACGACGATCTCCGCCACAGGCTCCTGGAGGAGCTGGTCCACGATGTGCGATCCCAGCAGTCCCGCGCCACCGATCACTGCGATTCGGGCGTCCTCGAGCTCCACGGCGGCCAGCTTACCGAAATGGCGATCTGCCGCAGGTTGGCAAACCGGGTTCCGTTGGTTACTCTGAGCGACCCAAAAGTCCTCCCCGCAGCGTTGAGGAGATACCAATTTGACATCACGACTGCTCGCCACGGCCTCCTCCGCGTTCGTTCTGGCCCTGGCGGCGACGATCCAAGCTGGGTCCGCAGCGACTTCCATAGCCAGTGCCGTGGGCCCGGTCGAGACGGCGGTCGCGGCGGCAAGCCCCAGCGGGTCGTGGACGAAATACCACTTCGATAGCGGCCACACCGGCTACGACAGCGCCCAGCCGGCAGCGGCGGGCGCGACCACGGGTTGGGTGTCGTCCACGCTCGACGGCAACGTCTACGGCGAACCGCTGGTCTACAACGGGATCGTTTACGTCTCGACCCTCAACGACACCGTCTACGCCCTGAACCAGTCGACCGGCGCGATCGTGTGGTCAAGGAATCTGGGTGCTCCCCAGACCAGTGGCTGGCAGTGCGGGAACATCAACCCCACCGGCATCCTCGGCACGGGGGTCATCGCTACCTCCTCGTCGCGCATTTACGTCGTGCCGTTTCTGAGCCAGTTCGGCTCCTACTACATGTTCGGACTCGACCTGGCCACGGGCGCCATCGGGCTGGAGACGCAGGTCAGCCCGAACGGCTTCCAGTGGCAGATCCAGCAGCAGCGTGGCGCGTTGGCCCTCTCGACCGATGGGACACACGTGTACGTCCCATTTGGTGGCCGTGCCGGCGACTGCGGCTCGTACCACACGTGGATCGTGGGCGTGCCTACCAACGGGGCGGCGCCGGATGAGCTGTGGAAGGGGCCCTCGACGGGGGCTGGTTCGTGGGCGCCGGGCGGCGTGGTCGTCGACGACTCCACGGGTCACGTGTTCTTCGCGACAGGCAACGCGATCCCTTGCTCCGGGGCGACCTTCAGCGACTCGATAATCGAGACCAACGCCACTCTTGGCGGCCTGAGCTACTTCCAGCCCGCCGACTGGCAATCGAACTGGTGCGCGCCGGACAGCGACCTGGGCTCGGCTAGTCCTGTGCTCATCAGCCCATCGCTGATGTTCACGTCCGGCAAGTTCGGGCAGGGCTTCCTGCTCAACCCGACTGCTCTTGGTGGCACGGGCGGGCAATTGTTCCCGAGTCGGACCCCTTACAGCGGAGCGGACGTCTGCTTCGGCAACCACTCCGACGCCACATTCGGCTCTTTTGCGTACGCGGCCGGTCGCGTCTACCTGGAATGCGAAGGGCACGGTCTGATCTCGCTGTCGGTCAACACCGGTGCGCCGTCATTCAGCCTGTGCGACGCAACGTGCCCGTCGTCGGGGACGTGGCACGCCGGTGGAACCGCCACCTTTGGGCCGCCGATCATCGCAGGCGGCGTTGTTTGGGTGGCCGACATCAACGGAGGTGGCCTTTACGGGTTCGATGCGTCGACCGGGGGACAGATCTACCACAGCGCGGGATTCGGGGTGACGCACTTCACGACCCCAAGCGAGGCAGGTGGACAGATTTTTGTGTCCTCCGACACCGTCGTCCGGTCGTTCAACCTGGTGGCCGGCTGCTCGTCGATGTCCGCTGCGGCAGCGCCGCCGAGCCCCGCGTCCGCCGGCACCCCGGTAACCGTGACCGGGAGCGCCACGGGCATCGGCTCCGGGTGTCCAAACCCTCGATACGAGTTCTGGCTGTTCACGCCGGGCGTGGGTTGGAACCTGGCCCAGGCCTACTCGCCGACCGCCACATACGGCTGGAGCACCACAGGCCTCGCGGGCGGCACGTATCGGTTTTCGGTATGGGCCCGCGATGCGAGCAGTGGCAACGCATATGACTCTTTCAGCGCGTTCGACTATGTGCTCACGATTTCGTCCTGCACAGGCATGACCGCGGCGGCTGCGCCGGCCACATCCGCCGAGGTCGGGACCGGCGTCGACGTGACCGGCAGCGCGACGGGCTGCCCAAACCCGCGCTATGAGTTCTGGCTGCTGCCCCCCGGCGGCGGCTGGTCGCTGGTCCAGACCTACTCGGCCGGAGCCACTTTCAAATGGGCGACCTCGGGAAGGACGCCAGGGACGTACCGATTCTCGGTTTGGGCGCGTGACGCCGGCAGCACGGGAACCAACGGCACGGCGCCGAACACGTACGACGCTTTCAGCGCCTTCGACTACACGCTGACCACGTGCTCGACCATGACTGCAACGCCTGCGCCTGCGACATCCGCGAGCATCGGTACGCCGGTGACCGTGACGGGCACCGCAGGTGGGTGCACCGCGCCGCAATACGAGTTCTGGCTGCTGCCCCCAGGCGGGTCGTGGTCGCTGGTCCAGGCGTACTCGAGCTCCGGAACGTTCAATTGGAAGACTGGTGGCCTAGCTCCGGGCGTGTACCGATTCTCGGTTTGGGCTCGCGACACGAACAGCCCCGGAGCGGCGGGCTCGAGCCCCAACACTTACGACACGTTCAGCGCATTCGATTACACGCTGACGACCGCACCGTGCACCGGCATGAGCGCTTCCGCGATGCCCGCCAACACCGCGGCGAGGGGCACCATTGTGACGGTGACAGGCAGCGCCACCGGCTGCCCGGCGCCGCAGTATGAGTTCTGGTTACAGCTGCCCAACGGCACGTGGACGCTCGCGCGCGGTTGGTCGAGCTCTGCCACCTTCACATGGAACACGACGACGGCCATGCCGGCCGGCTCCTATCGCTTCTCGGTATGGGCAAGGGACGCGAGCAGCTCCGGAACAAACGGCTCTGCACCGAACACATACGACGCATTCAGCGCGTTCAGCTACACGCTGAGCTGATGCGCTGTTCAATGACGTCGACGATCACAACGCCGCGTGGTGGGAGCTGGCGAGCTGTGGCACGCCGCCGTGCGTGAATCAGTGGTTCACGCACTGGTGGGACCCGAACAACGTCAACTTCCCGAACTTCGCGCGCTACCTGGCCTGGGTTGCAGAGCTGCATGCAAAGACGGCCAAGCCGCAGATCGTGTGGCAGGTGCCTATGGGCAACCAGTACTTCCTGACCATGAACAACACCTGCGGCCACTACCAGGACAACGTGGCACCGTACTTCATCGCGCATCCAACCGACCTGTTCAACGCGGGCTTGGTAGCGGTGATGTTCGGCCCCGGCAAATCGTGCCAGACGAGCTACGACGACACGCAGAAGGACGGCGTCACCAACAACAGCGGCGCCCCCACCACCGATTCGCTCGGCGGATGCAGCGCGTGCAACACGCATCCCTCTTCATGGGCCGACGACGATGGGGGATACCTCCGCATCTTCGTAGGGAACTATTACGCCGGTCTGAGCGCGTGCTCGAGCGTCGCCGTCACGCCGAACCCCGCATCGCCGCAATCACCTGGCGCGCAGGTCGTCGTGAGTGCTGTCGGGGCCGGATGTACGCGAGCGCTCTACGAGTTCTGGCTGCACTCGGCCGCCGGCTGGAGCCTGGTCCAGCCGTACTCGTCGACGTCGACCTTTACCTGGACGACGGCGGGCCTGGCACCCGGCACGTATCGCTTCTCGGTCTGGGCGCGTGACGCCTCCAGCCCAGGGACCAACGGGGCGCCGCCGAACACGTACGACACCTTCAGCGCATTCGATTACGTCCTCGCGGCGGGCGCCTGCTCCGGCATGACGGCCACGGCGGCACCGCCCAGCCCGGCTTCGGTCGGGACCCAGGTCACCGTCAGCGGCAACGCCTCGGGATGCGGCAATCCGCGCTATGGCGTCTACCTGCTGCCGCCGGGCGGTTCCTGGTCTCTTGTCCGGGCCTACTCGAGCCAGGCCTGGTTCACCTGGAACACCGCCGGCAAGCCCGCCGGGACGTACCGGTTCTCAGTGTGGGCTCGAGACGCCAGCAGCCCCGCCGCGTATGACGCCTTCAGCACGTTCAACTACGCCCTGGCCACGACGCCCTGCACCGGGATGAGCGCCACCGCATCCCCTCCGACGTCGGCGACGGTGGGCACCACCGTGACCATCACGGGGGCCGGCGACCGGCTGCCCGAATCCGCGCTACGAGTTCTTCATCCTGCCGCCGGGCGGAAGCTGGACGCTGCTGCACGGGTACACGGCCAACGCCACGCTCACCTGGAGCACGGCGGGCAAGCCGGGCCGGGTCATTCCGCTTTTCGGTTTGGGTCCGCGATGCGAGCAGCGGCGGCGTCAACGGGTCAACGCCCTACACCTACGACTCCTTCAGCGCCTTCGATTACACACTTCACTGAACCACCGCTCGCTCCTTAGAATCAGCGGACTGGTGTTTTGCCGGGGGGTGAGAG
>WNGL01006005.1_pt1 | contig 17427 bp, 13 predicted proteins | sample 5400591 | NCBI WGS metagenome assembly WNGL01 (sample SAMN13153377, study PRJNA577476) | soil metagenome | isolation source: 80 cm soil or saprolite under Garry oak tree replicate 1 | place: USA:California | collected 2016-06-15 | reverse complement strand
GCCCCATGCCAGACCTGGACGAAACGGACGCCGCGCTCAACCAACCGCCGCGCAATGAGCAGTTGGCGGGCTTGGGTGCCTTCGCCGTACAATTTCCGAATGGCTTCCGGCTCTTTGGTGGTGTCGAAGGCATCGGTAGCATCTATCTGCATGCGGTAAGCCAGCTCAAACGATTGGATGCGCGCCTCAATTTGCGCGTCCTCTTTGCGTCGGGCGCGATGGCGTTGGTTGAGCTTTTGCAGCAAGTCAAGTTGGGCGCGTTGTTCGGGCTGCGAGGTGTAGATATTCTTGATGTTCTCGATGAGCTGCTCGATGCGTGTATGCTGCGTGTCAATGTAGGTTCCCTGGTAAACGCCCGGCAAAAACCCCGATTGCCAGTTCTGCGATTCCTGAATCGGGTAGCCGCCCGGGCACATCGCGATGAAGCCCGGCAGGTTTTGGTTTTCCGAACCCAGCCCGTAGGTCACCCAGGAACCCATGCTTGGCCGAATCAAGCGCGCCTCGCCGCAATTCATCAACAGCAGCGATGGCTCATGGTTCGGGATATCGGCTTGCATCGAGCGGATCACCGCGATGTCGTCAATGCTCTCAGCGACATGCGGAAAGAGATCGCTCACTTCGATGCCGCTCTGGCCGTATGGCTTGAACTTGAAAGGCGAGGGGAACGCTGCGCCGGTTTTGCGCTCCGTCTGCAGGTTTTCCTTCGGCAACAACTTGCCGGCGTATTTGTGCAGCGCAGGTTTGGGGTCAAAAGTGTCAACATGCGACGGGCCGCCATTTGCGAAAATGTGAATGATGCGCTTGGTTTTGGCGGGAAAGTGCGGCTGTTTAGGGACCAGCGGCGAAATGAAACTCTCGGCTGCTCCAGCCGAGTTGAGAAATCCCAGGTTGCTAAACAGGCTGGCCAAGCTCAATGCGCCCATCCCCATGCCGCAGCGGCAAAGAAACTGGCGGCGGGTCAGCGCCAGATGCTCCGGGTTGAGGGCGTGATAATTCATCAATGGTCAACCTAACCGTTTCACTCCAGAAATCCAGCTAAGATTTCCTCCGTTTGGGTGCATCTTGTCAGTATCACCAGCCGCCGCGCGATCCCTCTTCTCCCTCTCTCCATCCGATGGAGAGAGGGCACGGGTGAGAGGCCCCCGGCGACCCAGCTGCCAGCCGGTCTTCCCCCTCTCCCCATTGGATGGGGAGAGGGTCGGGGAGAGGGGCCTTGTTTTCTCCGACCGGTGGTACTGACAGGATTCGCCCCCTCCGTTTTTCCGCCGTTGACGCCTTGGCGCATCGTTCTAAACTGCCGGCGACGAATCGCTGCATCCTTATGCCCGCCAGCCAAAGCCCAACGAACATCACTTCGCTCCTGCACGAAGAACGCGTTTTTCCGCCGCCTAAAGATTTCGCCAGGCGCGCGCGCATTTCCTCACTGGCACAGTATCGCAAACTCTACCAGCAATCCATCCGCTGGCCGGAAAAGTTCTGGGGCAAGCAGGCCAAGGACGAATTGATATGGTTCAAGCCCTGGACCAAAGTGCTGCAATGGAAGGAGCCGTTCGCCAAGTGGTTTGTCGGCGGGCAGCTCAATGTCTCTTACAATTGTCTGGATCGCCATCTAGGCACGGCTGTGGCCAACAAAGCTGCGCTGATTTGGGAAGGCGAACCCGCCGCCCCGGGCAAGCCAGGCGAGGAACGCACTTTGACCTACAAGCAACTCCATCGCCAGGTCTGCCTCTTTGCAAATGTGCTCAAGCGAAACGGCATTCGGAAGGGTGACCGCGTGCTCATTTACCTGCCGATGGTACCGGAAGCGGCCATCGCGATGCTCGCCTGCGCGCGCATCGGCGCAATTCACTCGGTCGTCTTCGGAGGCTTCAGCGCCCAATCGGTCGCCGACCGCATCTTCGACTCGCAAGCCAGGCTGGTGATCACGGCGGACGGCGGTTTTCGCCGCGGCGCAGTCGTGCCGCTCAAGCAAAACGTGGATGAAGCGCTGACGCTCAAGGATGCCAATGGCGAGCGGCTGGCGAAAACCATTGAGAAAGTCATCGTGCTTCGCCGCGCCAACAATGAAGTTGCCATCACCGAAGGGCGCGACGTCTGGTGGCATCGCGAATTGGAACTGGTCCATGCGGATTGTCCGGCCGAGAAAATGGACAGCGAAGCGCCACTGTTCATTCTTTACACCAGCGGTTCAACTGGAAAACCCAAGGGCATCCTGCACACCACAGGGGGCTATCTGCTTTACGTAAAGCTCTCGCACAAATGCGTGTTCGACACGCGCGACGAAGACGTTTTCTGGTGCACCGCTGACATCGGCTGGGTAACGGGCCACAGTTATGTCGTCTATGGTCCGCTGGCGAACGGCGCGACCAGCTTGATGTACGAGGGCGCGCCCAATTTCCCCGAGCCGGACCGGTTCTGGCGCATCGTCGAAAAATACGGCGTGACGGTCCTTTACACCGCGCCCACGGCGATTCGCGCGTTCATGAAGTGGGGCCCGGAGTGGCCTGGAAAACACGACTTGAGTTCGCTGCGCCTGCTCGGCACAGTCGGCGAGCCGATCAATCCGGAAGCTTGGATCTGGTACCACCAAGTCATCGGCGGCCAACGCTGTCCGATTGTTGATACCTGGTGGCAGACCGAAACCGGCGGCATTTTGATCACGCCTTTGCCCGGCGCGATTCCGACCAAGCCCGGCTCGGCCACTCTGCCGTTCTTCGGCATCGTGCCGGAGGTGGTAGATGAGACGGGCAAAGCGGTGCCGCGCAATTCGGGCGGCAAGCTCGTTCTTCGCAAACCCTGGCCGGGCATGCTGCGGGGCCTTTGGGGAGATCCCCAGCGATACAAGGAGGTCTATTGGATGGAGGTCAAGGGGAGTTATTTCACCGGCGATGGCAGCCGGCAGGATAAGCATGGCTATTTTTGGATCGTGGGCCGAATAGATGACGTGCTCAACGTGGCGGGCCATCGCATCGGCACCGCCGAAGTCGAAAGCGCGCTGGTCAGCAACCAGAAGGTTGCGGAAGCCGCCGTCGTTGCCAAAGAAATCGGCGCGGTGGCCAAGCCCGACGATATTCGGTTCGCCGAGGCCCTGCCCAAAACGCGTTCGGGCAAAATCATGCGCCGCCTGCTCAAGCAAATTGCCGCCGGCACCGAGATCAAAGGTGATACCACGACGTTAGAAGACTTAAATGTGCTGGCCAAGCTGGCCAACGCCGAAGAGTGAGGCTTTTTAGGGTCTGCGAGGGCGCCTCCGACAGAAGCGGGCGGCTCAGGGTTACCGCCACACGACTGTCATCGCGACACCAGCCGATAAAACATCCTGCCAAGCTCCGTTAGGAAGCGCCATGTTTATAGTAGCCGACCACCCCAGACACCCGCCAAGCTCCGTAGGAGCGCCATGTTTATAGTAAGTGGCCTGGAACCACAAGTCGGCCAGGCTCCGGAGGGGTCCTGTTTCCGATAGAGGTATCCATTGTGCTCAACGTAGAACTGGGCGAAGGTTTCGACGTCTTCCGGGGAGAAGGCTTTCACGTCGAGAATAGTGAGTGGAGGTGATGGGGCTGGGGTGTTGGCGGCCTGGGCCTCGGCCCGTTGGCGGGTGTACTTCATGATCGCCCTGGCGAAGTCCATTGGCTCGCGCTTGTCTATGCGCTTGCCGAGGTCCTTCCTCGATTGGTTCTGGTGGCCAAGGGTGATGTTGAACACGAGAAGCTCGCCCTGGGAGGTGGCTATTCTTCCGAGTGGCTTGTTTGCGAAAAAGTCTTCACTCATAGGGTGGGTTCCGGTCATGCGGCGGGGGTGAATAGGGCGCCGGCGGTGGTGCGCTGCCAGACGAAATCGTAGATGCGGCCGGCGAGGGAATCGGTTTCTTCTTCGGAGAAGGGCGGGCGCGGCAGGGAGGCGTAGAGGCTGTCCAGGATGAACATCTTTACGTCGGCCTGCGTTTGGGTGTTTTTAGTCCAGTTGGGCATGGGCCGGAGATGGGCTATGAGCGCGGCCAGCAGGTCCCGGCTGGCCAGCTTGAGGCGCTCGCGGTCGGCTTTGCTGATGCTGTCTTTGAACAACATTTGGAACAGGGCGTATTCATCCTGGCTGAGCCCTTCCTCGGCGGCCTGTTTCTGCGCGGCGTCCAAGCCGGCGGCGAAATCCACGAGCCTGCCGAAAGTTTCCTCGATGGTGACTCGGTCCTTCTCCCGGTTGTAGTCGGCGATGATCTCCTGGTACTTTTTGTAGAAGTCCATCCGCTGGGGATTCTGGGCGAGCATCTGGGCCAGCTTCTTTTCGACCACGTCGCGGATGTCCTGGAGGGCGGCGGCTTTGCGCTTCACCTTTTTGGCGAACTCGTCGCGGAGCTTGACGAAGTCAATCCGGCTCATGTCGAAGAGCTTGGAATCCATCTGGTCGTCGCCCGGTTCCTGGGCGCGGATGGCTTCGTTGACAATCTCCTGCAGCTCCTTTAGAAGCTCGGTCACATCGGCAGTGTCGCGCCGTTCCTGGAGTTTCTTGTAAATGGTTTCGATGTCGTCGTGACGCACGGCGTACCGGAGCGCCGACGGCTCCATGAGGAGGGCTTTGAAGCGGGAAAAGACCTCGCGGGCCATGATCTCGAAGCGGCGTTTGGCTTCGTCGGTGGTGTACAGCGCGTCCACTGCATCTCGGAGCGCTTCGGTGCGCTGGAAGCCTTTCGCGCCGAGCAGGCGAGCTGGGTCGAAGCCGAGTTTTTTCAGGTGATTCTCGGCGGCTTCGAGGGCTTGAAGGAAGGCGGCCAGGTAATCTTCGATGGGGGTTACGACACCGCCGCCGTCACCGCCACCGGGTCCTCCGCCCTCATCGCCCAGGGCATACTGTGCTAAAGCTTCGCGGAGGCTCTTGAGCATGCCGTTGTAGTCCACGATCAAGCCTTCCGTCTTGCCGGGATAGACGCGGTTGGCGCGGGCGATGGCCTGCATGAGGGTGTGGGCCTTCATCGGCTTATCAATGTAGAGCGTTTGCAGGCACTCGACATCGAAGCCGGTGAGCCACATGGCGCAAACGATGGCGACGCGGAACGGATGGTCGGGCTCTTTGAAGGCATCTTCCACGTTCAGGCGCTTGCCGTCCGGGGTCTGGAAACCGTTCTTCATCACGACGCGGTGAGGAATGATGTCGAAATCCCATTTCTTGAAGTCGCGCACCTCGTTTTGGGCCTCGCTGATGATGATTTCTATTATGGTGCTTTCAAGCCACTGGGCCTGGCCGCGGAGCCACTCAATTTCCCTGGTCAGCGCCTCCCGGCGGCTTTCCTCGACGGCGCGGCTCAGCGCATCTTCCTTCAAAAGGGCATAGCCCCGGACCTTGGCCAGTTTCGCTTTCCAGAGCGGGATGATGCGCTGGTACATGCGGGCGCAGGTAACTTTGTCAATGCAGACCAGCATGGATTTGCCGCATTGCCAGCGGGTGGCACAGTGCTCCATAAAATCGGCCGCGAGCTTGTCCAGGCGGTCGCCAGAGGTGATTACTTCGTAGTCCTGACCGAGCAATTTCTCCAACAGCGCCTCTTTGTCCAGGTCCAGTTCGGCCCGGGCGATGGCTTCGGCGATGCGGTCGTTGAGATCGAGCCGGGCGATGCCGAGTTTTTCGCCGCGATTCTCGTACACCAGCTTGACGGTCGAATTGTCCTCCTCGGACCGTTTGAAATCGTAGCGCGAGACGTAGCCGCCGAAGATGCGCTTCGTCAGGTGGTCGTACTTAAAGAGCGGGGTGCCGGTGAAGCCGAGGAAGGAAGCGTTCGGCAAGGCCAGGCGCATGTTGCGGGCGAATTTGCCGGCCTGGGTCCGGTGCGCCTCGTCGGAAATGACGATGATGTCATCTCGGGTGCTGTAGGGCTCGTCCGGGTCCACCTCCTGGTTGAACTTGTGGATCAGGCAGAAGATGAACCGGTGATTCTGCTTCAGCAATTCCTTCAGCTCCTTGCCGGAGCGGGCGCGCGGGGTTTTCTCGTCCGCGATACCGCAGCCGACGAATGTCCGGAAGATTTGGTCGTCGAGGTCTTCACGGTCGGTCGCGATGACGAAGGTGAAATTGCCGGGGATGTGGCGCCGGACCTTCTCAGCGAACATGACCATGGAGTAGGACTTACCGCTGCCCTGGGTGTGCCAGAACACGCCGAGACGGCCGAGGTCCGGATGGGCGCGCTCGATGATGGCGAGTTTGCCAAGACCCTCCGCGCTCTTCTGGTCCTTTGCGTCCCTTTCGTCACTTCTGTCCCTCATTTCCACCTCAGCCACCCGGTACACCAGCCGCCGCTCAGCCGGGATTTCCCGCTTCAGCTCTTCCTGATGCCGCATGGAGGCGACGGCGTTGTTGACGCCGAGAACCTGGTGGTTGCGGGCGACGACTTTGCGGGTGCCGCCGGGCTTGCTGTCGTCGAACAGGACGAAATTCTCGACCAAGTCGAGCAGCCGGTCTTTGGCGAGCATGCCGTCAAGGAGTACCTGGGCTTCCACTCGGCCCTTGTCCTTTTCGTCGTTGCGCTTCCATTCGGTGAAATGCTCCCATTTGCTGGTGATGGAACCGTAGCGGGCGCGGTCGCCATTGCTGACCACGAGGAAGGCGTTGTGATGGAACCCGTGATTGATGCTGGTCTCGCTGAGGTAATCGGTCAGGTTGTTGTCAAAACCGGCCCGCATGTTCAAATAGACGGCCTTGAGTTCGATGAACACCAGCGGCAGGCCGTTGACAAAACAGACGAGATCGGCCCGGCGGTTGTAATGCGGCACCCGCAGGCCCTGAATTTTGAGTTCGCGGACGGCGAGGAAGCGGTTGTTGGGCGTGCCGTCCGCGCCAATGTGGTTCTGGAAATCCAGGACCTGAGCGCGGGCGTATTTGGTTTCGCCGCCAGCGTCGCGCCACTCGACGGGGACGCCGTTGCGGATGAAGTCGTAGTACTCGCGGTTGTGCTGGATGAGCGAGCGGGCGAAATCCACCCGGGTCAGTTTCTCGACGGCCTGCTCGCGAGCTGATTCAGGCAACGCAGGATTGAGGCGCTTCAGGGCGGCGCGGAGGTCACGGACGAGTATGACTTCCCGCTCGCTGGCGCGACCGAGCGTGCCGGACGGGCCGAAAACTTCGTCGCTGAAAGCATAGATGCTCTCCCAACCGAGGACATCGTGCAGGTGGTCCGCGAAGGCCCTTTGGACCAGGCGGTCTTCGCTGTTGATGTCGGTGATCATGCTCGGAGCGATGGGTGTCTATTTAGGTTTCAGCTTTTTGAACTGCTTGGGCCAGGACTGCGGTGGAGCGTAGCAAATTTTGTCTGCCCTCACGAGGGCGCAGACTTTGGGAATGCCGTTCTTGGCGCAGATGTCCGGGTTGGTGTGACGACAACCGAAGGTCTGCGTTTCCGTGTCGAGCGGGTGCAGCGGTGCGTGGAAGGCTTTGTCGTTTCGCATAGGTTAGACTTTCATGTCGCCATTGAGTAGGCGTGGTAGGAGGAGGTCGCGTGCCGTGCGGAGCTTCAGGTTTTGGAGCATGAGGTTCTCAAGCTGGGCGAGAGCTCGACGTGCGACCTCGTCGAACAGGCGGACGATTGTTGTTTCTGGGACCAGGAGGAAGATACGCTTGAAGGTGTCCACGATGATTGCGTCGAACACTGCGCCGACGGCTTGTTGGCGAAGGGCATCGAGACCCTGCTGCATGGCGCAGAAGACGAATGGTTGGGTGAGATGCGAGTTGCCAACGAGCGCGTAACAGGATTGGCTCATTGCCATTGGGCGTTGGGCCATGTTCAGCTTCCCCACTGTCCCTCGGGCGGAGATGAAGACTGTTTCCTTTGGGAAAAGCCGGCTATTGCAGTTGCCAAGGCCGGCATCAGTGATGGTCCGCTCGCAGTCCGTGACCCAGACTCCGTCCGGGGCGTCTTTTGGTGTATAGAAGGGGATTTCACCACCCCAAAACTCGGGGACGGAGGTCTTCGGCGTTCCGCCGCTGAGGATTTGGAGGGCCTCGTGTGCCGTCTTCCGCTCCCAGCCCTGAGGGATGCCCTTGGTGATGCGGCTGTGTTCGTGGCCGGGGAAGCGAAGACGCACGAACCACTCTTGGTAGAGGAGGCGTACCGATGTTTCTAGCAGGGCCATGCGACGAGCGTTGTTTTCTATTAGGTCATCATAGGTCGCCAGGGTGTTGCCGACGCACTCTTGGGTGGGTCTGTCTGGAATATCCTCAAGTGGTAGGCTGCGGATGTCGTTCATGTTGACGTGTGCGGCGGTTGCTCCCTTCGCACCGCGCAGGAGTAATCCTTGTTGTTTGGGCGCGAGGAGGTAGTAGCAGAGGAAGTCAGGGTCAACTTTGGAGGGATCGGGGCGCAGTAGGACGGTTCGCTGTCCCAGGCAGACCCTGTCGCCGTTCTTTACGATAGCGACATTCCCGGCCGGAGCTTCGCGGGCGAGAATGAGGTCGTTGTCTTGTGGGATCGCTCGGCGCGTCCAAACGTCGTAGGTGTCCTGGGAAACGCGAAAGACGCCGTTTAGGTCTAACCGTCCCTTTCCGATGTTTGGCGTTCGGATGAGTGGATAACCATCCTGTTCGATGGGCGCTGTCGCGTGGAGGCAGTCCACGATGAACAGGCAGGCGTCATTGAGTGTGGGTGTGATAGTCTTCACACCCCCAGCTCCTCGAAATTCTTCTGGATTGCTCTTGCAAGTCCGGAGGATTCCTTGTTCAGGATGCTCAGCTCGTCGTGGATATCTGTGATAGTCTGCTCGAAGTCGAAATCTTCGTCCTCTTGTTGTGGGGCGACGCCGACGTGGCGGCTTGGAGCGAGGCTCCAGTCGGCCTCGGCAATTTCCTTGCGTGTGACGACTCTGACGAGTCCAGGCACGGGCTGAATCTGGGCATCAGGGAAGCGGTCCTGGAGCCAGACGATGTGGCGGTGGAAGTAGGCCGTATGTTTGAGTTGTTCCGCAGCGGCGCGGCGTTGCTCATCCAGTTGTTTCGCGCGCTTGCCGGCTTCGCGACGATCATAGGTAGCCGCGACGTGTTCGTTGGCCGCAAGCTCGGCAGAGCTGGACGTGACCCGAGAGGCTAGTTTGTAGAGCAGGTCCACCTGTTTGATGAGGCCCTTGATGCGCTCGGCGGTGGGATCGAATGCCTTGCGCGCGGCGCGCTGTTTGTCGTTAGTGGCCGGAGGTGATTTGGCTGTGCTTTTGGTGAACGCGGCGAGGGCGTCGAGCAGGCTGGAGCGGTCGGTAGCGTAGGCTTTGGCTGCCTCGCGCAGTTCCGCGGCCGCTTCAGCAACGAGCTTGCACTTTTCCGGGTCCAGGCCGGCTACTGTCTTCACGGCCTTGGCAATGGCATCGTGGTCGGGGTCAAGGGCTTTGAGCGCGGCGTCGAACGCAGCGATCTTTTCAGACACGGCTGCGCACTCCGCGCAGAGGTGGGTGAAGTAGTCCTTTACGAGTGCCAGGAAACGGTCGCGCTGGCCGCGATAGAGCCAAACGATGGCAGACAGATTCCGCATCTGTTCTGGCGTGAACTCATAGACCTTGCGCGAGCCTTTCATGAGCTGGCCGATGCTACGGGCGTCGAGCATCAGGACCGTGTCTTTGCGATCGGCGGGCTTGTTCCGGTCGAAATGCCACAGCTCGCACGGAACGGTGCGCGTGTAGAAGAAGCCGCCCTTGATGGCAATCATCACGTCCACGTCGCCCGTCTCGACGATTTTCTTGCGCACTTCCTTTTCGTCGTTGCCAGCGCTGGAGGCCTGGGAGGACATAACGAAACCGGCGCGGCCTTTGTCGCTCAGGTAGCTCCAGAAATAGGAAATCCAAAGATAGTTGCCGTTGGAAACCTTTTTGGCCTTGTTGACGCCGGGGAGTCCGAAGGGCAGGCGAGGGTCTTTGGCGATGCGCTCGGCATCCACGAGGTCCACGTTGAACGGTGGATTGGCCATGACGAAATCACACTTGCCGACAAGATTGTGCTCGTCCTGGTAGTAGGTGATGGCCTCGGCGATTTTGCCCTCCAACCCGTGGACGGCGAGGTTCATCTTAGCGATGCGGATGGTGTCGCGGTTTTTCTCCTGGCCGTAGATGATGACCTGGCGGGCGGTATCGCCGCCATGGTCTTCGATGAAATGGCTGGATTGGACGGCCATGCCGGCGGAGCCAACGGCGGGGTCGAAGACGATGCCGTGGTCCGGCTCGATGACGTTGACAATGGTTTGGACGAGCGAGCCCGGTGTAAAGAACTCACCGTTGTCGTGGGCCTTCTGAATGGAGAACTTCGCCAGGAAATATTCGTAGATGCGGCCGAATACGTCGCCGGTGGCGTGTTTGATCTGCTCACTGTTGAACAGGCGCATGAGATCTTCGAGGACCTTCGGCTCGAAGATGCCGTAGTCTTTGGGGAGCACGCCCACGAGCGGTTCGAAGTCCGCCTCGATGGCGGTCATGGCCTCGGTGACGAGTTTGGGCAGGCCGGCGGGATCCACGCTCGCCTTTTCCATGATGTAATCGTAGCGAGCCGTTTCGGGCAGCCAGAGAGCGCGGCGGCGGATGTAATCGGCGGGCTGGACCTTCCGTTTGGGCATGCGACCGGCGGCCTGGTCGTCGGCGATTTGTTTGCTGGCGGCGTCGAAGCGGTTGGCGGCGTGGCGGAGGAAAATCACGCCCAGGACGGGCATGAAGTAATCGCTGGAGGTGAGCTTGGAGTTGGCGCGGAGATTGTCGGCGGCTTCCCAGAGATCAGCTTCAAATTGGGCGAGGTTTTCCATTGGTGGGGAGCAGTGATCAGTAATCGGTAATCAGTGGTCAGTATGCTGGCGATTTATATGATGCGGCGGACGGGTGTCTCCCCGGGACGCTCGGATTGCGCCTGTGGGGGCGGAGGCTGGGCTGCTGGGGCAGCTTCGCGGGCCTGATCGAGCGACGCGAAAGTGGGCGCGAGATCGTGGAACTGGGTAACATCACGGACCACCGAAAGGCCGGGGAGGACTTCACCCGTGGCGCGATTCGGCATGTAAGCCGATACAACCCCTATTAGTAAGACCGGTAGGGACCCGCCGGTGAGGTGGAAAGCAGGCCCGCCGCTGACGCCGTTGATCGCAACGCCATCAACCAGGTAAGCTCCCTGCTGGACAACCCATGCGCTGATGTTGCCGGTAAAGAAGCAGAGGTTTGCGGCGGGGATGGCGGGGAAGCCGAGCCAGCCGATTTGGTTCGCGACTTTGAGGAACATGCCTTTGGGCGCGAGCGGGAGTGGTTCGGCGGGGAACGGGAGGTCGGCCCGGTGGAAGAGGATGGCAGCCGTGTCGCGGTTGAGATCAATGAAAATGGCTCGCTCGTGGTGTCTCACAACAACGGACTTGGCGATATGATCGATTCGAATGGGTTCTTCCCAGTAATGAGCGTGGTTCACGACATGTGCGGCAGTGGCAACGCCGGCTATGTCGTTGTTCTTGGAATTCGAAATGAGGAAGCCGGTGCCGGAGCCTCCGGGTGTCGAAATGCGGACGACGGACGGCTGGATAATTTCAACGGCATCTGACCACTGGATAGGGGTCGGGGCGGGCGAAGGTACAGATGGGACGGATGGAACGAGTTGGGCGGCAGGCATATTACGTTGTCGGCCTTTGAGGGACTTGGGTGAGTTCGGGCTCAGGGGCGGGCGCTGGGAGAGGCATGCCGTCCCAGAGCTGGCCTTTGTCGAGGGCGGCGAGCATTTCATCGTTGATGGCGATGAAGTCCCTGACGGGGACGTTGACGTAGGTCTTGACGGTGAAGATGTCCTCAGCAAGGCCGAGGAGTTCGGCGGCCATCCGTGATTTGTTGAGTGCCTCGCGGGCGCGGGCGAGATCGCCGACGATGGCAAAGGCGATGTGCATGGCCTGGAAGCGGTTGGCCTGCAAGGTGAGCGGCCCGGAGGTAGTTTCGCCGGTTTTGTCGAAGAGTTCCACGATAGGGCGCCAGACTTCGGGCCGGGGCTCACGGACCAGGCGGCGGATCGATTCGGCCCGATTGAAAGAGTGAATGATGATCTTCATCGGATCGGGAGTGTCACTTTCCGATGCGCGGGAGAGGCTAAAGACAGAGGAGTAGCCAGCTTCTTCGTATTGGCCAATGGCCATTGCCATTTCGCCGCGTTCTTCGTGGATGGAAAGCAGGGTGTCCGGGTCGAGGCGGTTAGTGGACGCCAAGATGGAATTGCAGAGTTCGAAGGCAGCGGCAAATTTAGCCTCTTTTTTGTACTGCCGCATTAGCCAATTGAAGGCGGTGGTGTACGCCGGGTCGAGTTCCAGGGTTTTGCGGGCGAGCTCGGCGGCGGTGGTGAAGTCGCCGGCCGCCTGACGGAGAGTGGCTCGGGCCATGAGCGCCTCAGGACGCTCCGGGTATTCTTCCTGGAGAATGGTGAACAGCCGGTCTGCCACATCGCCCTCGGCAACGGCAGTCCTGGCCTGGCGGATGAGGAAGTCGAGGCCGTTGCGGTTGTAATCAATGAGGCGGTTGAGGAGGTCGTTGTAATTTCGGACGAGGGGGTTGTCGTCCAGCAAAGGATCGAGGACGAAAAGGTGCTCGCTCAATGCGGCGAAAGGCTGGTAACGAAGGAAGGATTCGATCTTGGTGCCAAGCTCGGTGGAAGCCTCGGCCAAGCGCGTATCCAGAGGTCCGCCTTTGGCGCGCGGCATGTTAGGGAGCGGGGATGCGACGTAGTGGATTTGGGGAACGCGGGTGATGTCTGATTCGCGGATGGTTTTGGCGACGGCGGCGATTCCCGCAACGTTTTGTTCGTTAAGGCCAAAGAGCATGACGACGAGGTCCGGGAGGTGCAGGGTGCAGATGCCGCCGACGTCAGTCAGACCAGTACGGGAATCCACGAAGACGTTGTCGGGGTGGTAGTGATTGTCGAGAGCCGCCTTCCAATTCTCGACAAATTGCTCGCCGTGATGATTCTCGTAGAGGTCGGCCCAACTGAGGTTGGCGCGGCAGGCGTTGTAGTGGGCATCTTTCTTGCCGGCGGGCATGATGAAGAGCTGTCCGCGGAGGGGCCCGGGGAGTTCGCACGGGTGGACGAACCGGGTGATGTCGGGGGCGCGGTTACTTTCTTTGAACTCGGTCACGTACTCGAGGACGCCGGGCTTGCCGGCGACGGAGCGGAACTCGTTGAAGGAGTCCAGGCCAGGGGCTTCGAGGTCGAAGTCTATGAGCACGACGCAACGGCCGCGCTGGACGAGGAGCGCCGCAGTGTTAGCGAGGGCCAAGGAGCGGCCGACTCCGCCTTTGTAAGAGTAGAACGTGGTCCAGAAAGGTTTCATTTGAAGGTGAACGCGACACGGGTCAGGCCGAGCGCGGGATTCATGCGGGGCTGGGAGGCACGGGGCGTCGGGGCTCTGGCGGACCGCGGGTTGGCGGCGAGGTCGGGAAACATGGTGGCCAGGTCTGATTGCGCGGGAGGGGCGGCAATGCGGTTTTGCGTTCGCCAGGCGCGCCGGCGGAGAAATTCGAAGGCGCCAGGGACGTCAGCGAGGACCCGGATGTAGTAACACATGGAGCGGGTAGGGAATTGCCTCCCGCTTTCCCACTTGTGGTAGGTCTTCAGGCCGAGGCCGAGGACTTCGCTCATTTCGTCCTGGGTGGCGACGCCGAGGTCCTCGCGGATGCGTTCGAGTTCGCGGGAGGTTAGTTGTTCGGTTTGTTCGGCGACAACGGACTCGATGAAGCGGGTAGTTTCTCCGGGAAAGAAGATTTCTCCGCAGTGGTCACAACGCTCCACCCAGACACCGGGGACGGTGATGGGGTTATCGTCGGCGACCGGCTCGGTGTAGTCGATCTGGAGAAGGGCGAAGTGGCCTTGCTGGCAGCAAGGGCAGGTCTGCCCGGCGAGCGATTCCTTTGGTTTTGGAGCATTCATTGTGGAAGACGGGGCACGTTTGGTGTGTGGTCGTGCGCGTTAATGATGATGGTTTCGTTTTGCATGAGGACCATCTCGACGTAGATGTCGAGGTCCTCGAACAGGGAGACGTTGGCCTGGAGGTGGTTTGGGATGATGGCGCCACCGCCAGCTTGAGCAAACTTGAGAAAAATGCGCCGGCCTTCTGAGATGTGGTCGAGGACGGCCCCCCTGAGCTGGGATTCGTGGACGCGCCACCGATGAGCCGTATAGCTTTTAGCTGACTGGCCCAACCTAGCTTTGTCCAATTCACAGGCACGTTGCACATGCTTGATCTCTGCTTCTCCCGCTAAGGGAGGAAGATTTTCTTCAAGTATGTATTGAAACTTTTGCATAATATAGTAAAGTATGCAAGTGTTCTTTAGCACTTTCTGAAACTTTTCTTCATGCCAACAGGCGCAAAGGTAGTTGCAGTGGGGGAACGAAACGCCGCCAACGGGTGCTCGGAAGAGGGCACTTTGGGGGCCTTGGGAAGCGTTGCTAATCCACCGGGAACCACCAAACGCGGTCGGATGATACTCAGAGCGTCAACAACTTGCACGGCAATTCGTGGAGGAGATCATCCTTTCTGGAATGTCCAGCGGAGTACTTCGTCGCGTTCGATTAACCAGTATGCTTACGACCTGCTTCACACGGGGTTTGCGGGGTTGCTAGCGGCCTTTATTTTGTACGGCGGAGTGGCCACGGCCGTTCTCTCGCGGTGGCGCCAGGCAGCGCAGCCGGAAAAGGACTTGCTGGCCTGCGTTCCGGCGTCGGTGGCGGTTATGCTGTTCATGCCCTCAAACGTTCTGATTTACAACAGCCAACTGGATTACCTTTTCTGGTCGGTCGCCGCCGCTGAGCGTTTCACATTTTGAGCTTTGAACTGTTCCCAGCCATCCGCAACCTCACTAATGCCCTCACTTTTGTGGCACTTTCCGAGTTTTTTTCGTGCATCTTGTACACTGAGGTTTCTGAGTCTTTTTCGTGCATTTTGTACACTGAGGTTTCTGAGTCTTGGACAACCACCTCCCTCGCGCGTAGGGTGCACGACGTGAGACTAACTAAAAACCACGCTCCGGACCGCTAATTCCAATGAGCCTTCAAGATGATCCTGCACTCGGCCCGCGCCGGCTGAGGACCGTTCCCTCGCCCTTTCCTAAAGGGAGAGGGCCAGGGTGAGGGTTCCCACTGTGGTTCCGGATTAGCCTCATCCTGAACGCGACTTAGAATCAGCCCCAACATCCAAAACTTTCGACCCAAAACTCCAACCATGCGCACCGGAAAAATCGCCCGCCTCCCTCACGACATCCGTGAGCAGCTCAATCGCCGCCTCAGCGACGGCGAACAAGCCCACTCCATCCTCAACTGGCTCAACTCCCTCCCTGAAGTCCAAGCCGTCCTCGCCGCCAACTTCGACGGGCGCCCTCTGAACAAGGTCAATCTGACCCACTGGCGTGACGGCGGTTACCGCGACTGGCTCGTTCGCCAGGACGCTCTCGATTTCGTTCAGGAGCTCGATGACCAAGACGCCCTCGGCCACGAGTCCTTGAGCGATCCCATCGGCGCCAAGCTCGCTCATTGGGTCGCCCTCCATTACGCCGCCTCCGCCAAAGCGCTTATTGCCAATGAGCAAAACCCGTCCACCAAATGGACTCGGCTGCGCGAGCTTTGCGCCGACGTTACTCGCCTGCGCCGCTCCGAACTGGCCGCCGAACGCCTGGACCTCGATCACGCCTGGCTGGACCTGGAACAGGAGGACCGGCACGAAGCGCTCAAAACCAAGCTCTCCCAGTCAAATCTCCTCGCTGACAGTCTGAAGGACCTCTTGCGCCGCTCCGAAGTGCCCCCGGCCAACCAAGGTCCCAACAGCCCCAGCCCAGCGGAAGCGCCTCCGCAAGCCCCAGAACATCCAGGATCAACCGCCCTTGGCCCCTCCCTGACCTTGGACCATTGACCCAGCACCTCAGCCCAGTTAAACCCAGTTAAGGTCAGTTAAGCCTAGTTAAAGCAAAAAACACCAAAAAACACCAAAAAAACACCGCCCGCCAGCATGTCCCCCACCCGCAGGCATCCCGAGCTATCGGACCTTCTCTTATGCAAACTATTAACGAGACCTAAATCGTGAAAAATTTCACAAACTTTCTTGCGGGCCAGCCAGCCTGGGGCTAAACCACTCTCAGGGCAGAACCAACCCCCGTTTCTTAGGGGTTTTGGCGTTGGTTTGCACGGCTAGCCCCATGAGAGAAAGCAGACGAAGTGACTCTGGCAGCGGATGCCGCTGTCTCTCACGGGGCTGGCCAAATTTTGCCATGAAAAAACAATTGACGGTTGCTGCGCATGGGCAAGAATCACCGCTTCTTTGAATCTGGGTATTGAGGGCTTCGGTTTGGACAGAGCCCTTCTGGTAAGGACGCAGTCCCCTGCGTCCCTGATCTCGGGATAACGCTTCGGTTTGGACAGAGTGTTGACTGATAAAGATCGTTATAGATGTCAGCAATCTTCCCAAAGTGGACGAACCGGCTGCCGGTGATGATCATCACCGGCCTGTTGCTGCTGGCCAGCGCCTTGACGGCGGGCGTGTGGTATTACCTAACTCCCAGGTATTCACGCGTGGGCTACCAACCCATCCAGCCGGTTGGCTTCTCTCACGCCACGCATGCCGGTCAATTGGGCATAGACTGCCGCTACTGCCACAATGCGGTCGAAAAATCGTGGTATTCAAACATCCCAGCCAGTTCGGTCTGCATGAATTGCCACAACCAGGTGTTGAAGGATGACCCCAGATTGGCCCTGGTGCGGGACAGCGCCCAGAGCGGCAAACCAATCCCCTGGGTTCAAGTCCATCGCGTGCCGGATTACGTCTATTTCAACCACTCAGTCCACGTCAATCGCGGCATCAGTTGCGTGGAATGCCACGGGCCGATCAACCAAATGGAGGAGGTGTATCATTTTCAGCCGTTGAGCATGACCTTTTGCCTGGATTGCCATCGGAATCCGTCCGCCAAGGTGCGGCCACCGGACAAAATCACCGACTTGAATTGGAAATGGAACGACAACCCGGAGGAAGCGGCCCGGCTGCAAAAATTGAATGGAGAAAAGTTCGTTCACGATTGGAAAGTTGAATCGCTGCAGAATTGCTCCGCTTGTCACCGATGAAACCGATTGCTCAAGCGCGCCCTGAACCGGCCTTCGCCGGGCCGAAGCCACCCATGCCCAGCCACTCCGCAGCGGCTACGGCCCGGCGAAGGCCGGAATTTGGCCGCAAGTATTGGCGGAGCCTGGACCAACTGGCCCAAACCCCGGAGTTCCGCCAATGGCTGGAGCGGGAGTTTCCGCAGGGCGCCAGCGAATGGACCGACCCGGTGTCGCGCCGCCATTTTGTCAAGATCATGTCCGCCTCGTTTCTTCTGGCGGGTTTGGGTTTGGCCGGCAGCGGTTGCCGGCGGGCGGAACAGAGGATCCTGCCCTTCGGCAAAATGCCGGAGAATTACGTGCATGGCGTGCCGCAGTATTATGCAACCG